>Ga0080003_1000151_pt1 | contig 49357 bp, 38 predicted proteins | sample JossMetagenome_FD_69206 | JGI IMG/M metagenome (GOLD analysis project Ga0080003, IMG submission 69206) | Hot spring microbial communities from Joseph's Coat, Yellowstone National Park, USA - JC2_E (SPADES assembly) (version 2) | ecosystem: Environmental > Aquatic > Thermal springs > Hot (42-90C)... | reverse complement strand
ATTTTTCCTATTTAGAATTAAATGATAAAAATTCGGCAGTGAAAGGAGGGTTTATGAGGAGGAGTCACTGCCGACACAGTGGAAAAGTTTTTAACGAGGAAAACACATAGCAGCATGAGCCGTTTGTAGCTAACCTTAGAGGGTTTGAAACAAGTGAGACACTCACTTATCATTTAGTGGATCACTCAGTTTGTAGCTAACCTTAGAGGGTTTGAAACTCCTGCACCGCCTTGGTTAATTGCGTATAGGTGCACCTGTTTGTAGCTAACCTTAGAGGGTTTGAAACTCCTGCACCGCCTTGGTTAATTGCGTATAGGTGCACCTGTTTGTAGCTAACCTTAGAGGGTTTGAAACACCTCCATATACTTCTCTTCTCGTGACGATATATAAAGGTTTGTAGCTAACCTTAGAGGGTTTGAAACTACTGAACTCAATAAGATAAAATTATGAGTGCATCAGTTTGTAGCTAACCTTAGAGGGTTTGAAACAGGGTAACGCTGTTTGATGTGATTGTGATGCCGACTGTTTGTAGCTAACCTTAGAGGGTTTGAAACGATGCAAAGAGAAGGGCTGATATATCGGATAATATGGCGTTTGTAGCTAACCTTAGAGGGTTTGAAACTTGATTATACACTCACTCATTGTCCTCACCTGCTTTGTTTGTAGCTAACCTTAGAGGGTTTGAAACGATCACCCCATATGAATGGAGTAATAGGACTAGGACAGTTTGTAGCTAACCTTAGAGGGTTTGAAACACATTGCTTAAGGTTGAGTTTGGAACAACACCGGAGGGTTTGTAGCTAACCTTAGAGGGTTTGAAACCGTCATAAGCCAAGGTGGATACAGAAAAAACATTTAATGTTTGTAGCTAACCTTAGAGGGTTTGAAACTCCTAAGGTTCAGTTTAGCCAGTAAGGGTTGGATAGTTTGTAGCTAACCTTAGAGGGGTTGAAACCCATCCTCCGAATTAAAATAAAACGTAATCTGTTGATCCACGTTTGTAGCTAACCTTAGAGGGTTTGAAACATGCATCCATAAGGTTAATATGTGAGAGGCATGAGTGTGTTTGTAGCTAACCTTAGAGGGTTTGAAACACTGCCGATGACAGGTCTGACCTACTTGGCATATCTCGTTTGTAGCTAACCTTAGAGGGTTTGAAACATTCAATCGTATAGAAATTATATACGATAGATATGGGTGTTTGTAGCTAACCTTAGAGGGTTTGAAACCCGTAATGATTGTGCCTGTATTTGTGATGGCGCTCCCTGTTTGTAGCTAACCTTAGAGGGTTTGAAACAGGAAGGCCTCCCTCGCCGAATCCCCATGCAGGTCAACGTTTGTAGCTAACCTTAGAGGGTTTGAAACTTGCCTCAAGCGTTGGCGCTACGTCCGCCAGCCTCCCGTTTGTAGCTAACCTTAGAGGGTTTGAAACAAAGAGGTAGAGACGTTATTTCATTAAATCTCTTTTTTGTTTGTAGCTAACCTTAGAGGGTTTGAAACACTCTTCCAAGCCGTCTTGTGCCCCTCTTAAGGAGGCACGTTTGTAGCTAACCTTAGAGGGTTTGAAACATGAGGGATGAGCCGCCTCAAGGGCAGCGGTAATGAGTTTGTAGCTAACCTTAGAGGGTTTGAAACCAATATATAGAAATGCATTTCCAACAATCGTTATGAGTTTGTAGCTAACCTTAGAGGGTTTGAAACATCAATACCCCTCCTCGGCGGGGAGTGGACGAACAAGTTTGTAGCTAACCTTAGAGGGTTTGAAACATCGCGGAGTAAAACATGTGCAGCAACTCATGGAAGGGTTTGTAGCTAACCTTAGAGGGTTTGAAACTTCTAACACTTTCCTCGAATATGATATTTGATATAAAGGTTTGTAGCTAACCTTAGAGGGTTTGAAACTTTCTGCTCTGCGTAAGTTCCAGCAATTAATGCATTCCGTTTGTAGCTAACCTTAGAGGGTTTGAAACACATGGAAGTCAGGGTATTCTCCCTCTATTTTGCCTATGGTTTGTAGCTAACCTTAGAGGGTTTGAAACAACCAAATGGTTCAAGATATGATTGCGCATAGACAGGGTTTGTAGCTAACCTTAGAGGGTTTGAAATTAATAGATGTCTAGAAAGTCTCTTATTCTTCTCCCCGATATTTCTATCATTCCAAATCCCTGACTGTTCTTGCTGCCAATTCCGGCATCGTATATGACTTTCATGAGTGTTTTGGGTCCTCGCATCTCGAATTCCCCTTTCCACGCCTTGATTAAGTTGTTCTTATACATGACCTTGGTTTGGGAAACCCTCAGAGGTCTGATTTCCAGCCCATGTTTAAGATATCTTCCCCTCAATGCGTGAAACTTCCTCCGTGCATTTAGGTCTATCAACACTTGCCACTCCAGTTCATGTGGAGAGTAGTATCTAGCTCCATTTATGCCCCTTTTATACATTGTTATTGGAGAGAGAGTATATATTGTTGCCTTATCTCCGAAATCCGGGTTTTCCATGATGCCCACGGTTTCTACTATGAGCTTAGTATCTTTAATTTTAAGGTCTGGATCGTTTAGGAGTGAAAAATAGATTTCCTTTATTATCAGGTTGATGGGAGATGAGATGCATAGGTAGCACTTGTTCCTATATATTAATTGCTCTCCATTCCTGACAAAATCTCCTATGAGGCGTGAGAAGGTGAACATCTTAAACTTCCTCGGGCCTTCTTTAATTCCTTTATAATGAAGAAAATGGGATATTTCCCTTGGCAAACGATTATAGATAGCCGACTGAATGAAGTAGTTATAATGCAATGGCACCGGTCCCCTAGGCAGAAGTGAGATACAAATCCTCATGCCTGCTCCCCATTGGCAATATCGAGAATAGATCCAGTTTCTGGATTTAAATATTTTGGAATATAAATGAAGAGCCAGATCCCCTTTGAGTAGCCATAGAGGATCTTCACGGAAATAAATCGACTAGGTGGAACGTTATTTGATTCAAGATAAGTGATAATTTCGCATTGGGGTAATGCATCATATACTCCAATTCCGGTATCCCTGTAAATTGATTAATATTGACACGAGGTATGAGGCGTTAAATTGTTCTCCATTAGTTATTTGCTTCTTGTTTAATATATAATGGATGGAAAAATCATTGCTTATCTCCGCATTACGCTTAAATGATGGATTACCTCAATCATTAATATGAAGAAGCCATTATGTATTCCTTCATGTATTCTTCATCTTTCAACACCAGAGACCCCGTCCGTGAGGTGGGGTAGTTTACGCATTGTATTAACACTAAAATGATTTTTTAATTATGGTACTGGTGATGAGTTATTCAATGGGCCGGGCTTGTAGGGACGAGTTGATGCATGTAATGCAATGCATAATTGCAATGAGGGGTAAGTTTCATCTAAACCAGAGTGAGGTGTTGATGCATCAATCCATCCATAAATAGACGCATTACTTAAGCTAAGGAAGTCGATTAAGGAAAACTTGGTCTCGAGTTGCGACTGGGAGGAGAAACCCTTATATTTATGGCTATGTTCTTCTCGATGGGTTGAGGAAATTTGAGCGATATCAGGGATGCCTTGATTAAGTTGTTGAGGGATGATCCAGCATTTAGGCGGGAGTTGATTAGAGCGATTAATATGGAGGATGCGGTGTGGGGCGAGAGGCTTGAAAGCATTAGGAAATTACTTGAGGAGCAATCGAAGCTGAGCGTGGAGAATACGCGGGTGCTGGAGAGCTTATTGAAGTCAACTAGTGAATTAACCGAGGCGCAGAAGGGAGTAGAGAGTGAATTGGCCAAGCTGGTGGAGAGAATCAATAACTTGGCTGAAGCACAGCAAAGAACCGAAGAGAGGCTCAGCAAATTAACTGAAAGAGTTAATGAGTTGGCGGAGGCGCAAAAGAGAACCGAGGATGGATTAAACAAATTAACTGAAAGAGTTAATGATTTAACTGATCGATTGGATAAATTAACTGAAAGAGTTAATGATTTAACTGAAAGAATGAATGAGTTGATGGAAGTCCAGAAGAGAACTGATGAGCGGCTAGATAAATTAACTGAAAGAGTTAATGATTTAACTGATCGATTGGATAAATTAACTGAAAGAGTTAATGATTTAACTGATCGATTGGATAAATTAACTGAAAGAGTTAATGATTTAACTGATCGATTGGATAAATTAACTGAAAGAGTTAATGATTTAACTGAGCGGCTAGATAAATTAACTGAAAGAGTTAATGAGTTGGCGGAGGCGCAAAAGAGAACCGAGGATGGATTAAGTAGATTGACGGATGCGATTGGTGAGTTAAGCAAGGAGGTAATAGGGCTCAAGAAGAGGATGGATTCCATGGGAAGGAGGTGGGGCGAGGATTATGAGGAAGTGATCAAGCTCTTCTTTAAGGAGTTAGTGGAAGTGGAGAAAATAGATCTAAGGTACGTTAATAGGTTCACGTATAAGGATGAGGCAGGGCAATTTGGGCCCAAGGGCAGCATCTACGAGATAGATGTACTGGCGCGGAATGGGAGGGTTTACCTCATAGAGGTGAAGTCGTTTGCGGACGAGGATGATCTGGATTGGTTCAATGTAAAGTGCAGCACAGTGACCAAGGCATTTGGATTCAATGATCCCATCAAGTTATTCCTAGCCGTGTCCGCCACGGAGGAGGCAGTGGAGAGAGCCAAGAATTATGGGATTAAGATGCTTACGGGGGACGTAATAGAGAAGCGAAAACCCAAAGCTGCTCAAACCTAAACGAGAATTCCGCTGGGATCTATTGGAAACAAAGAGGGATGCTTGCTGAACCTCGAGGAAGATGCGTTCAGCGACTCCACATCACTCCTGAGTGGATATACTTGTAACGTTTTATAATTATGGCATGGCAATAGCCCTTTCTGTTGCCTCTGGCCGCTTTATTGGTAATAACCATCATAGCGCACGTCTCCCAAGCATGCATTTAGAGTCCAATATAACTATAAGCAATGCAGGCGAGGAGCTGTTTCTTCAAGTCCTTGATTCTCCTTGTCAACCACCTACGCCACACACGGTTTGTGGCTAACCTTAGAGGATTTGAAATGAAACTCATCGTTGGTTTTTGAATACATGGGTGAGGGGGGTCGGGCTCACTCAATGGATTTCACGTTGGAAATAGGCTATATAGAGATTGGGATAATTTATTTATCTCTATACACTATGGGCTTATCCGCCTCCACGTTACTTATAGTGATGACTAGGTTCTCCTCGTTCTCTTTCCTCAATATTATATCCACGTTATCTCTCTCCACGTATCCAGCATCGTTAAATGGACTATCATGTCCTGGTATTATGTAGTCCGGTTTCAATGATTTTATTCGCTCAATGCTTGACTTGGCCAGGCTCAAGTCGAAGAAGATCAAGTCAGGAACGCCTCTCCTATAGGCACGTAGATTAGGCACGGCATCCCCAGCGATGATTATCCTGGGGGAGCCATCCACGAGCAGCGATATGTGTCCAGGCGTATGCCCTGGCGTATATATTATGCTGGTGGAGCTGGATATGCGTTGTCCATCACTGACCAATAACAGATCCATTTCCTTCAACATTTCCCTAAACTTAGCGGTGAATCCATCAGGTACGCCGGAGAGCCATCCCTCCTCCAGTTCCTTCCTGCTTATCGCTATCCTGGAGTCGCGAAAGAGGTCCACGTTAAGGCAATGATCCCAATTAATATGGGTTAAAACCACTACATCTATATCGCCTGGAGAGAGCCCCACTGCCTTGAGCCTGGCGAGTAATTTATCCCTACTGCCGAAGTGACCGGTATCAATCATTATATTAATATCATCTTGAATCAACGTCACCGCGGCGGCTCCCATAGTTCCAATGCTGCTCCTAATGCCGGCTCCAGGTAATAACCTGATCAACTTCATGTTGCATCACCGTGATACTTATAATCATTACTGAAGTACTCCAAGTGCATTTTCCTATAGGGGTATCGCGTCAAGGCGTCTTCATTAATCTCTATGCCAAGACCGGGCTTATTGCTTGGATACATGTATCCATTACTGATATTGAAGTACTCCTTAACTAGATCCCGCCTAATGGTTTGGGCATCCAGCCAATACTCAAGCACTAACGCATTGGGCACCGTTAGAAGCGCATTAAGCGAGGCCGCGGTAGCAATTGGCCCATTTGGGTTATGGGGAGCCACCATCACATAATTCACGTCAGCCATGGATGCTACGTCTGTGAATGCCTTAATGCCGCCCACGTGGCAAACATCTGGTTGCACAATATCGGCTGCCCCACTTCTCAGTAAGTCCCAAAACCGGTTTCTAGACACGAGCCGCTCGCCGGTGGCTATGGGAATATTCGAAGCCTTCCTGACCTCTCTCATTGCTTCAATGAATTCCTCTGGCACTGGTTCCTCGAGCCAGTATGGATTAAGTCCCTCTATTGCTCTAGCTATTTTTATGGCTGTCCTAGTATTGAACCTGCCGTGTGCCTCTATCATTATATCAACATCATCCCCCACGGCATTCCGCACAGCTTCAATTCTTTTTATAGCCATCCTTAACTCATCAATGGATATGGTGGGTCCAGCGCCACCGAATGGGTCGAACTTAATTGCATTGAATCCTTGATTCACGACGCTTCGAGCGGCTTCAGCGAATTCCTCGGGGCTCCGGGCGCCAGATATGAATCCATTGGCGTATACCTTGACCTTATCGGTCACCTTACCGCCAAGCAACTCATAGACTGGTTTATCAACGGATTTTCCGAAGGCATCCCACATGGCTTGCTCTATTGCACTGATAGCAGTTGATAATATTGGTCCATGTCTCCAGAAGAAGTTTCTTTCCATGAACCTAGTCAACTTATTGATTTCCAGTTCGCGGCCAAGTAAGAATGGGGTGAAGTCCCGTATAGCTGCCTCCACGGTTTTCTCGAAGTCACCCATTGTTCCCTCACCGTAACCTATAATTCCATCATCTGTTTCAAGCCTAATTATGACGAAGTTTCGCCACACCGCAGCCACTAAGTAAGTATCTATTTTGCGAATGATCATTGGCACCACTCTCATGATTCTTGTGAAATATTTATACTTTTCTGAATACTATGTAATTGAAAGAGAATGAGAACGACCATAACCGACCATAATAATGGGATACATTTAAGTATAACTAGTGATAACAGTAATCGGATATGAGGGCCTCATCGATTAGGATATATGATGAATTAGTCGACAATATAGTTAAGGGCAAATTTAAGCCAGGCACCGTGCTTAAGGAGGATGAATTAGCCTCATTATTCAATGTAAGTAGAACTCCTATAAGGGAGGCGCTAATAAGGCTGGAGCGGGAGGGCATTGCGATAAAATCCGGGAAATCATATATAATAATCCCGCTCACCGGCAATGATGTACTAATGCTTTACGAGGCACGGGCGCCCCTTGAGGCATATGCAGCTAAGCTGGCTGCTTCCAGAGCTACATCGGTGGAAATAAATGAGATGGCATCCATAATAGAACAGGTAAAAAAGGAGTCGCTTAAAGATGACCCGGATCCCGTTCTCTTGGCTGACCTTAATGGGGAATTTCACGATTTAATCGCCAAATCGTCACAGAACAAGTATATAGGGGAAATGCTTAACTCCATTAGACTTAAGCTAAAGATAGTTAGAGTAACTCTCTTCTCCAGTTACCAAAGAAGAACCGATGAATTAAGGGAGCATGAGGCGATTTTCGAAGCAATTCGAGACAGAAAGCCAGACGATGCATTCAACAATGCCCTTAATCATGTATATAGCGTCGCGGAATACGTCAAGACAAACGTTTTACCGCTTCTCTTCTAGACCTCTCTCAATTGAGTAAACAATTACTTTGACCTCGGTCATCTCAATCATGGTATCCCTAACACTTTCCCTGCCTATCCCCGATTTCTTAAATCCGCCAAAAGGCAAATTATCAAACCGTAGCCTAGTCGTATCATTTATTAAAATAGTGCCGGCCTTTATCCTGGCTGCCATCCTATAAGCTCTAGAGAAGTTCCTCGTGAATATTGATGCGTCTAATCCATACTCGGTCGAGTTGGCTATCCTTATTGCATCCTCATCATTATCCACGCTTACCACTGGAAGAATCGGCCCAAAAACCTCCTCGTGTAGAACCCTTGAATCAAGTGGCGCCTCCAATATGGTTGGTGGATAGTAAAAACCATTGCCTGGAATGCTTCTATACTTGAACACTATCTTACCGCCTCTCTTCACTGCATCATCTATAAATGACTCCATGTTCCTCACTGCATCAATTGAGATGAGGGGCCCAATGTCAACCGACTCATCCATGGGATCCCCCACTCGGAGACGATTTACCTTATTCACTAACTTCCTCATGAATTCATCATATACCTCCCTCCTGACTATTAATCTCTTGGTGGCATTACAGAATTGCCCAGCATAATCAAATCTGCCAATAGTTGCAGATTGAACTGCCTTATCGATATCCGCATCCTCCAACACAATCATTGCATCACTACCTCCGAGCTCCATTATGACTTTCTTTCCGCGGCTAATGGCTTTCCCAGCTAGATCCAGCCCAACCGAGCTAGAGCCCGTGAACGATATTAAAGCTACATTAGGATCCTCGATAAACTCATCTCCGATCATTTTAGCGTCCCCAGTTACTACATTTATGGCATTAAGCGGAAAGCCTGAGTCCTTAATTATCTTCACTATCTCGATTTCAGTTAGTGGTGCGTGAAGGCTGGGTTTCAACACGACGGGGTTTCCAACAGCAAGAGCTGGAGCAACTTTATGAGCCATGCTATCTGGGGGAAAATTAAATGGAGTTATCGCAGCCACTAGTCCAATCGGTTCCCTTCTAGTGATTGCGACTCGTTCCTCATTACCCGGAGGATAACCATATACGTCAAGGGGAATGAATTCGCCGGTGAATACATGCGGTATCTCTTGAGCTGCTAGCTCATAAATGCTTGCTGTACGTTCTATTATCAGCCTAGTGCTCTTAATTGGTCGTCCAATTTCTCTAGTTAATAACTTAGCTAATTCTTCCTTTCGTGACCTTATGGCCTGTGCCACTTTCACTAATAATTTAGCCCTCTCATTAGCGCTTATGGATTGAAGTTCACCAGCGGATTCACTGGTCTCGCCTATCACGCTCCTGACCTGGTCACGGCTCATATTAGGCACGTACGTTATTATATTGCCCGTGGCCGGTTCATATATTGGAATATCGTTCCGCATATTATGATAATGAGTAATTGCTTTATACGTTTTCGCATTCAATACGGGATCCATTAATTACTGTTCAAATCACTGAATGGCAGCACCCTTAATGCGCTGTGGTACTTATAGGAGGCAAGTCCCTCCTCAATTATTGATACGCCGACTCCAGGACCACTTGGAATAATCGCATTACCATCCCGAATCTTAATGGGTTCCAGGAATAAGTCACTTGGAGGAGGAGCAAGGGGCCACTCTATAATTGATACGCCTTCCTCAACAGATGCCACGCTGAGCGTGAATGCATGCGCTAATATGGATCTGTGAGGTCTATGGTGGGGAGCCACAGGAATACCGTGTTTCTTTATGATTCTCACGATATCCATGAACCTAAACACGCCACCTACTTTAGATATGTCAGGCTGAACATATTTTACACCGGTATTGATTATCTGTTTGAATCCATAAGCAGTATATTCATTCTCTCCTATGGCTATAGGAATTGACGACTTGGATGCCAGTTCAGCAATTACGTCATAATCATTAGGAGGCCACATTGGTTCCTCAATCCACATTGGTTCATACTTACGCAATTTATCGATGAATTCAATGGCTTTATTAACATCACTAAACGGTGCATTAAGATCAATCGCGACCGCCATATTGTAGCCATACTCATTTCTAATGGCCCTAATTGATTCAATTACATTCGTAATGGATTGATGCAACTTTATGGCTTTGTGCCCCCTCTCCAATGCGCGCTTAACAGCATTTAAAACATCATTGACTGAGCTGTACCTGGGAAAACTTGCATAGACTGGAACAGAATCCCTTACTCGTGTCCCTATTAATTCATTGAGGGAATTACCCCTATATCTGGCATACGCATCTAAAACAGCCATCTCAATCCCGCCGATTGCTCCATTTATTATGCCGCACAAGCCTCCCGTGAAGGATATTTTCTCAAGCCTCTCAACCGTGTTTCGTACGTCATCTATGCCGTTTATTTCAGTTCCATTAGCTACATGAATTAATAAGTCGTTTAGTACCCCTAGGTATGCATTTATTACTCCACTTCCATAAACCAAGATCTCCCCCCATCCAATGTAATCATCTACATTTGCTTGAATAAATAATTGGATGCCCCAAGACTCGCTGAATTCAGATGATGGATCATCATTATATCCAATGGAGAGTGGAATAGCCGTAACTGATTTAATTATCGGCATTAGCCTCACGCACTTATGTATAGCTTAATTGGAGAGAATTCATCATGCTGAAGAACCTCAGCAGCCGTTAACCTACCATTCATTACCCTCATTGCGTAATTAAATATTCTTTCCCCCGCATCGCCCAGCGTAATCCTAAGCTCTAATAGTTCCGAGACATCAACATCTATATGTTCACTCATATTCTTGATTGTTTTTGGATTAGCAGATATCTTTATGACAGGTATCAATGGGTGCCCAACAACATTGCCTTGCCCCGTGGTAAAGAAGTGTAGAATGGAGCCCTTGGCAGCAAATAACGTAACCGCCTCAGCCGCAGCAGATGATGTATTAACAAAGCAAAGCCCAGCATCTCGAGGCACTGGATCCAAGTAATCTGCCACGCATGTTATTGGTTTAGAGCCCAATTTCTGGATATTCCCGAGCGCCTTCTCCTCGATCGTGGAGAGCCCGCCCTTAATATTTCCCTCAGTTGGCTGAGACCCCAATAAATCAACGCCCTCCCTCTGTATTATGCCAACATACTCATTATATATGGAGAGAAACTTCTCCCGTAGCTTAACATCCCGTATCCTCCCAGCCACGATATCCTCTGCCCCGGTTAATTCCGATGTTTCGCCAAACATGACTGTGTTTCCCAAGTCTATTAATTTATCCACAACGTATCCAGTGGCTGGGTTAGAGGCTAGACCGGATGTAGTATCGGATTCGCCGCACTTTATGCTGAACATGAGGCTAGTGAGATCCACCTCAGTTCTCTGGACCTCGCCCGCGTCTTGGACTAATTCCTTCGCCTTCCTGGCCGCTGCCTCTATGGTTTTAAGATCCCCGTTCCCCTCTATCCCAAACACGTAAACGGGCTTGCCGCTTTTGGCAATTCCATCAGCAACCTTATTAGCCCAATTCTCCTCTATACCTATTATTATTGCTCCATACACATTTGGATTAGCCCCAGTTCCCGACAGTACATGAAATAAAAGATCTAGGTCCCTACCGAACTGGAGCCTGCCATATGGATGCGGCACGGCCACGGTGCCCCTGATTAACCTAGATACTCCAATCGCTGCGGCATTGGATAAATCATCAACTGGAATAATTGCTATGCTATTCCTTATTCCAATGCTTCCATCTGGCCTTACAAATGCTTTAATGGTTGGGCGACTACTCATTGCGGCTTCCCCTCGTTCCCCACTTGATTGATTTGATGTTGTGTATATGCACATGATCGCCAACACTTATATTGGTTACTGCGCGCCCTATGGGCCTGCCGTACTTCACGACTATATCCCCCATCATTATGTTTTTAAGAGCTATTTTATGGCCGAGCAATATATCTTGGTTAGCTTTTATTTTAACCTTAGACTCACCGCTGGATAAGTATATGCACTCGACTTCATCGCCTCGTTTAATATCGTTTATCGCGACAGCCACGTTATCGTTCTCGTTATGGATAATGGCTCTCGGCATTTGCCTAGCTATGATAGGCACTATTTATACTTTTTTGTATACAGATAATGCAGTTAGGTAAAACGATTATTCCCCTATTGAAGTATTTTCTCGCCATCTGGCTTTAATTTGGTGAAGAAGAGGACACCCATAAATATTATTGGTAAGACAGGCAACACGGCTGTTGCTCCAACCATGGCTCCAAATAAATATAGCTCGGTTAGGGAGGACAATATCCTGGACGCATTAAGGAATATCTGTCTATTCACTAGGTAGTACATTAATTCGTCTTTCTTCATGGAGTTCCATGTATATACATCTATTATAGGATATATGAGCGGTGAAGCCAATGAAAATGAATATAAGTATATTAATGGAGATAAAAATAGGAATGGAATTGAAGCGAGCAAAGCCAGGGATGCAATAGATGGAAGACGATGGGGCTTAATCACGTGGGACAACTTATCTCTAATCACATAAACTGATAATAATGATGCTATAGATAATGAGTAATTGACTATGCTAAACATGGTATAATCTCCGTCTAAGTAATTATAAAGTATTATTGGGTTTAGATTACCTAAGATGTAATTGCCGCCGGCTATCAATGATAATGCCATGGTGGATAATCCATAGGTTTTATCCCTCGAATGGATCTTAATAGCCCTACTTATATCAAAGCTGCGTTGCTCAAATGGAAAGTTCTTAACTATGACGAGAACCATTAGAAGCATTGCTGCCGATAAAGAGAATAAAATCATGTATCCATAACCATGCAGTATGGATAAAATGATTCCATATATTGCCGGGGAAGCTAGGGAGGAAATTATCCCCAAATACGTTGACCTATTAAAGAATAATAGCTTATTAGTTGTATTGAAGAAAATTATGTCCCATCCGGCCCAATAAAATCCCTGGGCAATACCATATACCATCGCTAATTCATATATCATGGTATATGCGGCTTTATTGAAAAATATCAATAAGATGTAGAAAAACACGTACAGCGATATGCCTATTCTATAGTATATCATTGAGCCCCTGAGCTTGCTGGACAAGAACCCAACCATTAGGTAACCTACTAATATGAAGAGGGAATTAAGGACCAGAAAAGTAATTGAGTAGTAAATCGATGATGATACATCTATGAAAAGCGCTATCAATGGAGACGATATGCTATTCCCGAACCCAAAGAGCCATGAAGCCACCAGGAACCTATTATCCACAATATTATCCCAATACCAGCGTTATTAATAAATCTTATCTGTTGTGGCTAAGGTAGTTATATATATAATCCATAGTCTATATTAATTAGCGGTAACAATTATCTCAAGCACATCATTTGATCCAAGGCTCACTGTGTTTCCAAGAGATACCATTGAACCCATCGATGAAATAGGTATATTAATGCCATTAAAAGACACTGATACTATCTTTAAATTGCTTGGCACGGATAAAGCACGCACAAGTATGTTGCCGATGATGCCCTTAAGCCTGAGAGCATCCTCGCTATACTCCAACATGCCTAGGAAGGCGGGACCTAGCACTGGTCCCTTAAACGGCTGCCCTAATCGAGGCCCCACAATCAATAACCCACTTGATCCTATATACCTGAATCCAGCTAATGCATTCGGTATATCTAGTGAGGCCAGTGGCCTAAAGTAGTGTCCATCGCATTCAATGTGGTTCCAATATATTCCGTAATGCATATACCTGGCGTGAATGTTCTTGAGGATCTCGATGCCTTCATCAATCATGCCCTCCCATATGAGGTGATCCGCAATCGGTATCTCGATGCCGGTCCAGGGAGTATCCATTTGGCCGCTTATCTTATATGGGATTTCAAGCCCATTAAAGTACTTGAGTTCGCCGTTCAAGGATGGACGTGGCTTATTAGGATAAGTTGCATTCAGGAGCCCCTCATTTACCTTATAGTTATTTCTGTAAATGGACTTAAGCATTGATAACACCATGCTTCTATCTATATTGTATCCAAGTCCAAGCAATTGATTAAGGTACCATTCCCCTGTTAATCCTGCAGTCATGCATGCATTATCGCGTAATCCAGTTAATGGATCATGCCATAAATCGAAGTATTCCCCATTCCATAATAACTTAATCATATTATGCCGTGCCTCCTCATAAATCTTTGATAATTGCTCCCCATACTTCTTTTCAATATCATTGGCAGCATCCATCATAGCCCTAATGGCGGATATCCATAAATCGGAAGTAAATATGGCTATTCCAAATAGGTTCATAGTGTCAAAGGTATTGACCGTGGTTGGGAGGAACATTGGTCCGCTCAATAATTGTCTCAATAACTCGGTCTCCCTGAGATTGCGACCCAATAAATTAGCAACACTGGAGTATCCCTCATATCCAGATGGCAAAGTATGATATGGAAGCTTTGTTTTGGCATCATCGTGCTGACGCAGCATTGCATCAATAGTTAATTTAAGGCTGCTCCAAATACCAGTCAAGTATTCCTTATCGCCGGTCCAGCGGTAACTAAGCAAGGAAAGCAATACGAACTCTGGCATTAAGTCACTTCTATCGTAGGTATCTATCTCGCTGGTTCCTCTAAATGCATGAGGAATGCGGCCACTTGGGTCAACGCCTTCCCTTGCTATGGATCTAATTGTTTCCCTTAGCTTTCTCTCATCATGTTGGATTGATGGATCATTGAGCAATAATGATCTATATTTGGCCATGTTACTGGGGAAAGCCAATGTGAATATCTCATATTGCGGCGAGACATTAGGCGTTAATATATAATGAGAAAATTGATTAACTATTCTCTTAGCTAGGTCTGGAAACAATAGATTCACTCCCACTAATCCCCATAATGCCACGTCTAGGGTTGATAATCCGCAGCATCCGGGTCCTCCTTCCCAGATCCCAAAGAAGCCATCCTTTGTGAACCATGATGACTTGGCAATAGTGGTTATCTGCGATACTGCTAAATCTATTATCCACTCAGGATAATTGGCACCATACATGGTATCCACAAATTTCCTTGTATCATCATAAAGCGATTCATAATTATTGACAACGTACTTAATTACCTCCTCCACGTTGCCGAACATATTTTCATAATAATGCCCAACCCGCTTCCCATGATCCAAGTGATTTGGATAGAACCAGGACAATACCGTTATTATTGATGTGCTTCTTCCCGGCTCTAACCTGATTCTCTTAGTTAGTGCTGAGTATAAGTCTAGTCCAGTGACCTCACTAGTTAATGAACCTTCAAGTAATCCATCGTTCCTGAAATCCACAAATATACTCCTTAATTTAGTGATGAAATATTCTCTATTTCCTCTATCTAATATATAAGAGGCGCCGGAGTCAATGCCACCCCTATAGATTAAGGCCAATTCACCGCCGTGCATTCCATGATTATTTGGAATGTTAAGTCCACTAAATGATACGCCCCCGTAATTCGGTCCACTTATTGGCTTGCTTGAAATCGTTATGTCATTACCTATATTGTGCGGGTTACGCATTATTCCCATTAGAGATAAATCGATGGCATTATTCCCATTATTTTTAAAATTGAACTTAAGTATTGCAACTGGTATTGATGATCTAGTTACATCACCCATGATGAGGGGACTGAAGGCCTCCATTGATGCCTCCACTCCGTATCTATCAAATGCTTCATCACTGAATTTAAGGAGAGCCATAGGAGGCTTTCCATCATACTCTATGGCATTCACCGGTCGCAGCCACGGCATATGATACGGATGAAGCAATGCATGGGGCCCGCATCCTCCATAGGTTAAGTCCTGATCGTTCTCGACCCAAAAACCGGTTCTCAATAATCTAACCGGGGGATCCTCTATTGAGTCGCTGCTGATCCTTAGTGCGAATACCAAATCTCGTTCATCAGCATGGAACTCATTATTTCCATGCATGGTCCACCTCTTATTATTGAATATAAGCCACTCCCTAAATGTGCCATCGGGCCACAACTCTATTGATCCAGTGCCCAGCCCTCCTAGAGCCACTCCGGAGTAAGATTTAGTGCTTGTTATCTTCATACAAACTGTGATTTAACTATCTATATTTAAGAATTATACTATTTATTTAATGTGAATAAGTATATTGAGAAGAAAATAAAAACAACCAGGTTTTCATTAATCATAATGCTGCCTTTTTATAGGATTAAACGCAATGTGTGGTTAGAGGCCCACCTCCTGAAGTTAATGAAGCCGCTTGAGCGATTATGGTTAATAATGAAAATAGATGAATGTGTACAACCCTCTGGTTCAATTGAGCCGCTGCCATATGATGAAGTCAAGCAATTAATAATGGAGGCCAAAACATGGATCGATAATAATATACAGGAAAATAGGAGAAATACTCAATTAGATTCGCTGGAGCACATGTATCTACCATTATACAACCCAGGCCGCTATATGGCTAAAATAGAGAAGCAATTAACAAATATAACCGTGCTCACAGCAATTAGTAGACTATATGATGAAGTGCTTCACACTATGCCAAGCAAGCCTCTCGGCATTGGATGGGTTGATGTATCCATTATTGATGGCGATGTATACATATGTGGGAAGCAACATAAATACCTATCGCGCATCCTATCATCAAATAATGAAGCACTAATAGAACTTATAAGGATAATAAGGGGAAAAAGTTCATGATTTAAAACTCTAAAGAAAACAAAAGATCAATGCCTACGCCGACTAAGCAGCACGGCTAGCGCAATTATAACGATAACCACTACAACTATTACTATAATTATCGTGGTAGTGCTTAAGCTGGTTGGTGGAGGCAATTTAGTAGACGTGATGGGGGGCGTGGTGGTCACGGGGGTCACGCTGACCGGTTGAGCGGATACCAATAGCGACCAATAAGTTGGTCCCCCAATCTCAATTCCTGGAGATTCATCCCAGACCCAGCTAGTGCTTGGCGGGAAACTGAAGTACTTCGTGTTATACCATATTTCAATATATGGAGTATCTATGCTTATGAACCACGGGTTGTGATTGGCTTCCCAGCCCCATGTAAATACGCAGTCCAGTATCTGCGGTACGGTAACTGCCGTGGGGCATATATTGGGTTGGCTAAATAAGTACCTTGCAGTTCCATTGGGTAGGGTCACTAAGCCATTCCAGTGGGTCACATTAATTGGCTGCCCTTCGAAGTATCCATTCACTGGGAATAGATCGGGTATTATTATCGAGAAGCCCGGTGGTCCATAATTGTATCCCAATGCATAATTATTCTTTTGCAGCGTCCATGCGGTCGGGAATTCTGAGGATGGAAGTATATTTATCGAGGTTGATATGCCGAAGGAGTCCAGTTGCGTCTCTATGTTGCTCAACATGGCTATTAATTGAGGATTAGAAGCCGTTCCACTATTTGTTAATATTGTTAATGTAAATGGAGTACCAGATGGCGTGTACCATATGCCGTTCTTCCGAGTAAAGCCAACGGACTCCAGTAACTGCGCGGCCTTTGTTGTATTGTATGAATAGTAAATCAATGGATACCCCTGGGATTCCCAGTACTGTATCATTCGTTGATATTCATGCGGATTAACCGTTGGATACACTATTGCATTATATGGCGTTGGTGGTTCATACGGTGGACCTGCAATGGCTGCAGCCTCTGTCATGTTTATCGCATAAATTATTGCTTGCCTTACCTGGGTATAGTTTATATATGGCCATAAGAAATTGAAATACAAGGTATCCCCAGGTGCGGCTGCAGTTAATGTGAAGTTCATATTAGGATTCTGCTCAACTTTAGCTGCTATGCTTGGCGGTAAATTACCAATATAGAATGATAATTGGCCGGTCTCGAGAGCTGGATATAATTGAGACGTTGATGAATATTGATATATAACTACATAATCAACCTTTATATTGTTGGCATCCCAGTAATATGGATTTTTCGCCAATATTATTTCCGAAGGCGTTATATCAACTACGTAGAATGGTCCATTTTGGGGCGGTGGGAATGTAAAGCTTGGAATATAACTCTTAAATTTCTGGAACTCCACCTTTATGAATGAGCTGCCGTTATTTTGTTCCTGGGTTGTTCCATAGTTGAAATTAGCCGCATATAATATATTCCAGTACTTAGTTAGATTATCTACGAGTGGTTTATACATTTGATAGTTTATGAACATGCCGAGTCCTCCATCACTCGGGTAGTAGTAGGTCATTACTCCATAATTAAGGGATGTTGAATTATTAAGGACGACCGCATCAGGCGGTATCCATAGTATACAAGTGGAATTATTGACAATAGTTACATTTCCTAATGCATCATAAAACAGTGATTGTATTATGTTCTGGGCATATATGTCATAGCAGGTATATGGCTGACCATTGCTCCACCCGCTATTCCTCAGGTAAATAGTTATCTTAGCCCAGCCTGCCAGTGAACCATTAGTTATGTATTGCATAGTCCAATTCTGAGCTAGATCGGGAATCCAGCCTCCACTGCTTGCATTATATAGAGTTAGGTACGCATAGTTTAATCCATATTGATGGGACCAAGTATTCGCAAACACGTTTGGATTAAAGGATGAATTGCCGGTCAATGGTACAGTGGTAATTATTGCTGTATAGAGCGTATTGTTTGGCGACATTGGTGGTAATCCGTTGGATTGAGCGGAGACCGGTAATGTTATATATAGCAAGGCCAATCCTACAACTAAGAGGGCAGTTAAGGGAATTGTATATGTTTTGTTTTTATTTTTTGTATACATTAAGATATTTAGTGGTCACTCGGGATATTTAAGTTTTTACATAAATATCTAATAAGTGTAATATATAGATTATTCACTTATGTTTGCATTTTATAAGGGGAGTTTATATTATTCTAGGTGCAGCATTTATCAGTTTAATAGTATAATCCGATCGCGGATGATTAAGGACCTCCTCGAGAGTGCCCTCCTCGACTATTCTCCCTCCATGCATGACTATTACACGTCCTGAGCCCGACTTAAGCAGGAATACCCGGGCCAGGGCCATATCATGTGTTATGAATGCCACGCTTAGATGCAATTCCTTAATTAACTTCGAAAGCACATTTATTATTATTATTCTAAGCGTTGAATCAATCATGGTGGCCGGCTCATCCGCTATTATTAGCTCTGGATCAGGGGATAACGCACGAGCTATTGATATGCGTTGCCTCTGTCCTCCACTGAGTTGGTGGGGATACTTATCTAGATAATACTCGGGTGGAGTTAAGCCAACCATGCTCAGCAATTGCTTTGCTTTATCTACATTTGCATCATTAAACCATCGCCTGAGCGGTGATAATAATTGGTCCCTTATTGTTAGGTTAGGATCAAGCGATGAGTATGGATCCTGGGGAACCCATTGCACGCTTCTCCTGTATTCCCAATACCTATGCCTTATTTTATATATATCAACAGACTTAAACAGGACCTTGCCTATGGTTGGCTTCTGTAAACCAAGTATTACTCTTCCTAGCGTCGTTTTTCCAGCGCCGCTCTCTCCCACAATAGCTATCGCTTCTCCCGGATTTATTGATAAATTAATGGAATCCAGGGCCCTTATGGTGACGGATTTAAATAATCCCTTCTTCTCAGTGAAGTAAACTCCAACATTTTCTAGCCTTATTAGATCACCCATATAGGTGGCACCTAACTACGGAATTCTTCACAGTAATTAATTTAGGTTCCTCTTCCTTGCATTTATCCATGCGATATGGACACCTAGGCCAGAAACTGCAGCCCCTTACTTGATTAGTCAATAATGGTGCATCATAAACGGTGATTATATCGCTTAGTTTAGTATTCATTGTGGGGGTAGCAGATATAAGTGTCATGGTGTATGGATGTCGAGGTTCATGTAACACATCATTAATTGGTCCATATTCAACTATATTTCCATCATACATGACAGCTATCTTATTGGCTATGCGTGGTACCACGGTTATGTCATGAGTTATGAACAAAACGGTGATCCCCAATTTCTTATTTAATTCCCTCACTGCATCAAGGATGTCGGCTTGGGTCACTACATCTAATGCTGATGTTGGTTCATCCATTATTACTAGGTCAGGGTTTAGAAATATAGCTAAGGCAATCATTATCCTCTGTTTCATTCCGCCGCTTAATTGATGGGGATATAGTTTCATCACTCTCTCTGGGTCTAATTTCATAACTGAAAGTAGTTCCCTGGCTCGTTTCATTACTTCATGTTTATCGGACATGCCATGAGCCCTAGCGGTATCCATGAAGTGATCGAGTATGCGCATGGTTGGATTAAGAACGTTCTGGCTTGCCTGGGGAACCATTGATAATTTAATCCATCTAAACTTCTCATTAAATTCATTTACGGGAACCCGCAGCAAGTCATCCCCCATCCAAATGGATCCCCTTACTAAAGATGGTGGCTTAATCATTCGCATTATGGCCATGGCAAGAGTGGACTTTCCGGATCCGCTTTCGCCAACAATGCCGATTACATCGCCTTTATCGACTTCAATCGACACGCCCCTTAAAGCCTTGACTCTGACGTTATCCGGCATAACATACTCCACTTCTAGGTCTCTTACAGTTAATAACGGCATAATCCCATTGTTTTTAACGAATTACATTAATAAGCCTTACTCAATATAGCTAATAATTGTTAGGATCTTCGCGCATCGATAATTATATAAATTATAAATAAACTTAACATTATAATCACAATGAGATCCATGAAGAACGAGGCATGATCGTTAATATCAAACGGTAGAACCATCACCGCCAAAACTAGGAAAATCACGGAGAGTGTGTAGGCCACGCGTGATACTGATGGGCTTATCATAGCTGAATTATCCATTGCCATTACCTGTTATGCTTTTCTAAGCCTTGGATTAACGATTTCATCAATTCCATATGCTAACTCTATTAGTCCCACCATGAAAAGCGTGACAAACAATGTCGGGAATATGAAGTACCATAATGCATTAGTGCCATATGCTGCACCTAATGAAATCGCATTACTTATCATGAAGCCCCAATTATTTGATGTAAATGGCATTAATCCCAAGTAAAATAAGCCAACCGTTGCATAAATTGCGCTTTCCACATTTAATATTAGGTTTATCCAGATGAATGGTATTAATTGAGGCATTATTTCCTTAAATAATATATAGCTCCAATTAAGGCCGAGCACCTTAGATACCTCCATATATGGGAGTTGCTTTATTGATAATACTTGCGATCTAACTGCCCTAGCTAATCCGGTCCATCCAGTTATGCTCAACACGCCAGCCAACACCAATGGATTAGTGGTCTTAACCATAGTCGCTATTAAAATTACTATGAGCAGGCTTGGAAGTGTTAATAGGGTATCATTTATCCACATTACTGCACTATCAACTAATCCACCGGCATAACCCGACACTAATCCCACAATCATTCCTATCACTGTTGTATATATGCCAGCCAGAAAGCTAGTCTCCAAGATAAAGGGGGCACCGCCAATTATGTCGGCCAATGTGCTTTGACCAACATAATCCGTCCCAAACCAGTAGGCAGGGGGCCATAGTCTCGGTGGAAGCAAAACATTACCAGGCGACTCCTTTAATGTAACTAATGGAATTAATAATTGGGCAACGGTGGCTAGAAGAATATAGAAAACAGTTACCCAAAGCCCAAATGATGCTGCTTTAGATTTCGTAAGCAATCTAAACATGCCTATTATTGGCTGTATCTTGCTTTTAGCGCTGATTTTTTCCTCCATTAATGTCTCACCCGCGGATCTATTAATGAATAAGTAAGGTCGGCGATCAGCATTCCAATGACTATAGCAACCACTATTATAATTAGTACCCCCATTGCAAGCGGCCAATCATTGTTTGATAAGGCAGTGGTGTAGAGTTGACCTATGCCTGGATAAGAAAACGTGCTTTCCACGAAGACGGTGCCCCCAAACGAGAAACCCAACGCAATTATTATTGACGTATAGAGAGGCAGGAGCGAATTGCGGCCAACATAGTTACGGGCTATCCAGCTGCCTGGTAACCCCCTCATTTCCGCATATGACACATAATCCTCTCCAAGCTGGGCAATAGTATTGCCCCTCATTGATAACGCCCAATGCCCAAATGTAGCAAATGTCAATGTGAATATTGGGAGGAATGCATGATATAGTACGCTTGCTATGAAGGGCAAATTAAATCCTATTACCACTCCAGCCGAGTAAGCGCCAGCCACTGGGAACCAATGCAAATAGAAACCCAGGAATAATAGGAAGATGGCTGCATATATATAAATTGGTATTGATCGCTTAACTGTTATGAATTGGGTGATCACTTGATCAATGGATTTGCCTCTATTATATGCCATTAATTGGCCCAAGTATATCCCTATTAGGAAACTCAATATGTTGGCGGTAACAACTATGAACAGCGTCCATGGGAGCCTCTCAGCTATTAACTTAGTAACAGGTTCTGCATATAGTATGGATATGCCCATATTTCCATGAAATACATTATAGATATACATGGCAACCTCTATTATTGGATTGCCGTGCGGCATGATTGAGTCGACATATGTTAATAACTCCTTGTATTCCTGAGTCGATAGGGATGAGGGAATGACGGCTGCTGCAGCCCTATTGCTGGCCAATCCCCCGCCTCCCACCGGCATTAAGCCAAATGATTGCATTATATAATTAACTGGACTTAGTGGTGAGAGTTCAAATAGAATGTAACTGATTATAAGTGCGAAGAATATAGTCGATAAGGCTATGCCTATTCTCCGCAATAAATATGATGTCTTCATAATTAATGATCATCATTGAAATATAAAAACCTTATCCTATTTATATGATATTAAATTGATTATTTATTCGATTATAATTTAGTAAAAACTATAATGATGGGGAATCAATTATATGTTGGTTCTCTCTACTCTAGGAAGGAATGAGACTCATCATTCCAATTATAACCATCTGGGGCGGCAATCATGATCACCATCTCATCCTTTTCATCGAATTGATAAAACGAACGGCAAACCTCGCCCCTTTAGGGCGGGGAGGAGGTCAGTAGTCTTTTCATGGATATTTCTGCATGTAGATGATGTATTTACAGTCACAATTGCGGTACATAATGCATCTACCGGTTTTGTGCAAATGGGTCGCACAAGCCTCGAGTTGATGGGATATTACGGTGATGGGTCAATTAAGAGTGATTAAGGATAGAAAGTATCTAATGTTGGGGCTAGAACCATCGCATCTTTGAGATGAGGAGTCGTCAACTAAATATTGTTCATCTATCGCAATACATGTATTTATTGATATTGATGATTATCCTTATCAGATTTATGTCATATTTTTTAAATGCAGGAATCAAACCCCATAACCATGCGTAGCATAAATGAGTTAAATAGTAGACTTGCCTTCATATTCGCTGCCTCACTTAATGATATTAGACGCCTAGAGTGGATGCCTACAAATAAACCACATGAGTATTCACTAGCTATAACTTCACTGCCTGGGGATAGATTGGTTATTACGAGGTATTCCGGCTCGGCTTTAGTTAATGTGGATAATGAGCCCTTCTTTGCATTAGATGGGTATCATAAGGAAATACCTCTCTCTCCCGGAGATCATAAAATAGTAGCTGATTTCTATCCGTATAAGGCCTTCGGCGAGCATGTAAATATAGATCCAGGAATACCTTTTCTAGTTAATGTAGATGAGGATGCGAGACAGCTGTGGTTATATGGAGTTACCTTAATTGAATTAATCAATGGAACAACGGATGAATACGTTAAACAAAGAATTCTAGACGCATTAACACGAGCGCTAAGTATCAGTAAATTCGAGGGCATTTCACGGGATCAATTAATGCTGGCTTCCGATATGTTAGCTTCGTTTCCCCATCACTTGGTCGACTTCATAGATGGTTATGATCTTCAAGTAACAATTAATCATGATAAATATGTATCCGCATTAGCGGCGCTGAAGATGGAGCTCGAGGCGTTAAGAAATGAGTTAGGCAAGAGGGGATCATTAATAGGGGTTGGGCATGCCCATATAGATGCCGCGTGGTTATGGCCATTTGAGGAAACCGCTCGCAAAGTTGCTCGAACGTTCTCAACTGTGGTAACTCTCATGCGGAAACATGATTTTCATTACATACAAAGCTCAGCGCTCTATTATGAATGGATACGCAATAATTATCCATCCCTTTTTAATGAAATAAAACGGCTAGTAGCTGAAGGGAAATGGGAGCTAGGCGCTGGATGGGTGGAATTCGACGCCAATATAAGCTCCGGCGAATCAATAGCTCGGCAGTTGCTCTATTCCCAGAGGTACTTCTTGGAAACATTTGGAAAAATGGCTGAAGTATTATGGTTACCTGATACATTTGGATTCTCCGCACAATTGCCCCAATTAATTAGACTTTCAGGCATAAAACTATTTGCTACGCATAAAGTGTTTTGGAACGATACAAATAAGTTTCCTTACTCCATATTTGAGTGGGTTGGAATAGATGGTTCTTCGGTCGCAGCTGTAGCGTTCGGCAATGGCGCTGGCGGGTATAACTCAACATTTAGCGCAGGGGAAGTGCTTCAACAATGGAGTAATTGGAAGGATAAAGATAAACCAATGCTGTACTCGTTTGGATATGGCGACGGCGGTGGAGGACCCACTGAAGAGATGCTGATTAAGGCAAAGGCCATAGATGATGCGCCATTAATGCCAAAGGTCAGTCTAGGTGGCGTGAATGAGATGATTAGGTATGCAAAGCCCATGAATAAATGGGTTGGTGAATTATATTTAGAGACGCATAGGGGAGTATATACATCTCATTCCCGCATGAAGTACTTGAATAGAAGGGCGGAAAATGCTATGAGGGAAATGGAGATTTGGTCCACCATGGTTGGTAATTATGATAGGGATGAGGCAAGGGAATTGTGGCGGGTCATAATGAAGAATCAATTCCATGATGTCTTACCTGGCTCAGCCATAAATGATGTATATAGAGAGGTTTATCCTGAAATGGAGAACGTTATAAATAAGGGCATGTCCCTGGCCAGCAGCGCAATTAAGAGAATTGCCGGGAAAGGGAATAAATGCATGGTGTTTAATTCATTATCATGGGATAGGGTGGATTACGTAACTGTACAGGAAGAGTATCCTCACTCCCAAGCGGTCTCCAATGGATACTTGATAAAGGTCAGTGCTCCTTCGGTTGGATACTCGGAATGTATTCCCCTGAAGCCCATACATCCGGTCTCAATCATAGAGGGGGATAATTACATTATTCTAGATAATGGCTTGATATCATTGAAGCTAAATAAGGATGGCTCCATAACATCCCTCATAGATAAGGAGAATAATATGGAGGCATTAAGAGGAAGAAGCAATGTAATAATTGCATACGAGAATATACCTGGTTGGGCAGATGCATGGGACATAGAGAAATCATATAGCTATACATCAACTGAGATACACGGCAAGAATTACGTAATCACGGAGAAGGGACCATTAAGGGCATGCATTGATTTCGATATGGATTTCAGCCAATCATCATTAAAGCAATCAATTTGTATGTATGCCGATTCGCGGCGAGTGGATTTTAAGACAAATATGAAGCTAATTGATAGGGAACTACTGTTAAAGGCTTGGTTTAATGTTAATGCTAATACGGATAATGCAGTGTTTGAGATACCTTATGGCGTAATTAGGAGAAGCACCACCCTGAATACATCGTGGAACCAAGCAATGTTCGAGGTACCCATGCAGAAGTGGGTTGATGTTTCAGACGATGGATACGGAGTAGCATTATTAAATGATGGAAAATACGGAGTCTCAGTGAACCATTCCATGATAGGTTTATCCCTAGGTAAATCACCGCTTTATCCGGATCCATTAACCGACATGGAGAGCAATACATTTACTTACTCTATTTATCCACATGCAGAGGATTGGTTTAGAGCTAAGGTGTTCAGGGCAGCATATGAATTGAATTCACCCCCAATTATTGCAAAAGGATTGGGAGGCCAAGTCTCCTTAATCGGCGTGGCTCCCGATAACTTGGTTTTAGAAGCCATGAAGATGGCTGAGGACGGCGATGGTATCGTGCTTAGGCTCTTCAACATTAGAAATAATAGGGGACGGGGTTGGGTGAGGCTTTGGTTTAAGCCATCAGCTGCATATGCAACCGATATACTTGAGATGAACAAGATAGATAAATACGTGGATTTAAATGGTGATAAGGTATTATTTGATTATGGCAATCATGAGATAATCACGTTAATAATTAAAGGCCGCTCAAGCACTTGATTTCTCCCTCATTAATTAAAATATCCCTCACTTCATCATTGGCTGCGTCAAAAATGGACACGTAACCATTAGTTCTTGATTTAAAGCAGATCGAGTTTCCATCGCTATACATGCTTAATGGGTATGGAGGAAGAATATAATTTCTTAGCCCTATTAATGCATTGCCATTAATTAATCGACTTATAACTATTATCTCAGCATCGAGTCCTCCTAATTTGATGCTTATTTTGCCATTATTTGGTCTCCCATATTTTCCACTGAACACCATATAATACACATATTTGCTTGTATCCTTGATTCCAACAATGCCTAGATCTATGTCCTCTTCTATATCTATATCGTCCTTATTTAAATTCATCACGGCAAGCACGGGAATGCCATTAACTGTGGCGGCTATCTTTAGGAGTACATTCTCATTATATGGATCCCTGAATAATATGTCCCTAGTTATGGTTCCTGGTTCATCAACTCTAACCACCTCGCCGTTGCTCATTACAATTTTTTTAAGTAGATCCACATTGGTTTTTTCGGGTTCCCTATCAGTTATGTATATGGGGCCGCCGCTGAATATCCTTGCTATGGCCGATACCTTTGCCCATTCATCATATGATGACCACATATCGAAGTCCGGGTATCCTATGGCACTGTAAACTAATGAGTTATAGAAGCTCCAAATCGTATGTAGCTTAGCGTCTGCAATCCATAATGGTATGTAATCTAGAGACACCCTCATTGAGTTGCTGGTAACGTAATTACTGTAGTTCTCAGGGAGCATAGACATGCAGTTAAGGATATCCAGTCCGACAGTTAATGAAGCTAGTTGAAGCCCTAGCTCTACATTCCTTGCCGCTTCTCCCGCGCTGGAAATATCCACATAAGATCTCCGCAAGCTGCATTGATTATCTACCTTAATGAATGTAAAGCCCTTCTCTTTTATTTTCCTCATGAAATTAAGGAACATTATGTATGAGGATTCAATGCTTGGCTTTGGCACTAAGTATCCATCCTCCGTCTTAACAGCATCAGCTGATACGGTTTTTAGGAAATTCTCGGTAACGCCTCTCCAATACATATTTATGGTGAACCATAAGCCGACATTCTGGATCCCGATCTTGCCCAAGTCATCAATTAACGCTGAAAATCCACCTGGAAACTTAGTTGGATCCGGATCCACCTCATTTAAGGCGCCATTTACCAATGATTGCCACCCATCATCTATTAGCACCCAGGAAATCGGTATACCACTATCCCGTATTTTCTTCACTACCGATATGATTTTCTCATGATTCAAATCAATACCGAGCATGGCGTTCCATGTACACCATCCCAAGCCGTTCATGAATATAGGTAACTTCTTGCTTCTCCTGCTCTTTGCTGGAGTTATTTCGAATAATGCATTAATGACATTCTGGATCGATTCATATGGATCGGCACTGTTTGCCGATATTAGAATAGCACCACCGAATTCTTTCCGCTTAATGCCAAGATGTACATCTATCCGTGGCCCTGGACCAATCATGCTAATAACATCCTTATCGGATATAGCTAACATGGATGTATACAAATCATTTAAATTGAACATGATGAATTCTGTTCCTGGGTATATATCATTGAATGAATTAATTATAACTGGATAGGTCCAACAATCTGTACCTGTATCGCTTGACCTAGCGGGGAAACTTGGCTTATGCGAGGGTTGAGGAGTTACTGGTTCCCGCCCTACATATACATTGTTATAGTATCCAAATGGTTTTCCAAGATCGGCAGTAACTTGCCTAGACGCAGTTAATGTCAATATTTTATCTGTGGGCATCGCTGAAAGGGTTATCTGTAATGGTTCCCTATCAAATAGGTGATCCATTGTCGCCTTAGCATTTATATAATAGACAATGGCATTGCCAACGCTTCGTGTCGATATACTTCCATCAACGCAAGGCATCATGGATCCATCGTCATGCACATAACTCTCACATTTACTCCCATCAGAGAATGTCGCTATTGCTTTACTCGGCTTTAACTCATTCATTGCTTGAATCATATGGTCAAGTATTAAAGAATATCTTTATTTATAACAAATTCAATCCTTTGGTAAATAATAAATAGAGTATAGTATATTTATTGTTCTCTTTACGTAAATAGACATGAATTATAATTTTATTACAGATATTGTTAAGAGTGAGCTACCCCGCCCCTTAAGGGCGAGGCTTTTCGCCCCCTTAACCCCCATTTTTTGTAAGGCTTCTTTGCATGCACGACTAAGATGAAGAAAAACATTTTCTATTTTACTAGAATAAGCTACTATCGCAGAGCTCCTCAAGAGTTTGCAAGTTTACAAATAGTAAATTATTTAATTCCACGGGTTAACATTACATTATGTGCAAGAGCATGGCAATCTCAGAGGATTTCAGAGGAATAACAGTAGGAATTGAAAAATACAATATTGACGAGACAGAAGTTATAAGGAAAGCCTTAATGAAAGAGGTAAAGAAGGCTAAGGCTAAAGAGTTGGAGAAGGAAATAAAAGGAAATAAAGTAAAATACCTATGAGTTTCTTGCTTTTTATTAATTCTCTAAACTTCTTTAGATAAGTGATCATATCTCCATCATCAAGTATATATAATAATTTATTTAAAATAAAAAGTGGTTCATAATTATAATGAAATACATAGGGATAGATGTAGGGGCCACAAATCTACGCATAGGCATCTTCGATGATTCTATATCGCTGCTTAAGGCAATTAAAATAAAGAAGCCATCAATACATGACGAGGAGAGCATAGCTAACATAATATTAATTAATCTAGCTAAGGAAATGAACTTAAACGAAATAAAGGGAGTAGGAATAGGCGCCGCTGGTCTACTGGATCTAGATAATGGTGATGTCTCCTTCTCATCCAATATAAATGTACATAAAATAAGGCTGGTGAAGCCCATAATTAGTAAATTACATGTGCCAGTTCTACTTCTAAATGATGCTGTGGCAGCAGCCTATGGCGAATACATGCTTGGAAATAATGACGTAAATGATTTAGTATATCTAAGCATTGGCACGGGAATAGGCGCTGGCATTATAATAGATGGAGAACCACTGCTTGGTAGAAATGGCAATGCACATGAAGTTGGGTGTATAGTTATTTCTCCAGGCTCTAACTTAAGGTGTGGCTGTGGCGGATTTGGTCATTGGGAGGCGATGGCATCAGGCGCTAATCTGCCTAGATCATTATTTGATTACGCTATGAAGAATAAGTCTCGTTATACCAATTCTAGTTTATTTAACCGGATCCTAAGCAACTCCACTATAACTGCAGTCGATATATATGATGAAGCAGCTAATAATGATGCGCTAGCCATGGATTTTCTAGACTTTATCTCTAAAATAAATGCAGCTGGCCTGGCATCCATTATTAACTTATTTGATCCTCAAGTGGTGGTGCTGGGTGGCTCCGTAATTTTAAATAACGTTAATTCCTGGATAAGTGGAATTAAGAAATACCTAGGCATGTATCTCGCTCCTCACAAGTATGAATTAAGGATCTCGAAGCATGGCGATGCTGCTGGCATGATTGGTGCTGCCGCCGCCATAATCAAGCCCACTCCAAAAATGCGTAAATTAATTGATAAATACTCAACCATGTATCTATGACGAATGCTTTAAGATAAATCATGCCGTGACCACCTTAGCCAGGTTTCGAGGATTATCTACATCTATGTCACGTGCCACGCCTAATCTGTAAGCAATTAATTGAATTATGGGCGAGAACATTATTGGAGTCATTAATTTATCCAAGTCATGCTTGACCAGCAACAAGTGGTCGCTTGTTCCCCGTACTTTATTGGATTGAGAAATTGTTACTATATAACCGCCGCGATGCCATATCTCGCTCAAAACGGGTCCCATATCATCATCAACATCATTACCTGGCATTATCGCTAATACGGGAAACTTACTTGAAATCAACGTCATTGGTCCATGCTTGAACTCCCTAAAACTCATTGCCTCTGAATGAATTTGCGCCGCTTCCTTCAACTTAAGCGCAGCCTCCATAGCTAATGGAAGCCCCATTGGGCCACCTGAAATCACATACATATTGAAGAAATCGGATATGTCCCTAGTTATTGTCCTTATCTTCTCCGCATTACTATTAAGTTGCTCCTGTATTTCGGAGCTGGCTCTTCTTAATTGCATTCTAGCCCACTCTAATTCCTCTCGAGCCATTGATGCCAATTGAAGAAGAACGGCCAGCGAGGCTGTGAATGATTTTGTGGCTGGAACCGCTATCTCAGGCCCTGCCCCTATCGGCAAATAAACATTGGATTCCCTCATCAATGTGGATCCAAGCCTATTAATTATGCCCAGAACCACAGCACCACGTCGCTTAGCCATTCTAATTGATCTAATTATGTCGGCGGACTCGCCTGATTGACTTATTGCTATTATTAATGTGCCGGGCTCCACATTATTTATACCCTCATAGAGAAACTCGCCTGCTGGTATAGTTTCCGACTTTATATTGGCAAGCGTATTCAAGTAATACTTCCCTATTAACGATGCATGATAAGACGTTCCAGAACCTAGCAGAATTACGTTTCTAGCCTTGCTTATCAAGAGCCATGCATCCCTCAAATATTCCACTTGCAAAACATTGGCTGCACGTGATATTGCCTCCGATGTATCATATATCTCTTTCTGCATGAAGTGATTAAATGCGCCCTTACTTGGTTCTATGAATTGCCCAATACCCCTATGGGGCTCTAGGCTCAGTTTCTGTAATGTGGATGCACTTAGAAACTCAATGCCGTTAGCACTCATTATTGCTATTTGGCCCGTGGACAGCGTGTAAAGCTTTAACTGATCCATGGGTAATGCTTGCTCCTCTGATGATAGGAAAACCTCATTTTCGCTTGTCGCTATTATTAATGGGTTCCCATTACTTAATGCATATATCTTCTTGTCACGCTTATCTAAAAGAGCTATGGTGAAGTAGCCCGGCAATTTCTGAACATACTGAAGCGAATTAATTGTATTGCTTCCCTTATTTAGTCCCTGTTCCACTAGATGCACTATTAATTCTGCATCTGTTCTTGACGTGAAGTTATGTGCATCTCCCAATTCCTTTCGTAATTCATAATAATTGGATAATATGCCATCCATTACTATGGCGAGGTTCCCCGTGCAGTCAAGCAATGGGTGAGTATTCTCATACGCTGGTCTACCATGAGTTGCCGACCTTACGTGGCCTAGACCAATATAGCCCGGCATATCATCAAAGTTAAGTTCCTTGTTAATTTGATCTATGCGACCAGCATCTTTCTTTATTATGAAATCATCATCATTAATCGTTACTATGCCAGCGCCATCTATGCCTCTATGTGATAATCTCTCCAGGCCCGCTCTTATAATTGGTGCAACCGGCCTCGTGTTAGATATCATCCCGAAAATGCCTCCCATAGTGTTTTGAATCTATATGGTTGCTTTTAAATCCTTAGCAAAATACATAATGTATCCATCTATATACTTAAAAATATCTGAAGGCGTTGATTCTTAAGTTCATGATAATTATTATGACAATAATAATTAAGATTTGCATCTGACCTCCTCCCCGTCCTTTAGGGCGAGGGTTCCCCGAGGCCTAGAGGGTTACGCCCCATTAAGGGCGCTACTCGATTATGATCCACGACGAAGGAGAGAGGCCTCCTAATTGCTGAGATCGCCATGCCGGTAGCCTTCTTCAATATGTTTAAAGCACCGTTTAGATCCGAATGAAGCCTATGACCCAAGGGACAATTAACTACTCCCCTCGGGCCCCCTCTCGGCTTGAACGCCATGATAAGCACAGATACGTGAGGTATTGTACTCAATGACCTCAAACACCTTCATACCGTATTCTTGAGCCTTCAACTCAATGACCTCCATGAGTTTACGATAAGACCACAAATTCACCGTGAACTTATTACCCTTTTGTTGAGCAATGTTGAGGGGATACCCCAAGTAAATCGTGGATACGCCTCGTTCGTGAAGTGTCTTAAGCAAGTGGGAAGCGAAGTTCCTATACAAGTGAAGAAGCCTCCTGCTCAATTTCTTGAAGAGCCTCCTCCCCTCCCTATTAAGCTCATAATACGCCTCATATTCCTCTAGGTTCTTCACCTTATCCGCCGAGGACTGCGCCTCACCTATCCTATTTTGTAGGTAGAAGTAATCCTCCTTCGCCCTAACACCCTTATATAATAACCAAGTGCCATCATCGATCACCACGCTCGCCAAGACGTTAATACCCAAGTCAATGGACGCGGCCTTACTACCCTTCAGTGACTTAACTTGAATGCTCTTCCTCTCCCCCCTCACGACGTGTTTGCTCCTCCTTCCCGTTTTCGTTTTCTCAACGCCAACCTCCACGGGATGGAGGCATACCACGCATTCCTCGTCTCATCATAGTATATCTCCAGCCTGCCTTGCTTGCCATACCACCTCAACCTACCCATAAAATCGATTTTGAGGTGGTAGTCCTTTAGGACTAGTTCCTCTTCATCCACTACATACCTATCCTGCCTAATGACTAGGAGGAGTTTCCTCCCTCCAGCCTCCCCATCCTTCCAATACTTCGGCGGGCCAATGTGCTTCATATGGGGTGGTAGTTTGTTCTCCTTCCTCAACCTCAATAGGGAGAAGAATGAGTTCCATGCCTCATTATTCTTCTGCATGACTGCTTGCGCGTTGACCCCCAATTCTTCCTTATGCTTCTCATAGCATTTATCCCAAGTCCCCTCGAAATCCACTTTTTCACCGCGGAAGAACTGCTGCCTCCTCTCGTAGTTAACCTCGTTAAACAACTTGGCTGAGGCGTTCGCCAGCCTCCTCAGCTTTCTTTCCTGAAACCCATTTGGTAGGAGGCGAACCAAGTTAGTCCTCCTATTCGTGTATTTAACTTCTTTGATGCCCTCTCCCGGTATTGCGGGGAAAGTCGGCCCCCATTCCCAAGAAATTGACCGGAAGAGGGCATCCTAAGGAGGAATAGTAAGAAGTTTTTAAGCTTTTACCCCGCCCTAAAGGGCGAGGCTTGTCGTTCGTTTTATCATTAGTTCCATCTATAGTTGAAGACTTAATCAGTTAGGTCAGTTAGGACGAAGTGGTTTACATCTCAATATATTTAATGATTATATATTTATGATAATGTTTTTATTCAGCACTAATTGACACATTTCATGAAGAAAACAATAGGTTTAATAGCTCAACCATGGAGGAAGGAAAAAGTAGAGGAGTTCAAGCAAGTCATAGAGAAGGCAAGTGAGCTTGGGTTCACGGAGCTCTGGTCTGGAATAGATAAAGATACGGTTAATGAGGTGCGGTCAATAGCTTCACTTACTAATAAGTTGGGTTTCTATTACTTCGTGGATATAAATCCCGCGGTGCTGGAGAATCTTGGGGCAAGTCCAAGTGATCTAAGCATTTTCAAGAAACTAGGGGTTCAAGGTGTCAGGGCTGATTATGGATTCGACTTAGATCAATTGGCCACAATGGCTAATAATGATCTTGGATTAAAGGTTGAATTAAATGCAAGTGTTTTTCCAGTTGATGACCTAGATGACCTGCTTAAAATGGTGCGAAACACTGAAAATTTATTGGCTAGTCACGATTTTTACCCATGGCTACATACAGGTATTTCTCTTGAATCGGCGATCAATAAATCGCGGGAATTCCATAATAGGGGAATGCCGGTGGCCATCTTCGCATCCTTAAAGAATGGTGAAAGAACTACCGTGGAGCACTTGAGGTACTTGGATATAGGTGTTTCAGCAAATATACTATTGAATACAAGGGTTATTGATAGGATACTGATAGGGGATCCATTGCCTCCATATGAGGAGATGCGTAAAGTCGCCGATGTCCTTAAGCACACTAAAATAAGAGTTAAGCCATATCCAGGTATAACTGAGGAGGAGGCTAAGGTGTTTGGGAGGGATTTCTATGATGTTAGGGTGAAGGAAACAACTGTGGGTTTAACAGCCGGCGGCGATAATAAAATAATTCCCCACAACATTGTGAGAAGAGTTAGGGGTTCAGTAACTGTGATAAATAATAATCCGAACTATATACAGGTATGGGTATTCAAGGATGATGCGCCTCCGGATCCGCGATTCAATGTTATAGGGGAAGTAATAGATGAGGACATGGAAATAATAGATAGGATAGCCGAGCGCACAAGAGGCACATTTAGGTCATTATCCCGCGAAGACTTGCCGCCCGTTACATTTGAGGCGGTTCAATAATTTAAATTACTCCCTGGATTATTTCAATTGGATCCGGTTTTCTACTTATCACTCGTCCCCCATCTATTATTATCTCATTGCCGGTAATGAATGTGTTGAGGTCTGATGCCAGGAATGCCAATAATCTGGCGACCTCAATTGCTCTGCCCATTCTATTTAATAATGTCGCAGAGCGATCATCTAGATCCCGAGGCGGTTCCCCCTCGGTGTAAATGGGGCCAGGCAATACAGTCATGACTTGAATCCCATATTTACCTAGATCAACAGCCATGCTTCGCGTCATGGATATTAATCCACCCTTGGTCGTTGAGTATGGAAATGATGATTCCAATGGCATTAGTGATTGAATTGCGCTTATATTTATTATTTTGCCCTTCACGCCTCGCCTAATCATGTTTCTCGCTGCTGATCTAGATAATAGAAAGGGAGCGGTGAGGTTCAGTGTCAGAATTTCGTTCCATTCATTTAGATCCACGGTTAATAGGCTATACCTAGAGTTGCGGGATGCATTGTTTATAAGCACATCCAATTCGCATTTATTTTCTAGGTAATCCGCCGCTGATTTTATATCATTGATATTAGTTAAATCAGCGTGAATGAATAATCCATTGATTTCCCTAGATAATCCATTCCCAGCCTCATGATCCTTATCAATTATTATGACGCTTGCTCCAAGCGATGCAAATAATCTAGCTGTCTCTGCGCCTATGCCATTTGCGCCTCCAGTTATGGCAACGGTCTTGCCGGATAAAGTGATCACAAAAATCATCCCCCTGCTATCTCTTATTAAACCCATTCACATTAAGCTTGCAACAAGTAATCAATGAATTATCTGGGTAATCATTAATCACATAAAATCTCTCTGAGCCTCCCTCGAAAAACCTCTTGATATAATCATTACTTAAATGAATGAATTGGGAACTATGTTTCATTATTGCGGCTAGCTTCACATCCTTATAAGCAATCACATTAATGATTAATACGTGCTTGCCTGGTAGTTTCCAGCCAATATACTTTAACAAATTCCGAGCGCTCCGACGGGGATTGGGCTCCCAATTCAGGTAGGTATACTCCGCCGCCTTGATGCCGCTCATAGCTATTGCCTTTCTAGTTATTATGCCGGCAGCCCAATGATCCGGATGCGCATCATATTTTGATGGGTAAAGAATGCAGCTTGGCTTGACTAGATTCAGAATATTTGCTAATTTATTGAATCCGGGCATTGTTTTTATTGGGTTTTGCCAGTTGTTTGCTATTGTTATGTTTATCATTTTTCCCTTATTGTTTATCTCGACTTTGCCGGCCCCCATCCCACCCAGAGGCACACCGCTCACAACAACATCACGAGAACCATAAACAACCATAATATAACCAGCGGTTTAATCCTAAATAAAAATAATTATATGGGCGTCTTGGCTTATATTATATAATATATTTAATTATATATCATAGATCATTTATTATTAATCACATGATTTACGAAGTAAATGGATGCACTGCCTATATAATATGGTAATCCAAAGTGTGAACCATTATAGGCATCTATCTTGGATGGTTGATTCCATGGATACCTGGCCGCTATGGTATTCCATTCCTTCTTGGCCACTTCAAGTCCCTCCTTCACTAACCCCTTTAGAATCATGTGGGCCGCCACTGCGAAGGATATTCTGGGCCAGCATGACTTCATTTGATCGGTTGATGTATCGATACTTCCATCCGGGTTAACTGAATTAACTAGGCAGTACTTTGATGCCTTGCCATTTAGTTCATATATGCTCCTCAGTGATTTTATTATTAGTTCCTCATCTATGTTATTTCCCAGTCCAAGTATATCGCACCAGAACTCTCCCAATAATTGGGATGATAAGCATGAATTCTTCTCCTGATTATTGCTTCTCCATGATATGAAGTATCGACCGTTCCATAATGACATAAACGTGGATCTAGCCTTAGCTAATTTCTCCTCATAATTTGATGCGTCAATGCCCAATTTGTTTGATGCGTCTATGAATGCCCTTAATGCACACATGAAGAGGGAGCCCACATATGATGATGCTCCATACATGTAAGTACCATCATATGAGTTATCGAAGCCACCCTGGGAGTCAGGTATATTATCTCCATCGAAATCTCGCGCCAATAACCAATCTATGGTTGATTTCATAGCTTCATAGTTTCGTTTAAGGAATGATTCGTCATTTGTGTACTTATAATCCCTATAAATCATGAGTATCCACGTGGGTCCTAGGTCATTCCATGAATAAGGATAGGAGGCGCCATATATTGGATCCTCAATGCTTTCCTCGCCCAAGTCATGCGGGATCTCTCCATTGTTGAGGTAAATCGAGAAGTATTCATCCATTTTCTTAACGGTTTCTGGAAAGTACTTTAATAAGGGGAATGATATTGAATCCCATGTCATTGATCCTATTGTGTTCATTAGGAGACTTATTTCTGGATCCTCGTAAATTGCTAGCCTACCATCCTTGGTTAACCAACTATTAGTTAATACGTAGAGACTGTTTCTATAGGCATCATTTAGCCAGTCTTCGCTACCATTTAATTCAACACCGGGATTTCGCCTATATACATACTCAGCTACATCTATAGCGCTCTTGAACCAATTCTCATAATAATGGCCATAGAGATAATTATGGGGTCTACCGTTGAAGAACCATGTTAAGAAGAACTTCTCTGATTCATTGATTTCCTTCCACACGATTCCCCCGATTTCCTCTCGTGCAAATGGCTTAATATAATAAATCTCATCCTCATTATTGGAAAGAGCATCCATACTAAACACATCCAGGTTCTCCATCATTCCTTCAGTGCTAGCCGGTACCCAGTATCGGTATGAAGCATAAGTATTACACTCATGACAACCTAGAAATATTTCACCATATCTGGGATCGGATTGCGCGGCCCTTAGGTTCCTCATCAAAACACCATTAACTGCCCCCCTCACCCTTGTATTGGCTCGACCCCACCTCCTGCTTCCAACAATGTTGGGGAATGATATGGCCACCGCGCCTTTTCCCCTCACCTCTATTATTATTGCTGGCAGCGATGAATCCCGTAGATTTCCCGGCACAAATGGTGAGTAGATATGTATGCTAAAATCTGGATTACTGGTCTCATAGAAAACTTCAGGAAATATTGCTTTAGCCACTATTTCAGTTGGCGTTTTAGTTGTGGCTTTAACTTCAGAGTTTTTGAATGGATTCTGCTGCAAAAATGTTCCAGTGGATAGATCAATTATATGGAAGCCCCTTATTATGCGTAATGGGTTGCTCCAATTATTCATTATGGTTGCATTGCCTATACTTAGGTCCGGGAAGAAATCTATCTTGCCGGCGCCAATGGATCCTATTGGAACGCCTTGATCCTTCGGCATTATCATTCAACTCTCACCGCCTTAACCTCATCATTCACATTAATTATGGTAGCATCTCCATCCCTAAATGCGTCCACTGCCTTATTATCAACATATGCTTTATTATGGGAGCCCAACATGATTAACCTATTTATTCTAATTGGCTTGGAGAAGATGACTCTGCTCGAATCAGCCTTGATATCCACGCCACCATAATTTCCACTGGCTTGCCCAGTCACAATTAAATCCCCATTATCAAGCAGAATGACCGAGTCGCTGCGTATATATATTGGCAAATCATTTGATGACCTAATCACGCCTCTTACCTTCTTCCTTGTCCAGTAATCCATCCAATCACCTCGAGGCAACACAACGCTTCTATCGTTGATTTGAGGATACAGTATAGGAGCAAACAATACATGGCTTCCCACCATGTATTCATCATCTATCCTATACATGTCATCATCATCCTGAAACTCGTAAAATAATGGCCTAACTATGGGATGACCATAGAGGTGCGCCTCAATGATTAGGTTATACAGGTAACTCATGAATGCATACCTAAGATTAATTGCCTCCCTCACCCGCTCTTTATATTGCCTTGGCAAGTAAATAGGCTCCGTGTCTATTCCATCCGTTGCCTTATGGGTTCTATATAATGGAAAGAATATGGCCGCTTGGTAATATCTTAACAATAGCTCCATTGAATTATCGATCAATGGGCTCCCCCTTCCCTGAAAGCCGCCAACATCAATGCCAACATAGGGCACTCCAGACACTGAAAGCCCAAGCACCAACTGGAGCTGAAGCCTCAATTGATCCCAGGATGGGGTTCCATCAGCGGTCCACACAAATGCGTATCTCTGTATACCTGCATACCCAGCTCTACTTAAAATGAATGGTTCCTTTCCAGATTTAGCCATGCCCTCAAATGTGGCCATAGCCTCATAAACCGGATAAGCATTCCTCAATAATGAATGTGGAGCTCGCTTGTTCCCGAACTTATGAATCACGTTATCCGGGAAAGCGGTCCAGTACCTATCATCTCTAATCGCAATCGGTGAGCCCTTCATTATATCATTTATCTCATTTATCTTAGTGAAATCGGTTGGCTCATTCATATCGAGCCATATCCCATCAATGCCCTGGGACACCCACTTGGAAATTAGGTTGGACCACCATGCCCTAGCTCTCTCATTAAAGAAATCCGGATAAACGGAGTTGCCGGGCCACATCTTGCCTATGAATAGCTCTCCACTAGGTAACTCGCAGTACATGCCCATCCCGCTCTTGAAGACCAAGTAATTCTGGTCAGCCCTGATGCTGTGATCAACTATGGTTATGACTTTAACGCCGCGCTCATGAGCTTCATCAATGAATTCCTGAGGCGACGGGAATCTATTCTTGTTCCATGTGAATAATTTATATGAATCCATGAAATCTATGTCCAGAAATATACCGGTCACATTGAATCCATCATTCTTTAATGAGTCCAGTAATTCTATTATTTTTTCCTGCGGGTAATACGTGTACCTGGATATCATGTAGCCCAGGGACCACTTGGGGGGCAGGAAAGGAAGCCCAGTTAGGGAAGAGTACCTCTCGATCACGTTCTCTATGGTTGGTCCATCAAATACATATAGTTCCACTCCATTATCCGGCACAATTATCTTTATCTTACCGTAATCCTCAAAGCCTATATCAAAGATAACCTTACCCGCTGAATTAACGAAGAACCCAATCGCCTCCCCATTATTTATGGATGTGATGAATGGTATATTAACGTAAAGCGGGTCCTGGAACTTCTGGTACATTCCTGGATCCAGATTCCACATAACATATCGTTTCCGCCTCCTATCCAATTCAACCGCTTTCTCCCCTAACCCAATCACATGTTCCCGAAGACCTAATGATTTCTCTATAATATACGAATCATTAACTCTATTAATATTAAGATCGAAATCCCGTAAATCCCGCCGAGATGCAGAGCCATTGAATCCAAACTGGATTGGTATTGTTGGTCTATCCACTAGAATTCTATGTATACCGTTTGCTTCCGTTATTTTTATCTTCATCAAATAAGCACTCCGATTTTATAGATTTAAGATTTATCAATATATAGTAAGGTGATTCATCCAATCACAAAATAGTATAATCTATAAATAATGATACAAGCGTATTTCATTATGGTTGTTTATGGTTCTCGTGATGTTGTTGTGAGCGGTGTGCCTCTGGGTGGGATGGGGGCCGGCAAAGTCGAGATAAACAATAAGGGAAAAATGATAAACATAACAATAGCAAACAACTGGCAAAACCCAATAAAAACAATGCCCGGATTCCACATAATGATTGCTCCATGCGATTCACCGCCATTTTTTGCAGAGGTGGATCTCCCCTTCAAGGATCAATTCATTAAGGAACCACTATTAACCTATATTGGTTACTACCCATTCACTAGATTAAGAGCTGAGCTGGATCACGTGGAGTCCAATATAGAGTTTTTTTCGCCAATAATACGTAATGACATTGATAATTCATCCTTACCTGCAATCGGAATAGAAGCAATGGTGAGCGGTAGTTCCGAGGGATTGATTGCCGTCTCCATAACTAACCTGGTTGGGTCCTCCCCTATTGGCAGAATAAATAGGAAGATAAGTAATGGAGTATTCTTTGAGAACAAGAGGGCAAGTAGTGTGGATCCACGGCAGGGCAACATGAGCCTTATTGCAAATAATCCATCAATTATTATTCCTCAATTTAATTCATTGGATAAACCGCGTAGGGCATTGCTATCTAGAGCCACGGTTAATGATGTGGAGAATATAGAGCCCTGGATAAGTATAGCTAGGAATAAGGATTATAATGGGGATATTCATGAATTAAGCGGCTTCTGGGAGCAAGCCACCGGCATAATTGTTTCTAGGTATGTTGGCGGTGAGCCTGTTAGGTTTGTTTTTTCGTGGTTCTTCAATAATAAGTGGGTTTATTACCCGTATGGGCATTACTATGCGAATCACTTCCGCGACTCAATAGAAGCAGCGAACCACCTACTAAACAACTTCGAACAACTAAAAACAAAAACAATGGAGTGGCAGACTGAGGTGGAATCCGAAATGAAAGCAATGAAGTTGCCTAAATGGTTAATCGATGCGGTGGTGAATAGCGCTTATATATTGTCTTCATCTACATGGTTAACCGATGATTATAGGTTCGGCATACTTGAGGCGGCAACTAGATTTCAATTGCTTAATACTATAGGTGGCTTCACGTACGAGGTTGGTTCGCTTCCAATTATTTATTTATTTCCAAACCTGGAGAAGTTATTCCTTGAGATGGAGATCAGCAAGTTACGGAGCGATGGTTATGTGCCTCATGATTTGGGTCTTTATTCCCTTGATTCTCCATCTGATGGAACCACTGCGCCGCCTAGATGGAAGGACACAAACCCAACACTAATACTACTCGCATACAGGTACTACCTACGAACAAGAGACACAAACTTCATCAAAACAATATATTCAGATTTATTGAGGATAGTTGCTTGGGAGGAATCACAGGATCTGGATAAGGATGGTGTGCCAGATTGCAGTGGAGACGGCGAAACCGGGTTTGATATATTGCCATTAATTGGGCGATGCAGTTACGTCGCATCAATGCATATAGCTGGCTTGATTGCTATGAGGAATATTGCGCAAGCGCTGGGCTTTAATGACGATGTAAATAGGTTTAATTCCATGATCAGCAAGGCCGCCAAGAGCTTCGCTGAATTATTTAATGGGAGATTCTATGATACTGATGACTCAAGCCTATTTAGTCAAACATGCTTCTTAGCTCAATTAAGTGGGGAATGGTGGAGCGCATTGCTTGGCATGGATGATATAGATGACCAGTCGAGAATAATATCATCACTAAGATGGATGCTTGATCTTAATGGTCGCAGCTCCAGATTTTGTGTCCCGAATATGGTGGATAATCATGGAAATATAGTTAATTTTAATGCACAAACCTATTCATCATGGCCGCGCCTTGTCTTCGCAATGAGCCTCGTTGGTCATAGGCATGGAGTGGAGCAGTGGCTTGACTTAGCGAAGCGCGAGTGGGATAACTTGGTTAGGCTTGGCTTAGTGTGGGATCAACCATCACGCATAAATGCCGTGAATGGAGAAGCAGAGGAGGGGTACTTGGATCACTATATAGGTAGTCCATCTCTCTGGGGCTTCATAATTAGTGAAGTATTGAGGAATTGATTTTCATTATTATCGGCGATCATTTTATAAATAGATTGTTATATCTAAACCCATGAACATCGAATTACTTGAATCTCTATCTAATCAATTTGGGCCATCCGGATTCGAGTCAAGCGTCACCGGCATTATTAAGGGCAACGTGTCTCAATTATCGCGGGACCTGAAAATAGATGCTCTAGGTAACTTAATCATGCGGATTGGGGATGAGGGGCCCCGCGTTCTCCTGAGCGCGCATGTGGATGAGGTGGGCGTCATTATTACTCACGTGGATCAGAGGGGCTTTATTAGAGTGGCACCCCTTGGCGGCATTGATCCCTGGGTAATGATAGGACAAGAATTAGTATTTAGGACTCGACGCGGCGAATTAATTAGGGGAGTCGTCGGCATTGATCCACCGCACTTGAGAAGAGAGAAGCCGCCGAACAGGTTTGAGGAGCTTTACGTAGATGCTGGCTTCACTTCCAGGGAGGAGGCAAGTAAGGCTGGGGTGGTGCCTGGCATACCTGGCACGTTCTCCACCGTCATGGTTCACAGCGGCGACGTGATTATGGGGAAGGCGCTTGATGATAGATTAGGCGCATATGCTTTAATTGAGGTGGCGAGGAGGATTCGCTCATCTAATGCAACGTTCTTCTTTGCGTGGAATACGCAGGAAGAGGTTGGGTTAAGAGGTATACAGGCCGTGATTAATGGCATTAATCCGGAACTAGCCATAGTTGTGGAGACAACTGTGGCAGCAGATGTGCCAAGTAATCCGGAGGAACAATGGATAACTCGACTAGGTGGAGGCGCTGCGATTAGGGCAATGGATAGATCAATGATCACTAATCCCACCTTATTGGAGAAGGCCACTGCGATTCTGGAATCCAAGGGAGTAAAGTACCAGCTTCAAGTCAATCCTTATGGTGGAACCGATGCCGGTGCAATACACGTACATGGAACGGGGGTCCCAACTCTCGTGATTTCGACGCCCGCCAGATACATACATGCCCCTAGATCAATAGCATTAATGAGCGATGTAGATGCAGTGATCTCATCATTATCATTACTGCTAGAGAACATTAATTATTTGGTGTCTCCCCTATACTAAAGCCATAGCATCCCTAACACAATCCATGTTTCCGCATCCCAGCTTCTTCACCGTATGATCACCATCTGCCAAAACCCTAAAAGGAGCGAGACTTATAGTTTCGCCTCATCATATAATTGTGTTGGTTTTGCTAGCGATCTATTTATGTCCGCTTCTCGACATTGAAGCGCGCTGATAAAACGAACGACAAATCGCCCTTCAGGGCCGGGGAGGAGGTCAGATGAGGAGACGGAAAATATACCTGTCCTCTTTTAAATGTATTGGATCCCCCTCGGCATGGGAACTCGGCGGCATCTTAACTTATAAAAAATCATTGCTAGCCATATCTATGCATGTGTATGTTTTGGTTGCTGGGCTTCTTCTCGGTCTTGCGCATGGAATTGAGCCCGACCACTTGGCATCCATATCATTATCCCAACGAGGCTTCAGGAGCGGGCTTTATTTCGGAATTAGCCATGGCCTGGGGTTCGCCACGATAGCTATTCCACTGATTCTAGTGATTAACGCATTTCCAGTAAAGCAATTACTAAGCGAGGCAGCCGCATTGATTTCAATTGCGGTGGGCATCCTAGTTCTATATGTATCGGTGAGAGGCATCGATTTAGAGCTGGGACCACGGGGATCAAGGGGATTAGGATTCATACAGGGAGCACTTGCGCTAACGCCGACCAAAGTATTGCTAATAGCTTTGGCAGCCACTGCCAGCATATTCATGGGCATCGCGTCGCTCCTTCTCTTCGCCGCGGGCTCTATACTGGTCATGTCTATTTACGGCTTCGCTAGATTCATGGTGCCTAGGAACATGGATAGGGCAATCTCGGTGCTTGTCTCCATTGCCTCCATAATATACGCAGCATTAATGCTCTGACAGCCTCCTCACCCTAACTTTCAACTACTAACTACTTCTGTAATTGTTGGCTTTCCCTATTTATTATGCTGCGGAGCCTACTCCATTGATCCCAGAACTCCATTATGGAGAAAACGAGGAGCGCAGCCATTGCTATTATAGCCATTGGATCCAGCGGAATTAACCTAATCATGGTTACAATGATATATGCCACAAGCATGGCGGAACTGAAGCCTAGGTAAAACGTCGAGCGGGGCAGTATCCTGCTTCCGATTATTAATAGCCCCTCAATTAAGCCGCCTCTATGTATTGCCCTATATCCGCCATCCTCCTTCACAGCAAGCCCCAGCCTTGTGAGCCTCTCAAGGTGATGATAAGCCACGCCTGGACTGGATAGGGATAATGCCTTCTGAACCTCCCTAATGCTCATCGATCGTCCCTCGCTAACCAATAATAGGTAGACCCTCAGCGCAGTATCCCTTAACTCGCCCTTCATTAGCTCTCTGGAAATGCCCACTAGTTAAAATACTAGTTCCTAGTTCCTTCATGTACTAGTAACTAGTATGTGAAGTCCAGGGAATCAATATAGGGATTAGTAATATTTATTGACTCTACGACTCCCTTATCGGCGATAGCATGAGGATAATAATTGCGGTGCTGGCTATAATCGCATCTATATTGGCATTAGCCGCTATGGCCTACGCGCAATCAACCACGCCTCAAACAACTCAATCCATTATTCCAGTGAGCATTAATGTTCAAGCCCAATCAATAGGTAATTCATCAATTGGGCACATGTATCCAGGTAATTATACCATGTATGTGGCCGTGCCCACGTATAAAGTCCTGCTTTTAAACTCAAGCGGGTCGCCTGTTGTATATGCTCTTCCATTTATGAGGGGCGGCACAATAATGTACCTAGGCAATGTGTCGCTTGATCAATCATATCTATTATATGTCTATTTGCTTAATGGATCATCAATCCGAATTGGGTACTCATGGGTGACCGGCAAAGAGGCTGAGGAAATCATTCAAAATATTCAAAATGGGTCCTGGGCACCCCCAGTGAGGCTGGCTCCAATTAATGAGTATCCACGGGGAAACATCACAATTATGGTGCGGTTACCGACGGGGGCCCCCGCCAATAATGGGTATGTATACATGGGTTTACCATTCCTTGCTCAATCCATGTATGGACCAGTGGCTTCCCCTCTGAATGCCGCAGTCCAGCCAAGCTTAATTGCCCCGTCTCCGTGGCCATCATCATTGTTCTCCATACTAGGCTCCGCTCCAGTAATTAATGGAAGGGCCATGTTCATTAATGTCCCGCTCATCCCATATATTGCCGCCTATTATTATTTCATGAATATTAGCAATATGACTGGATTAAGACCGATAATTAATGAGACCAGCAGCAATGAGACGCTATACATTTATGGACATGAGATAAACGTATCGATAATCACAGTTACTTACAGGGAGATCAATCCCAGCTTTATAGTGATTATGGGACAAGGACTTGTCATACCCAGCCGCACCACCATAATAAACACAACACTGGAAGAACTGCCAGCGCCACTAATAATGCCTTTGCCGAAATACGCGACATTGATACCAATTACTGCAACCAGCACAAGTGATCATTACCAAGTAATAATGAACCGGAATGAATCGACCAGATACTTAGTGGTTCCCCCCGCTCTCCCTTCTTCTACCGTTGTTCAATACATGAATCCATTTGCCATAGTAATAATCATAATAATAGTGGTCGTCGCCATCCTAATTGGCGCTGCTGCAGCCATTATTGTCAAGAGGAAAGTGCAGTCGCTATGAGCGAAGCCAAGTCATGTCTGCACAGGGTTAAGATATGGAGGGGAAACCTTAAAAATCCAGCCATTTAATGCGAAAGATGAGCGGCCGTAGTCTAGTTTGGATCAGGACGGCGGCCTGCCACGTCGCAGATCCCGGGTTCAAATCCCGGCGGCCGCATCATCCTTACCAAGGCTCATTAGCGGCATGGTGCTGCTCCCAATGATTATCAATGCTTCGGATCCAGGGTTAAGGTTAAAAACAGTCATTTCCTCCTTATTCATGGTTTTTCTAGAAGTATTGATCTATATAAGGCGCGGCGATGAGGTTCTCCTAATAGAGAAAAAGAGGGGCCTCGGCGCTGGTTACTATAATGGCGTTGGCGGCAAGGTAGAGCCAGGCGAGGATATATGCATGGCTGCTATACGCGAGACTCGGGAGGAGGTGGGGCTAATTCCGCTTGGGCTCAAGTGGTCTGGCCTTCTTGAGTTTTGGAACTGGAGCAAGGGTTCCGTGGAGTCCGTTCACTTCGTTCATTTATTTACCGCGTCGGGATATGAGGGAACACCAATGGAGAGTGATGAGGCGAGGCCCGTGTGGTTTAACGTGGGGAACGTGCCTTATGATAGGATGTGGGAGGACGATAAGTTGTGGTTCCCCATGCTGCTTGACGCGAAGTCAATAATCTATGGGAGATTCAGGTTTGAAAATTGGCGCTTAGTGGATCATCAAGTTACTGAGCTTAGGCCGCTGGAGCCGCCTCTCATTAAGAGGGACCTATGCTCTAATTAAGGGTTCTTTCCATGACTCCACAGCAGCGCTCAGCCTATTGATTCCCTCAATTAATCTATCGCTGGGTTCCCATACGAAGGACACCCTGACGGCTCCCCTGTACTTATCGCTGAAGTAACTACCTGGAACAACGGCGACGCCGTGGCTCGTTAAAGCGTGTTCTGCAAATAAGTCTCCATTAATTACTTTGCTGGATAAGTCTAGAAATATGAACATTGAGCCCCGCGGGATATGGAAGCGAGCATATGGCAATTGCTTCCTAATCTCGTTAATTACGAGATCCCTCTTACTCCTATATTCATTAACTATGCGCTGCACGTGGCTCATTCTCTCGCTTGATTTTAGGTAAATAATGGCCAGTCTCTGCGACACGGCTGGTGGGCAATACGTTAATTCCTCCCCGGCTAGCTTTACTCGACTTATTGCCTCGCTTGGTCCATAAACAAAGCCGAGTCGCCACCCAGGCATGCCTGGATCCTTGGAGAATGTGTTTATAGATATGGTTCTCTCCGGGGCATATTTATATAAATATTCATGTCTCCCCTCATATACTAGCATTCTATAGGCCTCATCCGACACTAACCAGAAATCCCGGTCCCGAGCTAAATCCGCCAATGCCTTTGCCTCGCTGCTTCCAATAATGGTACCAGTGGGATTATCGGGACTAACCAGCACCACTGCCTTAGTTCTTGGATTAATGCTCCTTTTTAGTTCCTCCACATCGATCTTGAAGCCATTCTCCATGCTTAGCCGTATTCTCCTCACCTTAGCTCCCAAGTACTCAAGTATGGGCTTATAGCCGAAGTATGTTGGATCCATTAAAATGACCTCATCTCCTGGATTAAGGATTGCCATGAATGTGGTGAACATTGCCTCCTGGCCTCCTGCCGTGATGGCTACATCATTGGGATCCACATCTATTCCTCCCGTCATCTTCAAGTCACTCGATATTGCCTCCCTTAATTCAAGCATACCCTGGCTCGGCGTGTACCCGAACAACTCCATGCCGCCTCCAATCAATTCCTTAGCCAATTCCTCCCGAGCCCTAGGGGGCGGGGGTATACTTGGTTGACCGGTGGATAGCACTATTATGTCCCTGTTCTCTCGGCGTAGCCGCTCGCGTATCGAGTCTATTCTCCTAGTCGGCGACTCCCTGAGCAGGCCTATCGTATTTGAGAAGCCCGGCATTGCTTGTTCATGAATTATGTATTATATACGCATTATCCACATATAGACTAGTTAACTCCGTAGCATATGGCTATTTTCACTACTAGTTATTGTTGATTATTGTACAAAATAACTATTATTATGGGTTAATTAGGGTATAAATGCCATAGAGTATTAGGCGACATTCCAAGTGGATTAGGAATTGGAAAAACATAGAGCTTCGTCAGGGCCAGTAATTAGCGTTTCTCGTTACACATAATAAGTGAGCTACCCCGCCCCTAAGGGGCGAGGCTTCCCGCTTCCTTGCCCCGCCTTGCCCATCATCACGGGTAGTGGGCGGAGCTCCACGGGCACCACGGGCGGCACCCACCCTGCGTTTTTCAAGTGATTGAGCGCAGAATTATAATCCCTATCAGCCCTCCAACCACACTTAGGGCACTCAAACACTCTATCACTCAAGTTTAAGTCCATCTTCACGTATCCACACTTGGCGCACGTCTTCGAGGAATTCCTAGGATCCACTAGGATGAACCCCTTCCCGTATTTTTCCATCTGGTACTTCACGATGCTCCTAAGCTCGTGAAACGCCACGTCGTGAAGCCTCATCCTCATCCTCCTCCCAGACTTACCAATAAGCTGCTTAACGGAGATATCCTCCATAACCACGACGTCGTAATGCTCGGCGAAGTATTTCCCCAACTTCATGTACAAGTCCCTCCTCAGATCCGCTAAATGCTCATGAACCCTCGCTAACTTAATTTTAGCCCTAAACCAGTTATGGGAAAGAAATTTCTTCCTCGATAGCTCCTTATGCAGCCTCCTCACCTTCTTCAATGCCTTCTCATAGGGCCTCAAGTTCGGCACGTACCCCCCATCAGAGGTCACGAGAAGCTTCTCCACACCAACATCAATCCCCACCGCCTTCCCAGTCTCTGGCAATTTTGGGAATTCATGGTTTTCAACAATGAATGAGACATACACTTTTCCGCTCCTCGTCAATTTCACCACTACACGTTTCACTTTCTCCAGTGGGAAGTCCCTGTGGGCAATGACCTTGAAGGCCCCGAGGCCGCTCAGCCTCAACACAAGCCTCCTCCCACTCCCGCTCTTTGCTCTAATTTCCCTAGCTAATATCCTCCAACCGCTCTGCGGATAAACCAAGCTATAGTACTTATGGGGTTTCTTATCTTTCGGGATTAGTTCCGTGAGGGTTAATCCTTTTCCATCCCTTTGATGGAAGTATGTGTCTGCCCATCGTAGGGTGTTGTAGGCCTCACAAGCTGCCTCCAATTGGGCCTTTAACGCCCTCAGCGTTTGTTCGTTGGTGTATGCTCTAAACCTAAACCCCACGATGGGCATCAGAAGAACAGGAACATCAAATATTTAAAGTATTCCCCCATCCCCGCCATAAATGGCGAGGTTTTTCCCCATACATATAAACTAGTTTTAGGCCTCGTTGGTCTATAATGAGTAATTGAGCATAATAAAGAACTTATTGTTGAAAAATTATTCATTCACTTATTCTGACCTCCTCCCCGCCCTGAAGGGCGAGGTTTGTCGTTCGTTTTATCACGCAAT
>Ga0080003_1000145_pt1 | contig 50585 bp, 51 predicted proteins | sample JossMetagenome_FD_69206 | JGI IMG/M metagenome (GOLD analysis project Ga0080003, IMG submission 69206) | Hot spring microbial communities from Joseph's Coat, Yellowstone National Park, USA - JC2_E (SPADES assembly) (version 2) | ecosystem: Environmental > Aquatic > Thermal springs > Hot (42-90C)... | reverse complement strand
GCACCACTTTGTCCCACCATTCCCTTTGGGAAGCGCCCTCCATCTTCAGTTCAACGCGCTTCTTTCCATTAACCTTCTTTTTTTCCACTCTATGCTATTCCAAAGCTCTTCTAGAACGCTGTTAACAGCTTCTCTGTAAGCTTTGAGGAGCGGAAAGAGCTCATCTCCGCGCTCATGCTTTAGCGAATAGCTCTTTAGCACGCTTCACAACCTCCTAAGTTATCTTTCTGTGCATTAGAAAAAACTTTTGAATATCTAATAGTGGTTCTTGGGTGAAGGCCAAGGAGCAAACATGCCTTTTTCAAGATCTTTCAGGCGAAAAATATTATATGGCAATCACTATATAAAGCTATTTATTTTGAAACTGCGGTGCCGTTAACTTAAGGCTTAAAATTTTTTAACAGTGTCCTATTTCTAGCAAATGATTGTGCAAACCAGAAACAGGACCTCAATAGCACTTATACTCTATTTATATCTTTATTTCTCCAGTTTGAGCTTGAGGAGGGTTTACCATGTACTCGAGCCTATAATCAAGAGGAGTCATGTAGCAATATGGAAATGGATTCAGAAGTATTCTTTAGTGTTAGATTCCTTTGACGTTGACAAACACGATTTGAATCTATTTTTATTGATGAAACTGAAATAAACGTTAGAGCGAAGTTTGGCTATGGGTAGCGTATGAACCTCAACTAAAAGCGTTCCTATCGTTTTACATAAGCTGGCACCAGAACTTTCTTGATGTATACTATTTCATAAGGAAGCTTGTAAAGAAGTATAGTAGGAAGACTATCTACACAGACGGAGCTCTTTGGTACGTTGATGCCTACAGATGTAGATCATGTGGTATATGAACAGAGCATGAAGAACCACATGAAAAGGATGAATTGACATATAAAGGACTTAAGCTTTTGACGACCTTTTTTCCGTGCAAAAGGCCAAAATTTGAGCACGTAAAGAACTGGCTCAAAGCCTTCAGGTTCTTTTATAACTATGTATTCACGAACGAGGAAATTGGTTCAGCCCCAATCTCAAATGAACAGGTGTCTGAATGGATTAAGCCCTTTTTTAATTGCATAAGGTGAACAGGTTATGAGTTTAAGTTAACGGCGCCGATAATTTTATATAATATAATTAATTAATAATGTTTCATATGGATTATATGGAAGATTGGGCAAAAAAATTTTATTCAAAAAGAATTAATAATATGAAAGAAATGTTCAAGGTTGACAAACCAATAATAGGCATGGTGCACCTGCTGCCCATGCCGGGCTCACCGGCCTATGAAGGTTGGAGCATGGATGTGATAGAAAAGAAAGCTATAAGCGATGCAAAGGCTTTAGTAGAAAATGGTATTGATGGGCTTATAGTTGAAAACATGTGGGATTTACCTTATTTTGTTGGAAAGGAAGTACCACCAGAAGAAATGACTGCCCATGCCGTAATGGCCAGAACGATAGTAAAGGAGTTCAAGGTGCCAGTGGGAATAACAGTAATACATAACGGTGGAAGGGTTGCTTTAGCAATAGCTAAAGCAGCAGGCGCTTCATTTATAAGGGACTGTCTACTAACTGGTTCATATCTTTGGGACACGGGAACTCTTGATCATGGGAACGCTACGGAGGTCCTAAGGATGAGGAAGTGGCTTTACGCCGATGATATAAAGATATTTGCTGATGTATACAAAAAGCATGCAGTAACATTTCCTGGAATAGACCCTGAAACACATGCGATATGGAGCAATTTTTATATGGCAGATGCACTTATTGCGACAGGTAGAATGACAGGTCAGGAAACACCAGTTGAACTCATAAAAAGGATAAAAAGGGCAGCTCCAGATAGGCCTGTTTTAATAGGTAGCGGATTATCATCTCAGAATGCAGAAAAACTCTTGTCGGTGGCTGATGGAGCGATAGTAGGAACATCAATCAAATATGGTGGTATAACACAGAACCCGGTTGACCCAAGAAGGGTTTCAGAGCTTATGTCAATAGTTAAAAAATTAAGGTAAATATGAGTGAACTGTCCTGTCCTCACTAAGGCTTCCCAGTTCATCGAACACTTGACAGGTATTCTAGTATGTAGGAGCGGTCATCCTTAATACCATACATTTTATGGGGAAAGCCCTTTTCCAACACAACGATTGTAGATGGGGCAAGTGAACTCCCTTTAAAATAGGTTCAATTCAACCACAGTAAGGACTCTGTTTTAACAAACTTGGGTGCTAGCCTTTCTCTTAAAGGCTTTATGTAGCCCACTACCGAAGTTAGTGGACCTTTTTCCAAATAGCTTTTGCCATGAATGAATGTTGTCGTCCAGAAGGCTACGTACCATAATTGTCAGTAACGTAATGAGCAACCTTGTATCCATTTTACATGTTTGAATTTTCACATTCGTTTTTGATCTTGGTAAGAGAGGATATCCTTTATCAAGCAAAAGATGAATTCCGTCTACCCAAACCTATAAGGTTAAAAATGGTCGCTCTCAATGATTAAATGTTAAAGTATTTATATACCCTTTTTATAAATTATACAGGTTGCCTAAGACATTAGCCACGATAAGTATTGAAAATGTAGTTACGTCAGCATCTGTAAATCAGCCCATCGAACTATTACAAATAACAAAGCTTTTCCCTGATGTTGAATATCATCCTGAGCAATTCCCCGGGCTTGTTTTTAGATTAAAGTCTCCAAAAACAGCCACATTGATATTTAGTTCTGGAAAAATGGTTTGTACGGGGGCAAAGAGCGAAGCTCAAGCAAAAAAGGCTGTTGAAACAGTAGTTCAGAAATTAAGAAAATCAGGAATTGAAATAAGAAATGAGCCTATAATTGAAATTCAGAACATAGTTGCTTCTGCCTCATTAGGAGGAAGGATAAATCTTGAAATGGCTGCACAGACCCTTGAACATAACATGTATGAACCAGAACAGTTTCCTGGACTTATATACAGAATGGATGATCCCAAGACCGTTATACTTCTTTTTGCAAGTGGAAAGCTTGTATGCACAGGAGCAAAAAAGGAGGAAGAAGTTTATAGGGCTGTTACAAAGCTTCACGAGCTTCTTGAAGAAAAGGAACTCATGGCTTACTGAACCGCTAAATTAAGAACCTTGTTTATTGCTTAAACGTATTTTTAAATATATTTATAAATTAGTTGTGCTCATAATTGCGAGTTGTCATTTACAAGCATCTTTAAAAAAGGTGAGGATAAGCTATTAGAACAGATTTTACAGTACTATTTAACACTTGAATCCTGCTATGATGAACTTCAAGTGTACTTAAATGAAATCAAGGCCGGAAGTGGTTCTGACAGCACCTATAAAATTATAAGTGACCTGGAAAAGAAGGCTGATGAAACTCATGAAAAACTCGCAGAAAGCATAGCATCCGGGAGCTTTTTCTCCTACATAAGGGATGATTTCCTTCAGCTGCTTGAAAAGATGGATTATGTGGCAGATTATTCAAAAGATGCAGCTAAGATTTTCAAGGAATATAATATCGAATCCAATTCAATCAATTATCTTTTTGGTAAAACTTTATTTTTGGATTTTCTCGATGCAATAAATGACACCCTGAAAAGTTTCGAAGATGTTTTAAAAAGCATAAAAAAATCCGCCCCGAAAGAACTTTTGGTTAAAATAAAGAACGTTGAAAGCAATGAAGAAAAGGCCGATTATGTGAAAGATAAAGTGTTGATAGCCATACATAATAACAATAAGGAGCTACCAGTTCTTGATGTAATAACGCTTAGGGACATTGTTAATATACTTGACAATGTGGCTGATAGCGCAGAAGATTCTTCGGACATTATAATACAGTTGATAGCAAAGGGATACAAATGACCTTCGATTTTATAATTGAAGCAATTTTACTGCTATTATTAATTTACCTTTTCGGGCTCAATAACGGGTCCGTATTTGAAGGTGGCCTAGCTGGCAGTGGATTGTACAACTATACCAGCGCAGCAGTATTAGTTGGTGTAGGCATATTTCTGGGCACATTGATACAGGGAAGATACACTGGGTCATTTGCTCAGGATATGGGGGGCGTTCTTTCTGGAAATGCCGCAATAGTTCTTCTGGCTGTTCAGCTGGTACTTTTCCTTTTATTTACATTTATAAATTTACCACTTAGCATAACTCAGTCATTAGTTGGTGGCTGGCTGTCCGTACTTTTGATCCTTGGTATAGTCATCAAAGCTGGCCCCATGGATTCACTCTTTTTCTGGTGGGTGATTTCACCTTTTATATCAATGGCATTTACAGCGGTTTTTTATAAAGCCCTAAGGCGATTATCTTTTCACTTTTCTATATCATCAGTAAGCTATTCATCCAGGTTGGCAGCATTTGCACTAGTATTTTATACTTCATTTGTGCTCGGGGCTAACAATGTTGGATTTATAATGGGGGCGTTTGGACTAAATTATATCTTCTTGGTGCTATTGGCTATAGCTGCAGCTGTTGGCGCGCTTGGGGCCTCTAAAATGTCAAAGGCAATAGGTGAGGATCTTATTGTTGCAGGACCACTGGGAATAACAGCAGCTTTGCTGGGAGGCACCACCGTCCTACTTTTTTTGACATACTTGGGATTGCCAGCGTCGCTTACCACAACAATACTTGGTGCTATGATCGGTGTAGGCATTGTTTCTAAACCCAGGATGTTTAATAGAAGGTACCTTGTTATGGTCGTCCTGAGCTGGGTCATGGCATTCATAATGGGATTCGTTATAGTTTATGGTGTACTTACTCCACTTAAGTTGTTGCTTCACTTCTGATGGCATATATGGTATTAATTTTAAAACATCAGTCTCAAGCGCCTATATGATCGTGATTTCATGTTAAACGCAATGAATAAGCTAGATAACCAAATTTACTAAAAGTTAGGGGTTTGACTGACATCCTCACAACCCTAAAGGAAATGTGGTTCCTTCAAGGCTGATCATCGGTTCGTGGTTTACCACCTTCGTTCCAGCAGTTTACAAATGATTTGCCAAGTCAGTTTAGCTTTGGTTTCCAGCAATGATGCGAACTGTATTTGTTCGTCGCATACTCTCTGTTATGTATTTATCATTAATGAGATATATATATACTTCGCAATTCATCTACTCCATAAATGTCGGAGCTTTCTTGCTCATGGATTTGTAAACGGAAAATCATTTAGCGATAAAATTTTTTTCATCAAAAAACAAATATTAAACCTCCCAATGGTGGAAGATATGGAAGACCTTATGATGCCTCTGGTGATGTTGAGTGTTAAGTGGTACAGCTGACCTTCCACTACACTGGGGTAAAGCGCCAGAATGGCTTTATAAAAAGATGGTCATTTTATCAGGCGAAATAATCAGATTAATTATAGATGATAAGGGTACAAGTGAAGTAATAAGGAGGGTCTCTGACCCATTCTGGTTTCAGGCCTTTGGCAGCGCGCTGGGGTTTGACTGGCACAGCAGCGGTCTAACAACTGTAACTATGGCTGCTCTTAAGGAAGCTATGCAAAACGCTAATATGGGAATAATGGTCGCAGGCGGAAAAGGAAAGAGCAAAACGGTTAAAGATGAAATAGAGCAAATAGCAGACAGTTTTAACTTGGACCCATTGCCATTAAGGCGCAGCAGTGTACTTTCAGCAAAAATAGATGGCACTGCAATTCAGGATGGTTACACCATTTACCAGCACTGGATGCTCATAACCGATAAAAAAGAGTGGGCAGTTGTTCAGCAAGGAATGAATGAAAGGAACGGGTATGCAAGGAGGTACCACATAATGGGTGATGAAGGCAAGGATATGCTGCGTGACCCAAATAGCGGTATAGCAGCCCTTGATCCAGGGATCAGCGTCCTCAATCTTGCAACAGACCAATCTTCAGAAAACAGGAAAGTTACACTTGAGATGTTAAATTTAGGTTCGGGCCTGGATCACTGGGTTTTAGGAAAGCCATCTCTGCATTTGGAAAGGTTCTTTGATAAAAGGTTACTTCGAATAATAAATTCCATATCTCCTGCATCATATGAAGAATTACTCCTTTCAAAGGGGATGGGGCCTAAAGCGGTCAGGGCCTTAGCGTTGACAGCTTCTCTTATCTACGGTGCTGAGCCATCATGGAAGGACCCTGCAATTTTTTCCTTCGCACATGGTGGGAAGGATGGCATACCTTACCCAGTAAATAGGGAAGTTTATGAATCCACAATCAATTATCTTAAGGAAATCATTGAAGGGGCATCAATTGATCAGGCTGATAAAAAAAGGATGTTAAAGAAGCTTTCAGATAATACATGGATTAAGGGTGCATCAAGCACGCTCAGGCTGTTCTGAACCTCATCCATACAGCGTAGGCAGGGAAAAATGACACAGCGTTCTGTATTATGTTAAATAATGCGGTAAGAACCAACACGGTTATCATGGGAGTTAAAAACGTTATATAGTGGGGCAAAAACTCGAGGAATCCTGGCACAAAGTACTCAATAACCACATAGTTAACTAATGTCATCACGGCTATCCTCAGAACAGTTGACAGTGTAAATGACATGTAAAGTGATCGTCTAATTTTTATTCCTGTCCATGCTCCTGTGATTCCTGATAAGACTGCTGCGAACTTCAACAGAGGTCCGATGGGGACAAATGTGCCAAACATGAAAAGGAGCACAGTGAGTGCAATTGAGGCCAAAACTCCATCCTTAACTCCGGCATAGAACGCAAGGAAGAATATGGGTATTTCTCCAATGTCAAAGGTCAGGTACGGCAAAAGTGGAAAAAAGAGCTTGATGGGCAGCAGCTCCAGAACCATTGACGCAGCTACCATTGTTGTAATCAGTGCAAGATGGCGCTTTTTATCCATGAAAAGACCTCATACATATTATTTATAAATATATTGGTAATTTACCATTTTATTGGTAATATTGAAAAGGATAAATTATAGTAATTTATTATATATAGCCGTGGTTTATATATCCAAGCTTGAAATTCGTGGATTTAAATCCTTTGAGAGGAACGTTACGATAGAACTTGCCCGCGGGTTCAACGCCATTTCCGGTCAGAACGGAAGCGGGAAATCCAACATAATAGATGCAATAAGGTTCGTGCTTGGTGAAAACAGCCCAAAATCATTAAGAGAAAGCAAGATGACCTCTTTGATAAATGAAAGGTCTAAAATAAAACAGGCTAGGGTATCCATACAGCTTGTCAATGACGATCATGTCCTGCCCTTGCAAGAAGATACTGTAAACATAACTAGGGAACTTTTTGAGGATGGGTCTCAGAAGTATTTTTTAAATGGAAAAAGAAGCACCAGAAACGCCATAATCGACCTTTTGCTTTCATCCAGGATATCATATGATGGCATAAACATAGTGCCACAGGGGGCACTTAACAGAATAGCGGAAATAACACCGGCTGAGAGGAGAGCGATGCTGGAGGACATTGTTGGCATAAAGGCTTACGACGATAGGAAGGCAGAGGCCGTTCAGAGACTGAGGGAAGCTGATTCACAGTTGGCCGTTATATTTGCAAAGCTTGATGAAAGGAGGGAAAGCATGATAAAGCTTGAAAGGGAGAGAAATGATCAACTCAGGTATGAAACGCTTCAGCGAGAGCTGCAGAGGTACAGGAAATCAATGCTTGCAGAAAAAATACAAAGCAAAACTGAAGAGCTGGAATCCATGAAAAAGGAGGAAAAAAGGCTTTCTGAGGAAAACGGCAAGCTTGAGGCAGAAATTCAAAGGCTGCTCAGTGTTGGGGCAATGGATCAAGAAACGGAGGCAAAGATCACAGAGCTTTCCAACGCAAGGGCAAACTACGATTCGCTGGAAAGTGAACGCACATTTGTGAACAGGAGGCTTCTTCAGGTAAGGGATGAAAAGGCCAAAGTGCAGGGGATCATAGCAAATTTGAATTTGATGAAGGAACAGCTGCAGGAAGATATGAAAAAGAGTATTGAAGTAAAAGCAGGGCTGGACACACAGCAGAATGATATTTCAAAGCAAATATCGCTTAAAGAAAAGGAGCTGGGTTCGCTCAGCGCGCAGTATGAAAAGAACAAATCAAAGAGGGCTAGGCTGCTGTCTGAACAAGAAAAAACACTTGCGCTGTTGGGTAAGATCAGGGACAGAAAGGAAGAAATCAGCAGCAGATTAGCTACAATGGGAGATTCGTTGAAAGACGAACAGGAAAAAATGGAACAGCTGATAAAGAACATAGAATCTGTCACAGAAGTGCAAAGCGAACTTGAATCAGGAATAAATTCGCTCAGGGGGGTCAGTGAGGATGAATCAAAAAAGGTCTCGGAACTCCTGCAAAGGCTTCAGAGGCTTTCCACGGTAAGGGAAGCTGTGGCCGATGGACTGAGGGAAGCAAACGATGTAATACTTAAGTCCATAAAGGAGGTGAGCGTTGAGGAGGCATTTAACAGGTTAACGTCAAAGATGTCGCCAGATGCCGCTGAGGAACTTTTTGATTCAGGGGTTTTTAGGGGCTATCTTGGCAGGCTTAGCGACCTCATAAAGGCAAAACAGGGATACATGGCTCAGGTCAGTGCGGCGATTGAAGCTCTGGGGAACCCATTTGTATTTGAGGACTTTGACCAGAATCTTGAAAGCGCCATGAAGAACCTTCCACGGAGCAGGATCCTTGTTCTATCGATGTTCAGCAAAGCAGATCCATGTGAAGGCTCCATAGTGAGCGCAATGGAATACGATAAAAAGCTTGAACCAATGGTCACATCCTTATTTGGCAATACATGCACCAGGGAATCACCGTGCTGCTCTTCAAGGATCAGGGAGGACGGAGCAATCTTTGGAAAGGGTGTGATTGAACTGGGATATATTACGAGCCTGAAGCTTTCGGATAAGCTAAGCGCGCGCAGGTTGAGGGAAATCAGGCGAACCATAAACCGCCTTTCGGTTGTCATAAAGGAAAAGAACGGCGTCCTAAAGAGGCTCATGGTTGAAATTAGGGAGATAAATGGGGAGCTCGGTAGCAGGACGATAAACAGGGATGTCAGCAAAAAGCAGGCCGAGGCGCTGCATAAAATATCACAGATGGAAAGCAGGATAGTGGATGGGCTGAGCAAGAGGCTTGAATCAATGAAGGCTAGCATTGAAGAAAAGAGAAAAAGGACTGAAAAGCTTGCCAGCGCTCTCTCATCATTAACCTCAAAGCAGCAGGAAATGGAATCCAAGCTCAACCAGATAAGTTCAGAGCTAAAGGACCTGGACCCTGGCGCAGTGGAGGAGAGGATGAGGGCAATCCAGGGGGAAATCATGACTCTAAATCAGGATGTCATGAAGGTAAGGGGAGAGGGGATGGAGATCAATGCAAAAATTGAGGAAATCAAGGCTAGGCTAAATGTAACACAGGAATCACTAAATCAGCAGTTGGAAAGAATTAAAGAGCTTGAGTCAGAGGAATCTGAATCAGTTCAAAGGCTAAATATAATTGAAAGCACAAGGGCTGAGCTGGAAGCCAAAATTCAGGTGCTTGAAAAGGAAATGAGTGCAATGAGGGAATCGTTGAATCAAAAGAACAATGAAATTAAATCCGTGGAGGAAGCAAGGTCAGAAGTTTTAAAACGCATGAAGGAAAATGAAAGGAAACTTTCTAGGATAACTTCAGGTATAGAAAGGATCACGGTTGAGTTGCAGGGATTAAACGCAGAATACAAATCAATAAACTTGGAGCAGTATGACCTTTATGGGAATTATGAATCAATTGTAAATGAACTTCAGGCTGAGCTAAATGAACTTCAGTTAAGGCTTAACAGGATGGCTGTGCACGATTACAGGGAATATTATACTTCATATAAGGATTCATCTGTGAGAAGAAATGAACTTGAAAGGGATAGGGAATCAATAGTGAATTTTATAGAGGAAATAGACAGACAAAAGAAGGAAGTGTTCATTCAGGCGTTCGAAAAGATAGACAGGGAACTGAGGTCAGTTTTCAGGGAGCTTGTGCAGGGGGAGGCGTGGCTAGAACTGGAGAACCAGGAAAACCCCTTTTCTGGTGGCGTATTCATGCTTGGAAAATTTGGGGATAAAATGCCACGTGAATCTGCATCTCTGAGCGGAGGCGAGAAGGCTGTAATTTCTGTGGCATTCCTGATGGCGCTGCAGTCAGCATATGCATCACCGTTTTACCTGTTTGATGAGATTGATGCTAACATGGACGCGGAAAAGGCGGAGCGCTTGGGTGAATTTCTAAATAAATGGGGAAAAACATCACAGATAGTTCTGATTTCACTAAGAGATACGGTGATATCAAAGGCGCAGAACATCATAGGTGTTTATGAAAAGGAGGGCTCAAGCTATATAGCTAGGCTGAATATGGAGAGGATAGTAGATGGAGGAGGAAAGGGACAGAGCACTTAGGATACTGCTTAACCCAGATTCTCTAAGGAGGTATGACCCCTGGGAGCTGAAGGTTTACGCTCTTCTGGAAATATTCCGTGATTATGCTATAAAGATGCAGATGGTTGACTTCAGGCTAAGCGGTGTTGCCGTTTCAACTTCAAGCATAATCTACAAGTTGAAGGCCAGCAGGATATTTTACAAAGCAAGGGAATCTAGACCTGAATTGCCGGGACTTGAAGGTCCTGTAATAGAAATACAGCCTTCATATCCGGTAGAACTGAGTGCAGGTGACCTGGAGGAGCTGATGGAAGCATTCAGGGAAATGGTTTCTCAGCTGCTTAACCAGAGAGGCATGGAAGGGCCAAAATCAATTGAACCCATAGATGCACCCATAATTTCAGAGACAATAATGCTTGAAGAACTTGTGAACTACAAGAAGATGATACTTGAAAGATTAAAGGGTGGGCATCTAACGTTTTACGACCTTGTATCTGGGATGAACATAACTGATGTGGTGAGGATGTTCCTTTCTCTGCTACTTCTTGCACATGAGGGAAGCGTATGCGTTAACGAAGAACTAATGCTTGAACTGCCAGATCATGGATGTGCTGATTCGTAAGGCAACGATTATATAATATGCAAAAAATATAATTGGCATGAGAAAAGCAGAAGAACCAAAGGTTGGAGAAAAGCTTTATCATATAAGGATAGCAAAGGGATCCATTCCAAGGTTCGTATTTCTGCCTGGCGACCCTGATAGAGTAAAAAAGTTTGCTGAAAGCTGGGACACAAGTGAGCTGGTTGCGCAAGAAAGGGAATATTTGACATATAAAGGAAAGTACCGAGGAGTGGAGCTCGCATGCACATCTACAGGCATTGGCTCAGGCGCCATAGCAATTGCAATAGAGGAACTTCTCAGAGTTGGAGCTGATACGCTGATAAGGACTGGTACGACTGGTGCAATGAACGACGACGTTCAGATAGGGGACCTGATAATATCTCTCGGCGCATTCAGGGCTGATGGAGCCACCCGCGCATATGCACCCCTTGGGTATCCCGCAGTTGCAAATTACGAAGTGGTTTCTGCTCTGATTGAAGCCGCAGAAACACTGGGAGTGGGTTACTGGACTGGATTAACCTACTCAACCGACAGTTTTTACCTGGGGCAGGGCAGACCTGGCTACGGGGGTTTCACAAACAACTTCTCCTCAAAGATTGTAGATACGCTTAGAGGATTAAAAATAGTCAACATGGAGATGGAGTCATCAACGCTCTTTACGCTATCATCAATTTACGGAGCAAGAGCAGGATCCATATTTGCAGCTATAGCAAACAGGTCTTCTGGTGATTTCACCCCAAACGCCGGTGTGGATAAAATGATAAAGGTCAGTAACGAAGCTGTAAAAATTCTCACCGAGTGGGATGAAATAAAGAAGAAAAGGGGTAAAAGAAACTTCTTTCCTTCGCTCTTAAAATAATTTTTCTTTTTGAAACAAAAACAATATAGGCTTATAAGAACGCAATTTAAAAATAAAGGAGTGATAGGGTCAGTTAACGATCTCAAATCCTACATCAGGGACATAAAGGACTACCCGATAAAGGGCGTCATTTTCAGAGACCTTACGCCACTTTTTGGTAATTACGAAGCGTTCAATTTCGCTTTAAATAAACTGTATAAGGAACTTGCCAATGAAAGGATTGACAAGGTTGCAGCAATAGAAGCAAGGGGCTTCATAGTGGGAGCCCCCCTGTCAAACATGCTTAAGGTAGGATTTGTTCCAATAAGGAAGGGTGGTAAACTACCATGGAAGAAAAAAAGTGTAACATATGAACTTGAGTATGGCAAAGAGGTAATAGAGGTTCATGAGGATGCTTTCAAAAGTGGGGAAAGGGTTTTAATAGTTGACGATCTGCTTGCAACAGGCGGCACAACTCTGGCTGCCATGGACTTGATTGATTCGGCGGGAGCCAAGGTCGGCGCCCTGGCATATCTGGTTGTGCTTAACTATCTGAATGGAAGGGAAAGGCTCAAGGGTTACAGAATTTATAACGTTCTGGACTACTGAACAGCAAATCTTAGGAAAGCGGCTATCCCACCAAAGCTCTTGAGCCATGCCCTGGCATTATCATCCGCCGTGAAAATTTTAACCCTTGCTCCCTTTCTCTCAACATCCTCCATGATCCTGATGACCCTTTCCCTGGTCAGCTGGTCATTAAGCATCTGTGAGTGAACAAAAAGCTGTTCAACAGCCCCCAGTGCAGCTGCCCTTTCGACATCCTCAATACCATAGCTAACAGGCAGATTTCTGCTTATCCTAGAATTGAATTCCTCCATAATTGAAATTTCTTCAAGCACCTGGAGGTTTTTTACAGCTAAGCTTAGTGTATCCCTTTTTAACGCTTCATTTATGCCGGCTACGCCGCCATAGGAAGTGTCAACAGATATTATCTCCTTTCCCCTGACTCTCTGTTTGAGCAGTTCCAGAAAATCGTTTTTTATCATTGGTGGACCAGCAACCGCTAGAAAATCCGGTTTTTGCCTGTTTATGATTGAGAGAACATCATTAATTGCCAGTTCAATTGTGCTCTTCTTTTTATCTTCATCATCCTCTGGATGGCCCTTAATTCTCAAATCAATTGATTTCTGCATCAAAATCATTGATCCACTGTTTGTGACCTTTGAAACTGCAACTTCTTCATTATCAACTGAAACAATCATGAGGTTAACCCTTGTTCTCTTTTCTGCTTCCCTCAACCTTTTTATGTCAGGCGCATTCCAGCTTTGCTCCTTAACCAGTGTGATTATGCTCCCTGGGTCAACGTTTACAGTGTGATGCTTACCCTTGATTTCAACATCGTCAGGACAATCAATTACAATGCCGTGCACCCTGAGCCTGTTGCTCATTGGTTGCATTTCAGCCCATTCAACCTTAATTGCAACAGTCATGCTGCGCCTGTAACTGCTGTCATTTGTCTTTATTTCTCTGGTTGTCCTGCCAACCAGCACATCCCCAGTGTATAGAATATTGTAAAGTTCCCAAAGATCATCCTCATTGTCAAGCCTTATCTTTATTGTTTTAAGGCGCTCATCTATCTCAAGAATCTTCATTTTATAATATAATGCATCACATCCGTATAAATAACAGTTTGCATTCTGCGCAGGTTTAACGCGATAAGGACTTAGTTAAACATTATGGGGTCCGAGTTAACAATTATTTAATAAATACCTTAAAATTTCATATTAGTGAAAAGCATAAATAAGCTTTTATTTTAAGCGATATAAATTTTCCGTATGATAAATGTTGGATTATATTATAGGGTCAAGGATGGCCATGAAAGTGAATTTGAAAGCATATTTAGGGAGGCAATTGAGGTTTTAAGGAAGTCAGAAAGCGGGTTCGTTGATGGGAAACTTTACAAGGAAATTGGAAACAGGGGAGAATATCTTATATATACTGAATGGAAGGATTTGGAATCATTCAGAGAATTCATATCTGGAAGAACTTTTAAAGATATACAAAATTATGGCAAAAATATATTGGAATCTATGCCAAGGCACAGAATTTTTCGCGAAGAACAATTTTAGGTAAATTGTGAATTAAAATTTGCTGAAATGCATTCAATTGCAATTTAAGGTGTAGTGGGTTGGCTTCTGGTCCTTGGAAGTGTTATCAGAAGTGCTACGGAGATTAGTGAGAACGCCACAAACACCCACATCACTTTTTCCATTCCAATAACGGCTATGAGTGAACCGCCTACAAGTGCGCCAATGGCCCCACCAACGGAGTTTCCAATTCCCCATATTATGCCGTTAGCTCGTGCCAGCGCGCTTCTGTCCACAATCTGTCCGACATAACCAAGAAGGTTGGGAAATCCGCTGTATGCAAAGAAGGAGTAAATGGCAAACAGCACAATCTGCGCATAGAAATTATCAATCGCCATAAACAGCAAAAAAGCCAAGGCAGCTCCTACAGTGGTTATGATCAGAACTGTTCTTCCACCAAGGCTTGAAGTTATCCTGCCAAAATACGGTTGACCGAATATTGCCATAGCATAACCTAACGTTAATACCACACTCATCACTATTTTTGACTTGTACAGTTCGGTCATATAAGTTGGAACGTACATCATAACACCAAAAGTGAACATGGACCTCACAAATACCATTAGTGCTAACGGAAGCAAAATGTACATGTACGGTACAAGTGAGCTTTTCACATGTTTTGCGTTTCTTTCAGTGACAGTTTTTACACTTATGCCCTTGAGCCCCAGATAAACTGCACTGCCAAGCGCGAACACGTAAACAGAAATAATGAGCAGCCCCAATACATTTCCAAAGAACGTTAGGGTTAGCACAATTAGCACTGGAAATATAGCGCGTCCAAGGCTGCCAAGCGATCCGTTTATTCCAAGTGCCTTGGGCGCGTCCTTTCCACCATATTTAAGCTGCAGTATCGAGCCTCCAAGTGGATGGTAAAATGCGGCGCCGCTTCCAAGCAGCACAGATCCTAAGGCAATAAAATATTCCCTATAAAACAAAAAAGAAAATGCAAAAAATATGTTTGATATGCCAATTAGCAAGAATCCTAATAGCATAAGTCCTGCGTAGTTTCCGTTTCTATCTGCTATGCTTCCAACAGGTGTGCTGAGGAGGCCAGATATTATGCCGTAAACTGCGCTTATAACAGCCAGAAATACCGGTGAAACACCTTCAGCGATATAGTAAACTATAAGTATTGAAATCAGGACCAAAAAGCTGTCATTAAGGAAGTGTCCTATGGCAGTGAATGTAAGAGCTTTGGTATTTTCGTTCAATGTTATTAAGTAAGTGCCAGTCTTGGGCAATATAAGCTTTAACGTTAAAATGGTTGGTTCAAAACATTAGCAAACGCGCAGCGCTCATCGCCCGCACCACTCATGTTCTTTCTTTTGATGTTTTAGATACATGCACAGCCTGACTTGAAAAATATACATAATATATTGTTGATGATTTATATGTAGCTTGAACTGATTTGGGAACGAAGAAAAAGAACAAAAGGAGTAAGGTATAAATTTAAAAGCGCTAAATGTTTTATTACGAACAACAAATTCAATATAAACGGATTGAGCATTGCATTGCTGCTTGATGACATAACGAAATCTTCTTGCGATTGTATCATAAATGCAGCCAATATGTATTTGAAGCATGGGGGTGGGGTGGCTCTTGCAATATCAACCAAGGGTGGTCCTCAGGTTCAAAGAGAAAGTGATGAATTCATTAGGCATCACGGTCCACTCAAGAAAGGCGAAGTTGCGGTAACAGGTGCCGGAAAGCTTGCTGCCAGATATATAATACATACAGTGGGTCCTAGGTATGGTGAAGGAAGCTACGAGGATCTTATGATGGCATACCTATCAGCATTTAGGAAAGCGGATGAACTTAACTGCTCCTGTATCTCCTCTCCAGCAGTTTCTGCAGGCACCTACGGGTTTCCAGCAGCTGATTCTGCAAATGCGATGATAGATTCAGTTTTAACGTTAAAATTTAAATCATTAAAAGAGATAAATGTTTACCTTTTTGACATAAACACGTACACCGCTTTTTTGAATGTATTTAAAAAACGCGCAACAAACAGGCATGAGTAAAAGGCATAACCATAATCATGAAATATATATATAACATTAAGACGTAGCAGTTATTATTATAATTATAAAATATCGTCAATTTTTACAAATTCGTGAGCAAAAAAGCTTCGACATTCATGGAGTAGATGAATTGCGAAGTATATATTTTTTATTAATGAGAATAACATAATAGAGAGCATGCGTAGAACAAATACAGTGCGCATAATTGCTGGAAAGGAAACCAAAGCTAAATTAACTGCTCTTGAAAAATAATTCAAACTTCTGGAACTATTTATCAATAATAACGCGAGTTAAGCAGGTTGGCAAGGAGTACGGCATGAAAGCCTGTTAATGAGGCAAATACATCTAAAACGTGTTCTCTGTGTGGGGAAATTCACAAAAATGGAAGAATAGAGAGGGGTTTGTTTGAGTGTCCTCACACTGAGAAGGTAATAAACGCGTATTTGAACGGAGCAATAAACATGATGAAACATAGTCCGATGAAGATAGGGGTAAGTGGCTAACTGAAGACGCAGCTACGGTCTATCGTTGGAGCTGGATGGGCAACCACTAGCAATGAAGTCATGAGAATGAGAACGGTAAACCACGAACCTATGATCAGCCTTGAAGGAACCACATTTCCTTTAGGGCTGTGAGGATGTCAGTAGTTTTGTTTTTAAACTTCTATCACGAATTCAATAAAGCCTTCCCTTTCGTTAATGCTTACAAGTCTATGGCCATTTTTTTGAAGCCATATGGGTATGTCCCTTTTGCTACCACTATCATCTGAATATACGCTTATAATGTCTCCAGGTTTTGCCTTTTTTACTGCCTGTATTGTCTGCAAAAGTGGACCTGGGCAAAACATTCCTCGAGAATCAACAACGATTTTATCCTTTTCGCTCATTTTATATCACCTAGATGAAAAGTGTTATGTCTGCATCCTTCGCATCTTCCAAGAACGTGCCCACACCTACAACTTCATCCACTATATCAAGGAGATCATCCTTTTTTAGGCCAAAAAGGTCGTATGTCATTGAGCACGCATAGAATTTAACATCACCAATCGATTTGGCTTGCCTCATGAGCTCAATCCAGCTGGGCACCTTCTTTTCGCTCATTATCTTGAATGTCTGGTCCTGAAATTCTTTAAAGTCGGAAGTTATGCGTGGAGGCACTCCATTTTTTGTCATAGCCATAAGCCCCCAGAATGTAGCAAACACCCTAACCTTTACGTCCGTTGCCGCTCCGCCTGAAGCGATTATTGAAGCAGCCTGAAGCTTATCAGAGCTTCCAGAAAACAATATAATTGCCAACTTTGTCATAATTTTGAATTTGGTTCATGCTGTTATAAACATACATGTAAATGTTGCATCATAAAAGGCAGTGAAATATTAACGTTTGTTTTTTAAATTGGCATTATTATTTAAGAATAGATAAAAAGTGGTAAACATTTTGCAAATTCTTATGATAATTGAATAAGCTGTGGAATGAATAATCTAAAAAGCTAATTATGTGGTAAATGCAACCTTTATGCGTGATAATCGGTAAGGGAACTTGGCTGGATAAGGTAGCTAATCATATAATAGAAAGGGAAAGGAGCATCGGCAGGAAAACCGATCTGGTGAGGGTAGAGAGCGGGCTTGGGGCATCGGGCATTCCACACCTTGGCAGCTTTTCCGATGTTGCCAGGGCCTACGGCATCAAGATGGCCCTTGAATTTCAAGGAATCAAGAGTCAGCTCATTGCATTTGCGGACGACATGGATGGCCTCAGAAAGGTTCCCACGGGGTTCCCAGACTGGCTAGAAAAGCACCTTGCAGAACCAGTTTCTAGAATACCTGATCCATTCGGCTGTCATGGTAGCTATGGGGAGCACATGGGCGCCCTGCTTGTTGATTCCATAGAAAGGGTCGGCCTTGAATATAAATATATGAGAGGATCCATCGCTTATAAGGAAGGCGTATTGCTTGAACAGGAAAGGGCTGTGCTTGCACAGTCTGACAAAATCGGTGAAAGGCTCAAGGATACCCTTGGGCAGGAAAAGTTCACAAAAGCGCTGCCGTTTTTTGCAATATGTCCAAGGTGCGGCAGGATATACACCACCGAAGCTTTATCCTATGATCCATCAACCGATTCGGTTCACTTTAAATGCGTCGGCACTACAATAAGGGGAAAGAGAATTGAAGGGTGCGGCTATGAAGGTGATGTGAAGCTAAAGGATGGAGAAGGGAAGCTGAGCTGGAAGGTGGAGCTTGCTTCCAGGTGGACAGCTCTTGATATAAGGTTTGAAGCCTATGGGAAGGACATTGCAGATTCTGTAAAGTTCAATGATTGGGTATCGGACAACATTCTGAACTATGCACATCCATACCATGTAAAATATGAAATGTTCCTTGACAGGGGAGGTAAAAAGCTTTCAAAGTCCTACGGGAACGTTGTAACTCCACAACTGTGGCTCAGATACGGTTCCAAGCAGAGCCTAATGCTGCTCATGTACAAGAGGATCAAGGGCGCAAGGGAGGTTTCAATTGATGACATTCCAAAGTACATGGACGAATACGATAGAATTGAAGACGCGTTCTTTAAGGGTGGAGAACAGAAGCTGCGTGGGCTCTATGAGTACGTTAACCTTCTAAAAACACCCTCCAAGCCATCACCACATGTACCATACAGGTTACTTGTGGAGATAGCCTCAATCTCTCCAGAGGAAAATTATAAGGAATTCATAAAGAAGAGGCTCATAGCATACGGTTACAAGGAATTTGACGGCTACCTTGAACAGAAGATAGAGTTGGCTCATAACATGGCTATGGATAATGTGGCACTTACAAGGGCTAAAATTGAGTTCAATGAAATTGAAAGGAAAGCAATACAGGAACTGATCACTGCACTGGAAGCAAGCAGTGATGCGGAACATATACAGGGGGCCATCTATCAGATAGCTAGAAACAATGGAATAAAACCCCCTGAGTTCTTTAAGCTCCTTTACAGGGCAATACTGGGAACAGAAAAGGGACCTAGGCTTGGCGGCTACATAGCCGATATAGGGATAAAGAAAGTAACAGGCATACTTAAGGAACAGTTAGGGGGCTAACGGTGATTTAGTTGGCCCATGCTGTTCGTGTGGTTTGTAAGGCCTTTCAAGCGCCTCCACATCACTCCTTTCAAGCTTGATTTCAAGCGCCTCCACAGCATCGTCTAAGTGCTCAAGCTTTGTTGCGCCAAGAAGCACAGATGATATCCAGGGCTTGCTAAACAGCCACGCAAGGGCAATCTGTGATGGCTTTGCCCCCTTGTTCTTTGCAACCTCTTCAAGCGCCTCCACAACGTCGAAATCCTCTGGCTTAAAATACCCACCTGCAAAGTACCTGTCTGTATTGTACCTCACAGTGTCTGGCTTTATGTTTCTTTTGTATTTACCGGACAGGAATCCTCTTGCAAGCGGGCTGTAAGGTACTATCGATATTCCAAGCTCTCTGCACAAGGGTATTCCCTCCCTTTCCTCTTCCCTGTAGGCTAGATTGTACCTGGGAGAATAATATGCGATTTTTTCAAACCCCATGAACTCCGCTATATCATACAACCTCTGAATTTGAAATGAATAAAGCGATGTTGCGCCAAAGTATCTGACCCTGCCCTGCTTTACAAAATCGGTTATTGTGGATAGAATTTCGCTGACATCAGTGTTGTAATCCCATCTGTGCATCTGGTAAATATCGATGTAATCCGTTTTCAATCTTTCAAGCGATCCATTAAGTTGAGAGTAAAGCCTTTTTCGTGACATCCCGCTGCTGTTTACACCAGTTCCAAATTCGAGGCCAACCTTTGTGGCTATTATTAGTCCTTCCCTTAAACCTGAAATTGCTTCACCTATAATCTTTTCAGATTCTCCATTTGAGTAAACATCGGCCGTGTCAATAAAATTTATTCCATTGTCAATGGCTTTTTTGATTATCTTATGAGACATTTCGCGAGAAGCCATCCACGGTTCAGTTCCAAACGACATACCGCCGAGCGCGATCCTTGAAATTTTAACATTAGTTTTACCCAGTGTTGAATATTGCATATTACATATATTACATACAAATATATATTCATTGTTAAAATTTTTAAATGCAGACAACAGATAATATTATAAACAGAACATGAGGAGCTATTGCAGATGAACAGAATCAGGAAATTGACTTACGAATTGATTAACATGTATCATGACAAATTTACAGACGATTTTCAGGCAAACAAGGAATTTATAGATCAGGTTACAGAATCTGAATCCAAATATGTCAGGAACAAGATAACCGGTTACGTGACCAGAATAATCAAGAAGGAAAAGAGGGCAGCTGGGGTGTCTACTGGTGAGCAGCAGTAAGGAGCTGCTTTCATACAGACTGGAACTGCTGAGGATCACTGATATAAGGCCACATGAAGAGGTTAAAATCAGAAACCTTTCTGAAATAGCAGTTTCAATAAAGCAGATGGGCTTGCAGCTAGATCCGGTGATCGTTGACGAAAAGACCAATGTGGCTCTGGATGGAATGCACCGGATCAGGGCAATCCAGGAGCTTCAGTTAAAGCGCATAATGGTGGCCAGGATTGATTATTCTGATCCTAGGATAGGCGTTGAAAGGTGGTTGAGGGTACTTAAGTCACCTTCAATTTCTAAAATTGATGAACTCAAGGTTGCGTTCAGGCTGAGAAGGGTAACCGACGCTTCAGAAGCAATAAAAATGGTTGACTCGGGAGAATCAACAATTGCACTCTTGACTCAAAAGATAAGCTTTGTATCTTTATATAGGTTAAGTGGTCTTGGAAGGTTTCCCCTTATACGGGAGTTTGACAGAAGGGTTCCCGATTTTGAAAGCGCAACAGACTCTGAAATATTCAGCAAAATTAAAAGCGGTAATGCAGTGCTTTATGTGCCAAAGCCAACCAAGGATGAAGTTGTGGAGTCTGGGCTCACCGGCAGGCTGTTTCCCCCAAAGTCTACAAGACATATAATACCACTTAGGCCTGTGAATGTCAGGTGCCCCATTGAACTGTTGAACGGCAAAATGAATGATAACGAAGCAAACAATATTTTCCAGGAGCTGATAGGGAGAATGGCAAAGAAAATGCTTCCAGCAGGTTCACTCTATTCAGGAAGAGTTTACAACGAACCGCTAGTGCTATATAACCCGTAAACTTTTAAGTAACCTGAAAAAAGTAGAGGGAGGTGACGGTTATCTATTGGGGCCATATTGAACGCCGTTGACATATCGTATATCTTTCCAAGTGGCAAAGAGGTATTTACAGGAATCAACATTAGCACTGGTGAAAATGAATTTGTGTCCATAGTTGGCCCTTCAGGAATAGGTAAGAGCACTCTACTCAGAACCCTTGGTTACCTGATACCTCCCACAACTGGCAGGGTCTTTCTTATGGGCGAGGAAATCAAAAAGCCATCATCAAAAATTTCTCTTATACACCAATCAATTGCAACGTTTCCCTGGATGACAGCAATGGACAACGTTAAGCTTGCCCTTTTTGGAAAGGGCCTTTCACAGGCTGAGATGAACGATATAGCAGCAAAGACCCTTGAAACAGTGGGCTTGAAGGGAGCTGAAGGACTGTACCCGAAGGAAATGAGCGGTGGCATGAGACAGAGAGTGGCTATCGCGAGGGCACTTGCAGGTTCACCGATCGTGCTTCTGATGGATGAACCGTTTGTTCACCTTGATGAACTTACAGCAGAGGGATTAAGGCAGGAAATATATGATATACTCTTTAACCCCTCAACAACTTTAAAGTCGGTGGTGCTTGTATCTCATAACCTGGACGAAGTTCTCGAGCTATCAGACAGAGTGCTAATAATGAATGGATCACCAGCAAAGATCGTTGATGAGCTCATAATTGAGATGCCTAGGCCAAGAAGCAGTAGAGATTCAAGATTCAGCATCTACCTGGATAAAATATACTCCTCGCTGACGCCGGTAAGGTGAGGTCAGTGAACTTACTGCTTATAATCCAGCTGGCGGCAGCCGCTACAATACTCAGGGTTTTATTCATAATATTAATATCGATACTCACCGGCTGGCTCCTTGCATATGCATCAATAAGAAGCTCAATTTTCGAAAGCATATACATTCCGGTGATAAGTTCACTGGAATCTGTCCCGGTCATAACGTTCTTTCCGGTGGTGCTGGTGATATTTGTAACAAGGATAGGTGGTCCTGTGGGCACGGAGCTGGCAAGTGACTTTCTGGTTTTTACGGCTGTAGTGTGGAATATATGGATAGCGCAGTATCAGGCATTCAAGACCGTGCCCAAGGAACTTTATGAAGTGACCATAAATCATGAGCTTGGTTTCTTCAGCAGAATGAGGCACCTTTATGTGCCGTTTTCAATGCCAAAAATAGCAGCAAACCTCTTTCCTAGCTTTGCCGATGCATTGTTCTATATAACTGTGAGCGAGGTATTCAGCATAGGCACAAAATCGTTTTCAGTTTTTGGTATAGGCAGTCTGATTACAAGGCTTGTAAGTTTGGGTAACATGTACTATGTCTGGGTCGCAATGCTCACCCTGGCAGTTTGGGTTGCTCTTTTGACTTTTGTTTTCCGTTACATAGCAAGGATCACGGTTGCAAAATATGGGTTGGATACATCAGCTCCGATAAGAAGAAGGGGCAAGATAAACATCATGCACACATACCAGGCATGGAACACATTGACTGGCCCAATGAAAAGGCTGTCAAAGCACTTTACTAGCACATTCAGGGTCCTGCCAACGCGAGGAAACTTTGGTAGAAGGTGGAACGCTCTGAGTTCATCAAAGAGATACATAATGGCAGGGGTTGCAGCATTTATTTTGATTATATTGATTACAGAAATAGCCCTATTTGTCTCATCATTGCCGCTTAACTACTGGGGTTACCTGGTTTCCTATACACCGGCCATATTCTACGGTATGGCACTTGATTATGTAAGGGTGGCTATCATAGCGCTGATTTCTCTTGTGATAGCGGTCTTTGTTGGCTATTATTTGGCGGTTCATCAGAGGGCAGCAGTGACAGCATTCCCTGCAATACAGATCATAACAGCCTTCCCAGCTCCTGTATACTTTCCGCTTCTGTTTGCTGCCACTTTCGGTTATATGTATGCCGTTTTCCCCATGAGTTCAGAAATTTACGTCCTTTTCCTAGGATTTGTGAGCACGTTTTATTACGTATTTTACAGCTTCTGGATGGGTGTGCAGACAATTCCATCAGAATTCTGGGAAATCATGGAAAACCACGAACTTCGCTTTTTTACAAGAATGAGGAGGATCATTCTTCCTGCAACCTTTCCCTACCTTATAGCCGGTCTGAGCAGCACAATTGACAGCGCATGGGGAGGGCTGATGATAGGCGAATACTGGCCTGAAATCATAGATGGTAAAACCCTTGAGGTAAACGTAGGGCTGATGAAGATGCTAGACATCTTCACCTACCAGGGAAAAATCGGCCTTGCTGCATGGGCTTCACTGCTGTTTGCGATAGTTGTTACCGTATTTAGCATATTATTCACCAAAAAGCTGATGACAATGGCCAGAGAAAAATATGTAATTGAAGAAGGGGTTTATGCAGCTTAGATATATCTAAAAATAACATAAAGATTAAAAAGGAATCTTGGCAGATCAGCGCGTATGATTAAGAAAGCTTTGGTGATTGGACTGATCATGCTGTCAATGATTGCAACAGTTCCGGCATATGCTCAAAGTCAGGGATTGAATATAAGCGGGGTTAGCTTTGGGCCATCATCTTCGCCTATTGAAGTTGAAGCCGGTTCTTACAACGTGCCTCTCTTTGTATACCTTACAGATGTAGCACAATACCCAGCGTACAATGTCAGCGTTTCTGCTTTAAGCACAAGCACATTTTATGTGGTAAAGGAACCTCAGAACATCAGCATTGTGCCTCCAGAAAGCACGGTGCCTTCAATATTATATGTGAATATCAGCGATAAAGCTATCAGTGGCGTATATTCACTGCCAATTTCAGTTAAATATTTAGCTTCCAATGGTGCTTCATCATATGTTGTAAAGAATTTCACCTATATTGCGGAGCTTCCAGTCTCGACCTTTTCCAACCTTCAGGTTTATTCAGCGTACTGGGGCAGTGGCAATTTGCTTGCCTATCCTGGCGCAGTTGACCTTCCACTGACACTGGTGGTAAGAAATGCCGGCTCCAACATTGCTTATAATGCAACGGTCTCCTTTAAAGTTAACAGCCCTTTTACATCCACTTCTGGCAACAGCGTGGTAACGCAGTTCATAGGCCCTCTGCCTGCTGGTTCAAGTGCGCCTCTTGAAATTTACCTGAACATCAACAGGAATGCAAGCCTCGGATACTACCCTCTAAACGTTACTTTAGATTGGAACAGCGGGATAAGCTCTGTGCAGACAGTATATGTGCCGGTCCTTGGTTCACCTAGCATTAAAGTTCAGGGCTACAGCCTTAACCCACCCCAGATATTTCCAGGCACTCAGGATGCTGAGCTTTACATTTCAATTGTCAATTCAGGCAATGTCAGTGTAAGCAGCGTTAACGTGAATGTATCTACTACGTCACCATTAAGATTGATCTCGTCCCCAGCCACCACTGTGGGAATAATGCCTCCTGGAACGCCTGTTCAGCTGACATACCTGGTAAGTGTGGGTGATCAGGCTTCCTCACCCTCTACAGCTGCTGTAAATGTATACATAACGTATAATGGAAAAAGCTCAAAAACATCGATAGCCATACCAGTTTCTCCCAAAGCTTCATTAAATGTAAGCCCTTACTCAGTTACACTATCACAGGGGGCTTCTGATGTAAACATATATTATACGCTAAAAAATAACGGTAATGTAACGGCCAAAAACGTTCAGGCGCAGCTGATATTGCCGAACACTATCAGCGGAAACACCTACGACTATGTGGGTGACATCCCACCGGGCTCAAGTGTAACTGCTACATTTTCCCTTGATGTTGGTTCAAGCGCTCCTACAGGCACATACAGCGCAACAATGGAAACCACGTGGCAGCAGAGCAACGCGCCCGGCCAGGAACTTTCATCTAGAATACCGATAGCTTACAATATACAGCAATCGTTTGTCAATGAGCTGTTCGATTACATTATCTCTCCACCCGCAATTTACGGGCTGTTCATTGTTGTGATAGTCATTGTGGCCGTGGTTACAGCGCTGGTGGTGAGCAGAAGACGAGCATCTCAATAGAGGCTGACGAGCTCTCAAAGAACTTTGGAAACCTGATAGCTGTGGATAAAGTATCTTTCAAAGTTAAAAAGGGGGAGATATTTGGCCTGGTTGGTCCAAACGGTGCAGGAAAGAGCACACTGCTCAGGATGCTCTGCACGGTCCTTAGACCAACTTCCGGAAGGGGGTACATTGAAGGGCACGATATCGTTAGGGAAGCAACCGAAGTGAGAAAGGCAATAGGTGTTGTGCAGGAGAAGCTGATACTCTATTCGCCGCTGACGCCCATAGAGAACCTAGAATTCTTTGGAAACCTTTACAACATTGACGGAAGGGAACTCAGGAAAAAGATAATGGCTCTGCTGGACGACGTAAAGCTGCTGGCTGTAAAGGACAGACCGGTTGGCACATTTTCAACTGGAATGAGGCAGAGGCTTAACATAGCGCGTGCCCTTTTGCACGATCCTAGGGTAGTGATACTGGATGAACCAACTAATGGCCTTGACCCGCAGAGCGTAAGGTGGGTGAGGGACTTTATAGTAAATCTTAAGGATCATGGTCTAACAGTTATACTCACAACGCATGATATGTATGAAATAGATGAACTTGCTGAGAGCGTGGCAATAATGGACAGGGGTCAGATTCTTGAAATTGGAAAAAAGGATGAAATCAAGGCAAAGTACGGAGTTGAAAAGATAGAGGATGTGTTCCTTACACTTACAGGGAGAGAACTTAGGGATGAACTCAGTGGAAGGTTAAAGGGGAGGGGCTGGTAATGAAAGGTTCAATCTATCACCTTTACATTGTAATGAAAAAGGACCTGACAGAGTTTTACAGGGTGAGGGCAAGGCTGGTTTCGATGATAATGTTACCAATACTGTTAATGCTCCTTTTTGGATACATGTTCCCTAGCAGTGGATCCATAACCCACATTCCGATAGCGATTGTAAATCAGGACCAATCTGCTGCAGCAATACAGGTCATAAACAGCTTTACATATATGGCCCAGTCAGGCAGCACATTTAACGTTATTACATATGCATCTCTAGCGCAGGCGCAGCAGGCGCTTCTTCAGGGGAAGATATATGCAATAGTTATATTCAGGCCAGGCTTTGGGCAGGGGCTTCAGAGTGGTGCTGCAACGGTTCAGGTTATAGCTGATCAGATGAATCCAACACTTGACCAAATAGTAACCAACGGAATACAGGCTATATTTAATCAGCTCAATGTTCAGATGAGCCTGACCCAGGGATTCCCTGCACAGACAGGCACAGTATCAGTGAACTTCCAGGGATTAATCCCGGGCGCGCCAAGCAGCTTTGAGTTCTTGGCTCCTGGATTTATAGCAATGAGCATGGTGATGGGAGGGCTTGCAGGCCTCGCAATGACATTTTCAAGAGAAAGGGAACTTGGGACCCTTGATGGAATGCTCATGACACCCATATCTAGATTTTCGATAGTTATGGGAAAGGCAATGGCTCAGGCTATAAGGGGCATAATAAGCGGCATTTTGATCGTGATACTGTCAATTATACTGTTTGGGGTAAAGATATACGGCAACATATTTCTCATGTCCCTGATAATATTTCTCGGCATACTTTCATTTACAGGCCTTGGCCTCATAGCTACTAGCTTTGTGAGTGATCAGGAATCTGCACAGATGATAATGCTGATGATACAGATGCCAATGATATTCATTTCTGGCATATTTTACCCGGTGCTTCAGCTTCCATGGTGGCTCAGGGACATTGCATACATGTTGCCCTTATCATACACCGTGTCGGCTTTCAGGGCTGTGATGGTCCTCAATGCCCCACTCTCAGCTGTCTGGACTGAGGTTCTGGTCCTCATAATCTATTCTGTGGTGACATTTGCGATAGCTATACCATTATTTCAGAAGATGGTTACTAAATGATTTCATGTATAAAGCCTTAATGAGGTCCAGCATCTTTTCAAGGTTTTCAGCAAGCAGCACAATCCCGCCCTCCATCCCCGTGGATGGCATTTCAACATATGCATCAGCTATAACCCTTGATTTCCTTATCATCTTTAGTGGTGGACAGTACTTATCACTTGTATCATCATCATCAACAACATCAACGACCTTCATATTCATTTCTTTCAACGCGGTCATTATAGCATCTGAAAGCTTGACGTTTGCTGCAACCTTGTACCCTGCACCAAGCTTCTGCACCTCATAAAGGATGTAACCAACGTGCTTTGAAGCGCCATACCTGGGACTTCCAATTTTGGCGCCATTCAATCCCTTTGTTATCCTTCCGTCAACGCCTATTATCCTTTCTGGATCTGTAGTCCCTTCAGAATAAGCGATGTTAATTCCGACCTCAGGTATCAATGCATTGATGTCAATTTTTGAAAGTTCCTTTAGGAATAGTGAAAAACGGTTCATGGTCCTATCAAAGGTGCTTGCCGGTTTTCCGTATATGTCCCACGTGTTGCTACCCTTGATTGTGTTAAAGGGCTCTTTGCCGCCCATTTCAGCAATGACCTGGCACCTGTGTCCAAGCTCCTCAAGCTTGTGGCAAACATCACTTGGCTGGTCTGTGACTGCCAGGGAAGTTCCATATGATGGCTCAGAAAGCTCATCTGCCAATTCCGAACTTTTAAGGGAAACGTTTAATCCGAACCTTTCCTGAATTTCAGTCAAAGCGCCGCCAATTCCCCCCTCAGATACATCATGTGCAAGTTTAATTTCCTGAATTCTCAGCATATCCCTTAGAGCTTGAACTGGGGTGAGCTTCATCCATTCCACGCTGCTCTCAGACAGTCCAGCAAGCCATCTGAGCCATCTGCTTTCCATTAATGGTTCACCAACAAGCAATACAGAATCTCCGTTTGCTGGGACCATGGAATCTCTGAGCCTTTTTCCAAAGGCAGTGACGGAAATTAATGGTAGTTCAACTCCCTCGTAGCAACCTGTATGACCGCCAGCTATTTTAACGCCAAAGAGTTCAGCCATTTTTTCCATGTTTCTGTAAATGTTTCCTGCAATGTGACAGTTTTCGGGTGGCAGGGTTATTATATCCGTTATAAATTCAGGTTCAGCAAACGATGCTAGCAGGTTTCCCAGAGCATATGATAATGAAAAGAATGGAAGAGTTTCAGTTGGCAGCCCCACTGCAGGAGCACTGCTAACCATATAATCGTCCTGTAGGGGAGAGGCGTCCACGCCTACTTTTACCCTAATCTTGCCATATGAGCTGTGCATCTGATCACTTTTACTAACACTTATATTTAAAGCGCACCCGTAGGGTGACCATGAGCTTGAGGCCAAAAAAGAAGTCATTCAGCGAGTGGTACGATTATGTGCTGAAGGAAGGGGAATTCATAGATGTCCGCTATGGAGTAAAGGGAATGGTGGTTTACAGGCCAAGAGGCATGGCGGTGGTAAGCAGGCTTTATCGTATCTTTGAAGAAGATTTAAAGAAAAGGGGACATGATCAGGTGCTGTTTCCCCTTATGATAGGCATGCAGAGCTTCAGGAAGGAATCAGAGCACATCAAAGGGTTTGAGGAAGAAGTGTTCATGGTAAGCCGTGCAGGAGGAAAGGACCTTGATGAACCGATGATCATAAGGCCGACATCAGAAACTGCTTTTTACCCAATGTTTTCACTGTGGATAAGCAGTTATAGGGACCTTCCATTCAGGACATTTCAGTCGGTGGCGGTATACAGGTATGAAACAAAAGCCACTAGGCCCCTATTCAGGGGAAGGGAGTTCCTCTGGATTGAAACTCACAACCTGTTTGCAAGCGAATCAGATGCAATGGAACACGTAAAAGAAGACATAAAAATGATGAGCTCTAGGCTGAGTGAAATGGGGATCCCATTTCTTATAGTAAAAAGGGAACCCTATGATAGGTTTCCTGGAGCTGACCAGAGCTTCGCATATGACGCCATACTTCCCACAGGTGAAGTCTTGCAGGTTGCAACAACCCACTATCTGGGCCAGAACTTCACTAAACCTTTTGGAGTTGAGTATCTTGCGGAAAACGGTGAAAAGCGCCATGCGTACAGCACAACACTCGGCATTGGCATATCGAGGATACTTGGAGCCATTATTGCTTGTCATGGAGATGACAATGGAGCTTATGTGCCACCCCAGCTTAGTGATAGGCTTGGAACTGTAATTCCAATACTTACAGGCGACGGAAACACAGATGTCATGCAGTATGTTGAAATGGTATATTCCATGTTGCCAGAAGGTCAGTTCCTGTTGGACAGGAGTGAATTGACCCCCGGAGAAAAGTACTACATGAGTGAACTGCGGGGGTATCCTCTTAGAATTGAGATAGGCATGAGAGAGGTAAGGGATAAAACGGTAACCATTTTCAGGAGGGATACAAGAAAGAGAAAATCGGTAAAACTGGCTGACCTTTCAGCGGAAATAGATAAAACCATAGATGAAATGAAGGATAACCTGAAATTCAGGTCACAGGCAGGAACCATAAATGAAGCAAGGAGCAGGGAAGAGATAATAAAGCTCTCAAGCCAGAACCTGCTAGTCAGGATTAATTTCTGTGGAAGAAAGGAGTGTGCTGATGAAATAAAGGAAACAACAAAGGGCTATGAGGTCAGGGGTGAGCTTTTCAACGAGGAGAAACCTGATGGCGTATGCGTATGGTGTGGCAGGGAAGCGGCAAGGAAGGTTGTTCTGGCAAAGGCCTATTGAAACTAAATCTAATATGGTGAACTAAACCTCTTTAGGTCAGTGTAGCTTCTTACCAGAGGTTAGGGGAAGGATTGTCAGACCAATAGACATATGTCACCTCTGATTCATGGGGTGATATAGTGATAATCACTATGCAAGAAAGAATACTTTGCTGTAGTCAGGTCTATTAAGCTGCTAAAATGCTTCAAGTCAGCACTTCGGCTTAGTACGCTTCAGAAAGGATGGCATAATAAGTGTCTTGGCACTAACAAACATTGACCAGAACACTAATGTTGCTGTTTGAACCATTTAATGGTATCCCTCAGCCATGGCAATGCATCATCTATGAATCCAGGGCCTTGATGGGCAAGAAAGTCACCCTGTGTAATGACCAATGGAACTTTTTCAAGACTTTCAAGGCCTCTATTTTTTAACGATTTTAAGAACCTTTCCTTAGGATTTCGGTCTCCGTTCTTGGGTTCATAGATTATTATGTCCGGTTCTGATTTTAGAATGTCCTCGGGTTTTGGCTCGAAGTAAGCTTCTTTATAAGGTTCAAAAGAGTTAATGCCTCCAGAAATCCATATAGCATCAGAAACATGGGTTAAAAAGCCAGATGTTATTGGCCCTCCAAGATCAAATTCAACGTAAACCCTTGGCCTGCTTTCGTATTCTACTGGTTTTACCTTCGACAAGAGTTCTGAATAAAGCTTTCTTGATTTTGAGAGCTTTCCGATGATCGAGCCTAGTACAAGCACGTTATGTAGTATTAGGGAAATTGATTGAGCGGCATTAATTGAATATACCGGGTAACCTTTTTGAAAGAGTGACACGCTCATCGGCCTTTGGGCTTCCCAATTGGTTAATATCAAATCAGGTTTAATACTGTCAAGAAGCTTAAAAGAAACATGCGTATAGCTACCTATCTTCTTCAGCTTCTTGGCTTCAGGAGGTCTGTAACTGAAAGCGTCTGTTGCAACTATTTTGTTTCCTGCGTCAATTCTGAAAAGCGTCTCAGTGGAAGCTGGGTCTAGGCTAACTATCCTTTCAGGAGGATATTTATACGAAACATAACCATTTAACAATACATTAAATTCGCTCCTCATCAACTTATAATTATGTGGCTTGTCTGTACAATTTAAGTCTAACTGCCGCGTTAAATAATTATTTATAGCAACGATGGTATACTATGCATCAAAAGCAGCCATCAATCACATGAAGCTTCTGAAGGTAAACGGGATTAAATTGAAGAAGTTCTACGGTGATGATTAGCACAAACTAAATATTCAATGCGATTGGTAAAGTAGAATTTGCAGTGAAAATAAGGAAGAATGCATCACAGCAGGGAAGCTGGAGGAGGAGACAGGAAGTACATTAAACTTAGGTACAAAAAATGGGCAAAAAATGCCAAATATGGGCCACTGAGGATATTTTCATCAATAAAGAGGAAGTTCGGGAGGACCTTAGGGCAAGAAGCCCTATTGGACTGTTAGCAGAAGCTATGCAGAAAATGTGGATTTATTTATGATTAAATGGTGAGCTATGGGAGGAATGAATGCAATGTTGTCAACGATCTAGGCTATAAAATTATATGTGCCAAACCGCTAAACAATTATTCAACACAGCAATAAAAACAATAAAACTTTAATATGCCAAAAATTATCAAATGACGAGGTAAAATGAGGTCTGTTGGTGATTTACTTTATCTACGTCCTTAAAATGGGCGGCTCCGTACTTACCGATCCGGTTCAAATAAAACAGGCTGTTGAAACAATAAAAAAGATTTATGCAGATGGGAACAATGTGGTTGTTGTAGTTTCAGCCATGAAGGGAGAAACAAATAGGCTCGATGACATTGCTAATAAGCTGGAAATAAAAGATGATCAGGACAGGGCCGAAATAATATCAATGGGTGAAAGGGTGAGTGCTAGGGTCATGGTAGCAACGCTCAGGTCAAACGGTATTGATGCTGCTCTTGTTGATCCGACAATGCAAAACTGGCCAATCTTTTCTACCGGTTCATATCTAGATGCCGATGTGGACCTTGAAAGGACCAAAAGCGCAACAGAAGAGAAAATAGTGCCGCTTTTAAAACAGGGCAAGGTCCCTGTGGTCTGCGGGTTCATAGGGGTAAATGAAAAGGGTGAGATACAAACTCTTGGAAGGGGCGGAAGCGACACAACAGCAGTTGTGCTTGGAACATGTCTAAAAGCAAAGGAGGTTGTGCTATTCAAGGATGTTGGAATTGCAATGTCAGGGGATCCCAAAAAGGCGCAGAACGTAAAAGCCATTCATGAGCTGGATGCAGATGAAGCGCTAGCGCTTTCAGCAGGTGGAAGCGGGCTAATTCACTATAAGGCATTTAAGTACCTTGATGGCGTTATAAGGATAACCAGCCTTAACGACGGCCTTAATAGCGGAACCATAATAAGCCCGGCCAACAACATGGGCGTAAACATAACCGATAAAAATGTGAGCATGATAACTGTTATACCATCATCAGAATCGGACGAGGCTCTGACATCCTTCAACAAGGCGCTCCAATCTATGAACGTGAAAGTATATGGCCTGGTTTACGGCCAGAAAGCAATACTGGCTTATGTATCTTCAGAGGATGGGATTTATGGAAATGTGCATGATACCCTTGTAAAGGAGGGGGTGGCAAAGGCTGTGAGCGTCATAAGTGGACTTTCGGAGATAACGGTCAAATCTCTTGACCTTGAGGCGACCCCAGGCTACATGAGCAAATTAGTCTCACCGCTTGCAGAAAGTGGGATAAACCTTTACGGTGTTTCAACCATATCCAGTACGATAAAAATATATGTGAGCGCAGCAAGGGCGGACGAGGCTTTAACGCTTATTAAAGGGGCAATGGGTGTGTAATGCCATGAAGGAAAGCTTGGAAGTTGGTATTCTGGGGGCAACCGGCATGGTCGGATCAGAATATGTTCGCATGCTGGCAAACCATCCATGGTTTAAGATAAAGTACGTTGTAGGCAAAAAGTCAGCTGGCAAAAAGTTCAAGGAATCAAACGAGTGGATAAGCTCATACGAGCCTCCAAAGCATGTAGCGGAAATGACAGTGCTTGAATCGAAGCCAGAAGAGCAGAAGGGCGATATGTTCTTCAGCTGTCTACCTACTGATGCGGCAAGGGAGCTTGAACCCCTTTATGCCAAGTACTACCCTACGTACAGCGACGCAAGTGCTTACAGAATGGAGCCTGATGTACCTCTAATAATTCCTGAAATAAATCCAGATTCATGGGAGCTGATAAAAAAGCAGAAATCGCGCGGATGGAACGGATTTCTCACCACGGGCCCCAACTGCACGTCCATAGGCTTGAACCTCACGCTTAAGCCGCTGGACAAAGAGTTCAAGATAAAGAAGCTGGTTGTAGCTACCATGCAGGCTGTGAGTGGAGCCGGCTTTCCTGGAGTGCCTAGCATCAGCATACTGGACAACGTCATACCTTACATAAAGGATGAAGAGGAAAAGGTTGCTGTTGAAACAAACAAACTGCTTGGCAAGTACGTCAACGGAAGGGTTGAGTTTGCAAACATAAACGTTGCAGCAATGTGCAACCGGGTCCCAACAATCGATGGGCACATGGAAACGGTTTATCTTGAAACTGAAAAGAAGATAACACCTGATGATGCAAAGGAGGTTTTAAGGAGTTTTAGGGGATTACCTCAGGAGCTGAAGCTGCCAACGGCTCCAGAGGCACCAGTTATAGTAAGGGAAGAGCCAGATAGGCCACAGACAAGAATTGACAGGTTTGCCGGTTCAGTTCCTGGAATGAGCGTGGTTGTAGGCAGGGTTAGAAAGGGTGTAGACGACTATTCAATAAGATATTCGCTGCTGAGCCACAATACTGTGCGTGGCGCTGCTGGCAATACAATACTCACCGCTGAAATGTTCTACAAGGAGGGCTGGATGTTTGACAAACGGTAAACTAAGAAGGCTATCAAAGATAACTAGAAACGGCAGGATACTGTGTGTGCCAATGGACCATGGGGTGAGCGACGGCCCAATAAAGGGCATTGAAGATATAACTCAAATAGTAAAGAAGGTTGAGGCTGGGGGTGCAAGCTCAGTAATACTGCACAAGGGCGCAATAAAGGCGCTTAGGTATGAGCCATCATTGGGCATGATAATGCACATTTCAGCAAGCACATCCTACGGCCAAACACCGTACTCAAAGGTGATAGTTTCAAGCGTTGAAGAGGCAATCTTTCTTGGTGCTGATGCCGTTTCGGTTCACATAAATGTGGGGGCAAACTCGGAAAATGAAATGCTGAAATCTCTTGGCTCAATAGCTGATGAGTGCGACAGGTTTGGTGTGCCGTTGATTGCAATGATGTACGTGAGGGGGGAAAACGTAAAGAACCCCTATGACCCTGACCTCATAAAGAAGGCTGTAAGGCTTGGAGGGGAACTTGGGGCTGACATAGTGAAGGCCCCATACACTGGCAGTGTGGAGACGTTTTCAGAGGTGGTCAGGGGCTCTCACGTTCCGGTGGCAATAGCCGGGGGGCCAAAGCTTAACAACATAACCGATGCTTTTAGGATGGCAAAGGAAGCAATTGATGCAGGGGCAGCTGGCGTCACTTTCGGAAGAAACGTGTTTCAGGACCCGAGACCAGATGCGGTTGTAAGGGGGTTGGCAAAGGTGATATATGAAGGAAGGAGCATTGAAGAAGCATTGAGGGTTTACAATGAGGAAGGTAATAGTTAAGCTACCGTCTGATAAGGGACAGAGCGAGAAGATCGTTCAGGCAGCAACAGAATACGGAATTGTTGATTTTGCTGGTGTTCAGGGGGGTTTTGATGAATCCTCAATCAAATCGTTCACTGTATCTTCTGGTGAAGACATTGAAAAAATAAAGAAGGCGGTGGAATCAGGCACAGGAAGCATAATGATAGAGACCAGCGACTGGAGGGTGATACCACTTGAGAACATAATATCTTGGACAGCAGGCAAGGCTTCACTTTATGCTAAAGCAAGGAACGTAGAAGATGCGGTGATGCTGGGCGGTGTGCTCGAAAAGGGCGTTGATGGTATAATAATTTCACCAAAAAGTATAGATGAGCTTGCTTCGTATGCTGACGCATTAGGTATGGGAAGGGGCAAGGTAACCCTTGTGGATGTTCAGGTTGAGAGCGTAAAGGTTGTGGGAAATGGCTCAAGGGCATGTATAGATACCGTTGAAATGCTAAAGGAGGGGGATGGAATGCTTGTTGGTTCATTTTCTTCATTTCTATTTTTGGTTCATGCTGAGGTTTTTGGTTCCAAGTACACCAGCCCCAGGCCGTTCAGGGTAAATGCGGGGGCCGTTCACAGCTATGTGCTGACAGAAATGAACAGGACAAAGTACCTATCAGAATTGGGTGCAGGGGATAAGGTTCTGGTTGTGGACAGGAACGGCAATTCTAGGACAGTCGTTGTTGGCAGGTCAAAGGTTGAAAGAAGGCCGCTTGTTCTGATAACTGCAAGGGTAAAGGGGCAGAGCGGTGCTGTGCTGCTGCAGTACGCGGAAACGGTATCGCTTGTTGGCGGCGATGGTAGCATCAAAGCAGTAACAGAAATAAAGCCCGGAGACACGGTAAAGGCCATGGTAAGCGAACAGTCAGGAAGGCACTTTGGCACCGCCGTAAATGAAGAGATAAGGGAGAGCTGAAAATGGCGAAGGTTGTAGTTTCCTTAACTGGCAATACACTGGAAGAAATGTTCAAAAAGATATCAAGGGTCAACTCAAGCAGTCTGGTTGAGCTGAGGCTTGATTCTGTAAAAATGCTGAACCCGAAGGATATAAATTCATATTTTGGATCAATCATGAACCGGTGCATCGTAACATACAGGGTTCCAAGCGAAGGTGGGCTTTCAAGGGATTACAGGATAAGCACGCTGATCCAGATACTGGACGTGGTAAGGGAACTCAAGCCAGCATATCTGGACATTGAAGCAGATACATACAGGAAAATATCGCAGTCAGTTGACCTGAACGGTTTCAACCTGCTAATTTCAACTCACTTCCTTTTCACAAAACCTACGGAGCAGGACATTGAAAGCGCGTTAACCGATAACAGGGAAAGGGCAAGCCTGGTGAAGGTGGTAAACAGCCCATCCACAATGAAAGAGGCATTGCAGGTTCTTGACCTGTACAGCAAAGCGGATAGGGGAAAACTTGTGGCATTTTCTGTAGGTGAAAGGTACAGCTTTACAAGGTACATGTCTGTAGTCCTGGGTTCACCATTAATTTATTCCCATTTAAAGAACGAAAGGGTAGCTGAGGGGCAACCCGAAGAATCTGAAGCGTACGAGTTTCTGGAGTTCGTAGCAAAAAATTGGAACTCTACGGCCTGATAGGGAACCCGTTGGGTGGGTCCCTTTCACCAAGGATTCACAATGCTGTCATCAGGGAAATGGGAGGGATATATCTGGCATTTGAGGTTAAAAGGGAAAACCTTGAGGTTGCTGTAAATGGGCTCAGGGTTCTGTCCAGGGGTTTTAACGTAACTGTGCCATATAAGGAGGAGGTGGTAAAAATGCTTGATCACACCGAGGGATATGCGCAGATAATTAATGCGGTAAATACAGTGAAAGTTGAAGGCACAACTCTAACGGGGTACAACACGGACGTGAGCGCTCTTATTTCATTGATCGGTGAAAGAAGCGTGAGCAGTGCAGTGATTTACGGTGCAGGAGGAGCAGCTAGGGCTGCAGCCCTTGCGCTGTTCAGGAAGGGCTGCAACAGCTTTTGCATAGTTAACAGGAGCAGGGAAAGAGCTGAAGTCTTTGGAAACCTCATAAAATCATGGGGAGCCAGAGTAAGTTATGGTCAGTGCATGGGCTCAGGGGCTTTTGTAAATGCCACCCCCATGGGGATGTACGCAGACGACAGTCAGCTGATTGACCTTTACAGGAAGGGAAGGTACACATTGACCATAGACCTTGCATACAAAGTGGATGGCACAAACCTTCAGAAGATTTCAAAAAACACGATAGGCGGTCTAGACATTCTGATTGAACAGGCAGCTCATTCCATAAAGATATGGAAGGGGATCGAGCCTGACAGGGAGATAATGAAAAGAGCTGTCATTGGTGGTTGAGCAGATGAGGGTCAGGGCATGGGGTGGGGTGTCAGCGCTTAACGCCATAGTTTCCGGTTATGGTTCTTCAATGGCAGTCTCACTGCCGGTTGACGTTACAGCTGATCTTGGCGATGAAAACAGAATAGAAGCTGCAGACAATTATCTGATCGAGGAAATAATAAGGCTGCTTGGGACAAGCAACAAGTTCAGGATCAGGGTTGACAGTCAAATTCCCGCAGGAATGGGGCTAAAGAGCTCAAGCGCTGTATCCGCTGCAGTGGCACTGGCTCTGATCGCGCTTACAGATGGCAAATATGATGTGGACCGTGCGGTCAGGATATCCGCTGCTGCATCAAAGAACTTGAAAGTCTCCATTACAGGAGCCCATGACGATGCATACGCTTCGCTTCTTGGGGGGATTGTTCTTACATCAAATGAAGAAGGAAGGCTCATATCGCGGTATTCAATTAAGGATGAAATGGAAGTCCTGATTGGAATTCCAAGAAATGTAAAAAAGAGAATAAACGTGGAATCCTTGAGGAGCCTTAAAGAGCTGGGAATAGAGTTAAAGAAAATGATAGAGGAAGGTAAATGGATGCAGGCCATGACAATCAACGGCATGCTTGTTGCGGCAGCTAACGGTTATGACGCAACTCCGGCAATTGGTGCAGTTAAAGATGGTGCAATTGCAGCTGGAATAAGCGGAAATGGACCTGCATACTTCTGCCTAGTTAAACCAGGGTGGGGGGTTCCAAGTAGTTTTAAAGGCCTTAAAGTTATAAGGACCACCCCTGAAAATTCAGGATATACAATATGAAATTCAAACTGTCATATTCACCATTGGGCAAACTGTCTGTTAGACCACCGCAGAGCAAGAGCTATGCCCAGAGGGCCATGCTCATAGCATCCCTTGCAAGTGGAAAGAGCAGGGTGATCATAAATGACTGGCCTGATGACGTTAGGGTAATGACTAACGCAATAAAATCGTTCGGTGTAAGAATCAATGGAAGCACTGTGCACGGGTCAATGCCTGAAAATCCAGGGAAAGTGATCATGTGCGGTGAATCTGGGGCAACAATGAGGTTCTTAACTTCATACTCTACACTAGTTGACAGGGGATACGTGGTTCTCAACGGAAGGGCTGGCCTGCTCAGGAGGCCAATACAGCCACTAATTGATGCAATTTTGAGCCTTGGTGGGTGGGCAACTACGATGAAGGGTGACGGTTATCCACCAGTGATAGTAAAGGCTTCAAGGATGTCCGGCGGGGAGGTAGCCATAAGATCTTCGGATTCGTCCCAGTACACAAGCTCCCTGATGATGGTAGCTCCCTATTTCAGCAAGAGCACTAATATAATTGCAGAAAGCCTGGTTTCCAGGCCCTACGTCGATATGACACTTTACGTTATGAAAAAATTTGGCGTTGAGGTTACACAGCACGGCAACTCGTACACAGTTTATAATGCAGTTTACAGTCCAGCAGAATTTGAACCTCCTGCGGATGCATCATCTGCCATGTTCTTTATGTCACTTGCCCTGCTGAGCGGGAGAGGAATTGTGCTCAGGGGTATCAGCAACAAGGAACCTCAGGCAGACCTTACATCTATACTTGACGTGCTGAACCAGCTGCAGGTTCCATACAAGATAAATTCAGATGGTTTGGAGATAAGCGAAAGCAGAATCAGGGGAAGTTTAACCGTGAACCTAAGAGATTCCCCTGATTCCCTCCCTCCAGTATCAGTGCTCGGGCTCAGGGTGCAGGTTAGAGTTAACGGTGTCAGGCACGCGAGGTTCAAGGAGAGTGATAGGTTAACAGCGGTCGCTTCTGAACTGACAAAGTTGGGGGCAAAGGTTGAGGAGAACGAGGATGGAATAACTGTCAATCCGCCAGTGGAGCCAAGAAGGGGGATTAAGTTAAATGGATGGAATGACCACAGGATTGTCATGGCCATGGCGGTAGCTGATGCGGCGCTTGAGCTGGGATCAACAATTGAGGGGTACGAAACAGTTAGAAAATCGTATCCAAGATTTTTCGATGATATGGCAGGCCTAGGGTACAGGGTGGTATACGTTGAGTGATAACGCATTTGGAAGGTCGCTGGTGATGGTCTCATTTGGGGAGAGCCACGGCCCAGCTGTGGGGGTTCTTATCGAGGGCATACCAGCAGGCACGGTCATAGATGAAGCTGAAATATCTGAATGGCTGAGCAGAAGAAAACCAGGAACGTCAAAGCTTTCAAGCTCAAGGCAGGAGGAGGAAAAAGTTGAATTTATTTCAGGGGTTTACAGGGGCGTTGCTACAGGGGCACCATTGGTTGCTATAGTAAGGAACACTGGTGGAAAGGACGAATTTTACGATTTTATGGAGCAGGGATGGGTGAGGCCAGGGCACGCTGATTATACGGCTTACATAAAGTACAGGGGGTACAATGACTATAGGGGAGGCGGTAGGTTCTCTGCAAGGATAACTGTGGGCTTCGTTATAGCTGGTGCCATAGCTGCTTCAATCATCAGGAAAATTGGTATAGAGGTGGCAGCATACACTAGGAGGATAGGAAACGTTGAATGTCAACAATTGGACTTTAAGCGTGCGCTACAGAGGTACAGCTTTGAAACACGATGCCCTGTTGAAGAATATGACATGAAAATGAAAGAGGAAATACTTCGCGCAAGGAGGGAGGGAGACAGCCTAGGTGGGGTAATTGAGGCAGTGACCACAAGGATGCCAGTGGGTATAGGGCAGCCAGTATTTTCATCACTTGATTCTGAACTTGCAAAGGCTTACTTCTCAATACCAGCTGTTAAGGGCGTGGAGTTTGGTGCAGGTTTCGGGGCAGCCAGTCTGAAGGGATCACAGAACAATGACCAGTTTCAGGTTGTGGATGGCATTATAACCACTGTAACCAACAATGCAGGGGGCGTGCTGGGTGGGATCAGCTCCGGTGAGCCTCTAGTTGCCAGGGTAGCCTTCAAGCCAGTTTCTTCAATATACAAAATTCAAAAAACTATAAACATTAAAACCATGAGCAACGGTGAATTGCAGTTAAAGGGAATGCATGACCCATGCGTTGTGCCGCGAGCAGTTCCCATAGTTGAAGCCATGACGGCATTTACGATCGCGGACCTTGCCATAAGGGGTGGATTTATCAGGTGAACAGTGAGCTGGCTGAAAGGAGGGAAGCGGCAAAGAAGCTGATGTCGGGCATATTCAGGAACTTTTATGACAGGAGGTCGGTGGTGAGGGATATAGGTGAAAGGAAATCATCGTTAAGGATGCAGGTGGAGGATTACATGCAGGAATTCAGGTTAATGGAGGAATTTAGAGCATTTGGTGGAAATGAGGGCAGGCTCTTTTCCATTTTAATACAGGATTCCCTTGAAGCTCAGGGGTTGGGGCCCAGGGAAAACATTTATGGTGATCTTGAAATTGAGGGAATAACGTCCCTCTGTGCATTTAATCCAGGGAACAGGGATGACCTTGAAAATTACGTTAGAAGCACTGTGCCAGGAACCGAGCATCACAGCATTGAATTTGTGCACGGCAGAAGGTTGGCAATCCTTTCATGGGTAATCGAATTGGGGTATGGGAAGGTGGTAAACATTATTGAACCCATGGGCAGGTCACTTGACCAGCTATTCTGGGCAGTTGGGTCAAGGCCGTACAGGCACAGTTCATTAAGGCTCAATCCAAACATTTTAAAGTATGGGTCAGTTATTCTAAAGGTTCCCAACGCGTTTGGCAAGGGAATAAATGCTGATGATAGGGACACAATAGGCGAACTTGCAAAGGGAGATGTACATATGCTTTTTGACATTACATATTCCGAAATGTGCATAGGGCAGCCATTTTCAGGCATCACAACCATGAACGATAAATCGGTCATGATTTACGGCATACCTGGCACTGTTGGGTGCCCGTGGGAAACAGCAGCGGTGATTGGAGAACGCAGCATCGTGGAAAGAATACTTAAAAGATCCTATTCCCTATCAGGGGTCAAACCATCAATGCTTCCGGCTCCACCCAGCAATGTATCGGTTGCCTTGGAGATACTTAAAAGCAGGGTAGAGGAACTACACGACCTAGAAGGTGAGTCATTTACGGTTCCTGAGCAGGGGCCATTTGGGCTTTTGAGTGTAAAAAAGAACACACCAACATGGGTTAAAAGCGTTGAAGCATCACTTTACGGCAATTACAGCGGTTTCCGCGTTGTCAATCTCCTTATCTGACATCTTAAAAAAAGGTAAAGTGGGTTAAGGAGAGTTCATTACAAATCCGTGAGCAAGAAAGCTTCGACATTTATGGAGGAGATGAATTGCGAAGTATATTTATATATCATTAATGAATAATAGAATAATGCGACGATCAAACACATCATTGCAGGAAGGGAAACCAAAGCTAAATTAACTTCTATTGGAAGGGCACAGCCTGTAGACTACCGCTGAAGCGGGATGGGTAACTGCTAGCAATGAAACAGTGAAAGCGGTAAATCACGAACCTATGGTCAGCCTTGAAGGAACCACATTTCCTTTAGGGTTGTGAAGATGTCAGCGAGGGCTACTTTAGGTGCAGGTCTCTAAAGGGAGTTCATTGTTCCATAATTTCATGAACTGAAGTGCAGGCACAAGGATCTTGTCAAGAAATCTATAAAGGTTAAAAACCTGCGCCCAGATGTTCAGGTATGGATTACATAAATGTTGAGGGGTTGGGAAAGGCAGGTCCATACACTCACGCTGTGGCCTCAGATGATATGCTTTTCATATCTGGCATGATAGGTGACGGTTCAACTGTTTCAGCCCAGCTGATCAGCGCATTTAACAAGGTGGACAAAATACTCCAAAGGGCAGGTATGAGCAGGGACAACATAGTGAAGGTCACGGTTTACCTGAGCGAAGGCAGTCTCTTCAGTGAAATGAACGAGGAATATTCCCGTCAGTTCCCCATAAAAAAGCCTGCCAGGACAACAATAATCGCCAAACCACCTGTTGAAGGCGCTTTGCTTGAGGTTGAAGTTATAGCTTCAAAACACTGATCAAATTTTTTTGTCAGAATCATTTTTAGATTAGACCAGCATAGCTTGCTTTATCATGAAGCCAATTAGGAGAGGGGAGGTTATTTTTTACTACGGTGACGGTAAGGGGAAATCCACCGCAGCGTTTGGAGCAGCCATAAGGGCGGCGGGTCATGGATACAAAGTGTTGATAGTTCAATTTATAAAGAGTAACAGTGCAAGCGGTGAATCAAAGTTCTTCTCCAGCTTGCCAAATTTCAAGCTGTACGTGGGTGGCGCAGGGTTTGTGGGCATAATGAACGATAAAAAGAGCTTCGATGAGCACAGGGAAGCAGCTGGGAAAACCCTGAGATATGCGCAAGAAGCTCTTAAATCAGGGGAGTATTTCCTTGTGGTTCTGGATGAAGCAAATTGCGCTGTAAAGCTTGGATTGATTGCAATAGATGAGCTGATTTATGCAATAAAGGAGCGCAGTGATAAAACCAGCGTAATAGTTACCGGCTGTGGTCCAGAGGAAAGGCTTATCGAAATGGCTGATATAGTGACTGAAATGAAAAAGGTTAAACACATTTACGATCAGGGATACCTTGCCAAGCTCGGGATTGACTTTTAGCCGGGGGTGTCAGAAGACACAAATTTTTGCATTAATAATGCTGAACCTTTGCAATTTTTGTAATAAATTTCCGTGCGCGTGAGATATATTGGACAAAAGTTTTTAAAAGCGCCCTTTATAAATTATTTAAAATTGAAGGGTTTAGCTATAGGTGGCAGTAGATTTGTCACATTCTTTAGGCTTATGGGCTTTGTTGGAGAGGAGCTTTCTGGCGCAAGTGCGCTGTATGAAGCTGAAAAGAGGTCCAAGGATTATGCCATCATTTGCCTTGATAGGAATGCAATGGCTGGGCTGGAGGATGAGGTGAATGCTCTGATGATGCGTTCACCCAACCCGATTCTGATGGTTGATCCACCATTTGAAGTAAAGGAAAGGCCAGAGGGTGTTAAATCTGAAATATTGAATGTAATGAGGTCAGGGTTAGTTGGAGGAAGTTGAAGGGGTTATAGAGAAGGAAAGGAGGAAGGCCATGGAAATGCTTGACCGGGCACTAAAGGATGCGTTGGACGAGGTTCAGAAGGAAAGGGAAATGGCGATGCAGGAGGAAACAGCACTTAGGGAAGAATCAGATATGGAACTGGCTAGAATAAAGAGCTCGATACTTTCTGAGCAGGATATTGAATCAAGGAGGTTGATATCAAGGTCAGAGGACGACCTTCAGGAAAGGCTGATAAATGAAGCACTTGAAGACCTTCTGCATGACCCTGGGTACGAAAAAGTTCTTGATACGCTCTTTCAGAAAGCGTACAAGTCAATAGGTAAGGGAGCATCAGTTCTCTATGGCAAAGATGATGAAGAGGCAGTTAAAAGGCTAGCAGAAAAGTACGATGTAAAGGTGAAGGGTGAAGCTCAATTCTCCAGGGGGTTTGCTCTGGAAAAGGGCAGCATGATGGCAACATATTCAGTTTATGATATGGTGAGCGAAATTAAAAGAAATTTGAAGAGGGAAATAAGGAAGGAGGTAGGATATAATGCAGGTTAAGGGGAAAATATCTGAAATAAGGGGAACTGTAGTTAAAGCATCAGGAATGGGAAAGGCACTGATGAATGAGATGGTCAAGGTGGGTGATCTGGGGCTCGTAGGTGAAATTGTAAGGCTTGAGGGGGACAGCGCGTACATACAGGTTTATGAATTCACCACAGCACTGAAGCCGGGTGAGCCTGTAACAGGGCTGGGTTCACCACTTTCCGTGATGCTTGGCCCGGGGATGATGGGTAACATATATGACGGCCTGCAGAGGCCACTCAGTTTCATCGAGGGCTACACAATCACTAGAGGCTACTCAGCCGAGCCAATAGATATGAGCAAGAAGTGGAGGTTCATTCCAACCGTGAAGGTAGGAGATAAAGTAGGTGAGGGGGCTAAGGTGGGCTATGTGGATGAGACTGAGCTGATTAGGCACTATGTAATTGTTCCTCCTGGCATCAGCGGTCAGGTTTCCGCTGTTGAGCCTGAAGGGGAATACACGGTCCAAGACAGCATTGTAGAAATAAAGGCAGACGGCAAAAAGCAGAGCGTTTCCATGCTGCAGAAATGGCCAGTCAGAGTTCCAAGGCCATTTGCTTCCAGGTCGCCACCGTCAGAGCCCCTGATCACTGGGCAAAGGGTCATAGACTCAATTTTCCCATTAGCAAAGGGAGGATCAGTGGCAGTTCCTGGAGGATTCGGAACCGGCAAGTGCCTTTTACCAGAAGAAGTAGCAATAACAGAGATCGGACCTATGACGCTCAGGGAACTTTGGGAAAAAGGAAGGAATCAGTTTGATGTGCAGGGGGGAAGGGCAAGGAGCATCAGGGTTGGGGTAACATCTCTGGTGAACGGCAGGCTCGAGCGTTCGGAATCGGTTGCGGTGTTCGAGGATTTAAGCGAATCAATGGTCAGAATTGAAACTGAAAAAGGAAGGAAAATCGAGGTCACTCCTGCTCACAGGCTTTGGAGGTTGGGTGAAAATGGGATGGTCGAAACTCATGCAATTTACCTAAGGCCAGGGGATGTGCTGGTAGAACCGTCTGAAAAGTGGGGCATTGGAGGCCTTGAAGCTGACAAAATAGAAAGGGTTGAAGTGGAAAATGGAAGGTTTCCAGTTTATGACCTTGTGGTTCCCAATGGAAGAAGCTTCATAGGAGGAAGGGGAAGGCCAGTGCTCTACCATAACACAGTGCTTCTGCACCAGATCGCTTCATGGGCTAATTCAAAGGTTGTGATATACGTTGGGTGCGGAGAAAGGGGAAACGAAATGGTTGATCTCCTTAAGACATTTCCAAAATTGAATGACCCGCTTTCTGGAAAGCCAATAATGGAAAAATCAATCATGATTGCTAACGTGAGCAACATGCCCGTTGCTGCAAGGGAAGCCAGCATTTATGTGGGCATAACAATGGCAGAGTACTTTAGGGACCAGGGTTATGACTCACTGATCCTGGCTGATTCAACTAGCAGGTGGGCAGAGGCTTTGAGGGAAATCAGTGGAAGGCTTGAGGAGATACCAGCAGAGGAGGGATATCCGGCGTACTTAGCTTCTAGGATAGCCTCATTTTACGAGCGTGCCGGAGTTTTCAGAACGCTTGGAGGTGATACAGGCAGCGTTTCAGTTGTGGGCGCGGTTTCGCCCCCAGGTGGGGATTTTACAGAACCAGTTACCACTCACACATTGAGATACGTAAAGGCCTTCTGGCTTCTTGACCCTAATCTTGCATATTCAAGACACTATCCGGCAGTAAACTGGGTCTCAAGCTACTCAGCATATTCGGAACAGCTTGAAAGGTGGTGGGCTGAAAACGTTGCGCCAGATTTTGCTGAAACAAAGAGGAAAGCCCTTGACATACTATACCGTGAAGAGGAGCTCAGAAACATAGTCAGGCTGCTGGGGCCCGATGTGCTTCCAGAAGAGGAAAAGCTAGTGCTTGAAGTTGCCAACATGATTAAGGACGGTTTTCTGAAGCAGAGCGCATATCATGAAGTTGACCGCTACACACCGCCCAGGGTTCAGTACCAGCTGATGAAGCTGATAATTGCATTCTATGAAAAGGGGCTTGAAAAGATAAGGTCTGGCTCAACGATGGACCAGCTTAAGTCAGGTGACATTTACATCCAGATTACGAGGGCCAGGTTTAACCTTACAAGCGATCAGGTTTACGAGGAGCTGATGAAGAGGGTGATGGCAATATGAGCGGTTCGATTTCCTACAGCAGCGTTCTTGGCATAAGGGGGTCAATAATGGTGATAAGGACAGATGGAAAGCTGGGGTATGAGGAGCTTGTGGAAATTGAGCTGGGCAACGGCGAGAAACGCCTCGGAAGGTCACTGCAGGTCAGCCAGGAAACTGCTGTGGTGGAAGTTTTTGAAGGAACTCAGGGAATATCAGGCAGCAATTGCAAGGTAAGGTTCCTTGGAAGGCCGCTGGAACTTCCAGTATCAAATGAGCTGCTTGGCAGGATATTTGATGGTCTTGGAAGGCCTCTGGACGGCATGCCATCGCCAGTAGGGGTTGAAGAGTGGGACATCAACGGCATGACACTTAATCCATACAAGAGGGATTACCCGGATGAATTTATCCAGACTGGCATTTCAGTGATGGACGGAATGTTGAGCCTGATAAGGGGACAGAAGCTTCCAATATTTTCAGGGTCAGGGCTTCCGCATGATATGCTAGCTTCGCAGATTGCCAGGCAATCAACAATTGCCACAGGAGAGGAATTTGCGGTGGTCTTTGGAGCGATCGGTGTGCCTGCAGATACTGCAATGTTCTTCAGGAAGGAGCTTGAGGAATCTGGTGCGCTAAAGAGAAGCGTGCTTTTCCTTAACCTTGCTGAGGACCCTGCAATTGAAAGAATTGTAACGCCAAGGATAGCCCTTACGGCGGCGGAGTATCTGGCATTTGAGCAGGGGCTCCATGTGCTTACAATACTGACAGACATGACAAACTATGGAGAAGCGCTCAGGGAAATAAGCATACTGAGGGAAGAGGTTCCCAGCAGGAGGGGATATCCGGGTTACCTTTACACTGACCTTGCAACTATATTTGAAAGGTCAGGAAAGGTGACCGGAAAAAGGGGAAGCCTCACCCAGCTGCCCATACTCTCAATGCCCGGAGATGACATAACACATCCAATACCTGACCTTACAGCTTACATCACTGAGGGGCAGGTGGTGCTGGACAAGGACCTCTACCACAGGGGCATTTATCCGCCAGTTAACGTCCTGATGAGCCTGAGCAGGCTCATGAAGGACGGTGTGGGAGAGGGAAAGACGAGGGCTGACCACAAGGAGCTCAGCGATCAGCTTTACAATTCGTATTCAAAGGCAATAGAGGTCAGGTCACTGGTAGAAATAGTAGGTAAGGAGGGCGTTCCTGCCTCATCAGCTAAATACCTTGACTTTGCAGATAAGTTCGAGAAAAAATTCATGAATCAGGGTCAATATGAAAACAGGGATATTGAAACTACCCTTAACATGGCATGGGAAGTGATTTCAACCTTACCTGACAGCGAGCTCACAAACATAAGCGACAAGAGTAGGGAGGTGTATTCAAATGTCATTCAAAAACGTAGTGTCAAAGTCTGAGCTTCTCCGCGAAAAGAAAGAGCTGCAGGCTACAGAGGTAGTTGACAGGATACTCTCTACAAAAAAGGATGTCCTTATACAGAGGCTTTCAGAAAAGACAGACCAGGCAGCACAAACTATGTCAAAGTACCTTGCTTCGTTGACCGAAATGTACATCACATTTCAGAAACTCTACCTTGAGCTTGGGGAGGAGGAGTTGGTGCTGCTGTCAAAAACTCAGGAGGGGAAGCTTGAATTGAATGTTAAGCATGACAGGTTCATGGACGTAAATTACACCATAATAACCGGGCACAGCAGCAGCTGGATCCTGCCATTTACGGGCAGCATATATGAGCTATTCAATAAGGGAGAGGAACTGATAAGCAGCATTGTGGATGCAGCATGGACAAGGAACCTGGTGCTCAAGATTATTAAGGACCTAAAGGACACAGATAGGCTGATGAACGCCATCGAGAGGATAGCCGTGCCAGAACATCAGGAAAGAATAGCGTATATATCGTTTGTGCTAGAGGAGAGGGAACGCGAAGAGCTTACGAGGACAAAGAAGGTCAGGGAAAAGCTGGTGAAAAGCGTTGTCTGAATTTGACGAAGCTGCAGATAAGGTAAGGGCCAAGGCAGATGAGCTCAAGAACCAGACAGATTCTGAGTATCAGGCAATAAAGGAAAAGCATTTAAAAAAGCTTAAATTAACGGAAGAGGAAGGTAAGTTATGATGCTTTTATTGTTGTCATTATTGATGCTGCAAACAATCACAGATAAGGGGTTTGGCACTCTTGGAGCTGGAATAGCGTTCGGGCTTGCTGCACTCGGAGCAGGAATTGCGATATCAGGCGCAGGCGCCGCTGCGGTTGCAGCTGTTGGTGAGCACCCAGATAAGCCTGAAATAAGGACATTTGCGCTCATCATGGTTGCTCTGGGAGAAGCGGTTGCTATATATGGCATTGTAATGGCAATACTGATTATGAGCAGCAGTTAAGGGGAATTTTTCTTTATTTCTTCAGCAAGCCTTTCCCTTAACTTTACGTAAATTTTTTCATGTAATTCACTGTACCATTCTTCTTGTCTGTTCAGTGTTCTCACCCTTTCCAGCATCTTAAGGCTTCTGTTCAGGTGCACCAGCGGATCAACCGGGTTCCACGCCATCCCATCATATAGTGCCTTCTGCCTATCTGACCAGTCCCCTGGCTGGTCCATACCAGGATAGTATGAATTAAGCATTGACCGCAGAACCTGCATGGGAACAGCAGCCGCTAACCTTTTCTTTTCTCCCCTGGAACTGTAGGCCTGTTCGTCAATGCCGTACAATGGCATATCATATCCGTTTTCTGAAAGTGGGGTGATGTTCTCTATTGCTATGGAAATTACTGGGATACCTCTCTGGGAAAGGTATTCCCGTATTCTGTCGATGGCTATCTTGGAGATAAACCCATAAAGCACCAGGGTTTTAACCCTGCACTCAGGCATTCTGCACTTTTTAAAGAAATTGTCCAGAATTTTCAGCGATGTAAAGCCAGTTGCTTCAGTGTCCGGCTTCAACAGGTAAAATTCTCCAGCATCGGGCATCGCTGTCGGCTCATCATAGGAAATGTTTAGGTCATCCACTGTGTGAGCCCTGTATGAAGTGTAAGAGTACACAGGCCTTGTCCAAACCTCCCTGAACTCCTTCCCTGTTTCATAAAGTGCATCCCTTATTCTGTAACCTAGGGAAGCCCTGAGCACGTGCTGCATAACTACATTGCCGTCAAGCAGGCCTGCATCCTTCATAAATTTCACTGCAGCCCTTGCCAGCTTCAAATTTGCTTCTTCAAATGCTGTTCCATATATTGATGGGTCAGAAGCTATCTGCCTTCCTTCGTCTGAATCAATAACGAACTCATTTTTCGAGTGCCTGTAAACTCTGGCTGTTCCATAAATTTTATGTTCTTCAAAATTGGTATCAAAATTGAAGGATGAAAGAACATCAGCCATGAGGAACCACCAAGCGGCAAATATCTTTTTGCATAATAAGATTAATCTTTGCGATCTTTAAACTTTGCTTGATTTAAAGGGCTGATTTGATATTTGTCTATCTATCATGACATGGGATAGTTGATCAGCCTAGGCTTTCCCCTCAGGTCAACCGAAACATAAAACATGCGCCCTGAAGGCCTAACTGTTTCCCAAAATATGTTCCCGTGCACGTCAATCATTCTCTTTATTCCAAATGCGTACTTTTCCTGAACTGGAAGGGAATGGTAGTTTGAATATGCAAACACGATCTGCATTGCCCCAGCCTTGAAGAGCATCTCGCTAAGCTGCTGGACATACATATTGTATGACGACGCGTCACTTGAAGCCAGCTGTTCATTAAATACAACGTCGGCGATCACCGTAACTGGCATGTTCCTGTACTGATCCATTGCGGATTTTAATGCAGATAGATAGTCAATCCCCTGCTGCTGGTTCTTTATAATTGGGGTCTCAATTACAGTAAGCCTATCGCTTGTTCCAGACATAGATGCGATCTCTGAAGCAACAACATCCTTCAACTCATCAGGCCTGAGCTCAAATATCACCGCAAAACCGTTTAGCAGAAAGTACGATGCAACTGTTTCCCTGATGGCCCTGTTGAGCACGAGCCCAACTGAACCGTCAAGTTCAACAAGTATTCTTGATTCATTGCTAAACAGCCATGAACCACCGGGCATCGTTATGCGCTCAAATTTTTTTGGGACCCAGCCCTCTATCCCCTTCAGTGAATTGTCGAGTATCTTCATTCCGGCATTAAATGTGAAGAAATAGGGAGACTGTCTAACCGGGTAATTTCTGTCCTTTATAACTTCCAGGCTCCTCACTTTCCTTTCAAACACGTTAAAGTAACCCATTCTAACTATAGCATCGCTCACGTACTCAAATTCCTTTATCTCTCCGCCTTTCCCTTCAGATATCAGGATCAGAGAGCCAGGTTTGTCCTTTGTGGTTCCGTACAGCAACTCGTTCATTGTGCGGCTGTCAAAGGGATCCTTAACCTCTGAGATCATCGCGTTCACTGAATCCACGATCACCACATATCCTGCAGAAAGGTGCTCGATTATGGTTGAAACCACCCTTTCAACCTGGCCACCCATCATTCTGATGAATTTTAGCTCCCCCCTGAACCTTGGATTGAGCCTCTTGACCCTGTCCCTTATGTACTTTTCAGGTTCAGAATATGAAATATAAAGGGCCTTATCCTTCCTAGTTGCTGCAAGGAGGCTGAAGCTAGTTTTGCCGGTTCCGGGCTGTCCTTCAACCATCGTAACATAGCCGGGAGTTATGGCAATCAACCTCGGATCCCTAGGGTTCATTTCTGCATATGACAAGCTATGTAGTATTTAAGCTTTTAAAGCCTGTTATTCAATGCATTTATAAAATAAATGAAAATATTACAAAAAAATTGTACACTTTTTATAAAAATAATACAACGTTCATTCAAAAAAATATAATAACACCTGACA
>Ga0080003_1000144_pt1 | contig 50677 bp, 47 predicted proteins | sample JossMetagenome_FD_69206 | JGI IMG/M metagenome (GOLD analysis project Ga0080003, IMG submission 69206) | Hot spring microbial communities from Joseph's Coat, Yellowstone National Park, USA - JC2_E (SPADES assembly) (version 2) | ecosystem: Environmental > Aquatic > Thermal springs > Hot (42-90C)... | reverse complement strand
GAAATTTAAACCTAAAGGACATGCTTATGATTGTATTTGCAACGCTTCAATGGGGCCACAACTTTTCAGTTATGGAAATTAGCAAAAAGCTTATATATGCGTATGCTATCACTAAAGCTTCAATGGGGCCACAACTTTTCAGTTATGGAAATAGCTTTATATACTTTTACGAAGGGTTTTGCGAGACCCTTCTATTTTAACACTTACTAATTCATTTAATTTATTTATATTTTTCATTATCATTTTATACAGCATTATTTTTTTAATTTGCGAGCAGTTATACGTAGACATTTCATCACCTACCCTCTCGTATTATTTACTGATATACTGATATTTATTTTGATGATTAAATTCTTAACATAGATAATTATTCCATATAAAATATTTCAAATGATGGCGGCTTATTGTTATATGCCCTTTATCTCACCAGCCGGACTTTTAATTATTTCTTTTCAAATAATTAGCTGGTATCCATCATTTATAAATATATATGAATTCAATCATTAATAAGTATATCGTTAGACAATTATTGCTTCATGATCTTTTATATCTACATTTTCTCCGATGAACTCTACTTTTTTATCTAGATCGGATTCTCCAAGCTTAATTATTATAATACTATCTTTTTTGTGATCTATTATATCGTCTATTTCCATAATTAATAAGACTTTCTCTTTATCTGACAAATAACAATAAAATACTGAATATTGGATCCTTGTTCCATATCCCCTCATAATTTTGTATATCTTTCTCCATCTTTGTGGATCAGTAATATCGTATGCTACTATGTATAAGTTTCTCATATTCACCTCGTTAGGAAAACGGGATATTCTTTTATTTCTCCTGTTAGGTACCTTCCTAATAATCTAGCTTGTACTTCTAGTACCCTTCTGTAACTAATTGAGTATCCAAAAAGAGGATGAGTTATTAAGGTATCTAATCGCCGCTCAAAACCTTTAATAACCTTTTTCTTTGCTTCTGGTTGTAAGCTAACAGCATTTAACGTTATAATCATATCTTCTGTTGTTATTTCTCTATTGTTTATTAGATTGATAACCGTAGAGTCTGCGATTAATGGGCGAAACTCTTCCATCATATCTAATGCCAATGAGGGCCTGCCATATCTTGGGCGATGGAAAAACCCAAGAAATGGATCAAATCCTACAATCATTAAAGTTGTTGTGAAAGTGCTAGCAAGTAGAGAATATACATATGACAATATTGCATTAACTGGATCTTTGGGCGGCCTTCTATTTCTATAAATAAATTCAAACTTTATTTTATCGTCTCCTTTTTTTAACATTTGATCGAAGTTAGAGAAATATATGCGTGCTGCTGCACCTTCTATACCTAAAAGTTCCTCAATAGACTTGGCAGTCGATGCATTTTCAGATAATGTATATAGTTCATTTAATGTACCATCCGATATGGATTCACAGTTCCTTCTTAACATCGTTCTACTGTTTCTTATTTTACCTATAACAAACCTTTTGGATAGTTGTAAAGATATTGATTGATCACTAGCTGCATAAAATTGTCTTTGCCTTAACTGTATGTTTTTGTGGCTTATTCCTTGCGTCATTCCATAAAACCAACCACCGTATGAATAATAACAAATTGGAATGTTTTTCTCTAATAGTTCATGTACTGTTTGTGTTGTTATCTGGACATTACCAAATATATGTACAGACGAGGTTTCAAATAGTTTAGCCCTTGCCAATATTTCTTTATCTTTTTTAATTTCTATTTCCTCACCATTTTTAGTTATAACCGCACCTTGTTCTTGGACGTATATTGGAAGTGCATCATCTCTAGCTGGAAAAAGCCGCCTTATGTTTTCTTCTTTGATTGATTCGGTTTCTTCAGATAAAGAGGACACTTCGTCTGGCAAGCATATACCAACTAATGAACATCTTGGGCATTTAGGGCTATCTATTAAAGGTGGAGGAATCCTTCCACTTACTGCAACTTGCCTAGCTTCATCCCTTAGTTGCAATGTCCTTTTTATGAGATCATCAGTTATAGGAACAGTTACTCGTGTTTTTGATTGTGCATAATATATGACACCCTCTTTGCATTGGTATCCATTATCCCTTAATAGCAAGGCTTGTACACAAAGTTGTACTCTATCTGGTTCATATGTTTTTTCTTCATTATTGGGGATTGCCCCTTTTTTGTAGTCAACAGGTATTAGCTCTTTCCCTTCATTTTCAATAAGATCCAAAACAGCAATGAATCCTAATGTATAGCTAGATAAAGTTATAGACCTAGAATGAATTTTATTATTAGCATCTATCTCTTCCAATTCTTTAGTGTTTTCACTTTCTTTATCTACTTTTTTGTGAACTAATTTCCCATATAAAGTATCTTCACTGTGGGTAAATTCATTTTGTACCCATTCTAGATAAAACAATCTTGGGCAGTATGCATATTCATTAAGCATTCTAGCCGGTATAAGTAATTCAGAAAAAATATTATTGTTTGAATTCATATATCGTTAACCATGATTGCTTGATTGCTTAATATATTATTGCACCATATTATAGTCGCTAATAGATATTAAACAACTCTTTTATTTTTTCACTGATTTCTTCTTTATTATTTGTTGAATATAGCTTTGCAAGGTTTATAACTTCTTTTTTGGGGAGTATATTAATATTGTACCATTGTGCTCTTTCTTCTATATTTTTTTTAATAGCATCATTTTTGTTTTCATGCATTGCATTGGCTGTTGTTACTAAATTTAACGATATTGACAGTGCATTTATACTAGATTTTATAGCTTTTAATTTATAAAGTGCTTCATCACCTTTTTCTTTACTTTGTTCTCCGGATTTGCACTCTATTATGTATAGCCTATCACTTTTTGAAAAAACTACGTCCAATTCATTTTGAGGTTTGTCTGCATGTTGTATAGTCATATTCATATATAAATCTTGTATTTTAAGCTCATCTTTTATTTCATTGATGACCATATAAACAAAATGTTCAAGCCATCCACCGGTTAAAAACTTTACCCAATCCTCACTTATTGTATATTCCCTCTTTTCTAGGATATTATCTATTATCTTACTTACTACATTTTTGAACATTTCAGGGTATTCGTTTTTTAATTTATTATGAATATCATTGGATATATAAACACCTTTTGACCTTATGATATCATTATTTTGTTTAATTTTTATAGCCATAATATAGGATAGGAAGTTTGTTACTTTATCATCATTAATATTTAGTGCTATATACAAAGACAAATCATCTTTCTTCTGCTTTGCTTTTATATCTTCATTGCTATTAATTATTTTTACACCGTAACTAGTAAGCAATTCATTAACTTTTAATAGATCATGTTCAGGTATAGGGATTTTTTCAATTTCATCATTATTTTTAAGTTTTATGTAATGGTCTGAATTATTTGGAAAATATATTACCTCTTGGTTTTTATTTTCGAAAAAAGAATATGCCGCTATAGAAAGTATTTTCGTACCACCAGTTATGTTAATAATCCAATTATCATTTTCGTACTTTGCCCAAATTTCTTCTATTTTGCTTTTTATTTTGTATATATCGAGATCTTCATCTATATAAATAGGCATATATTTATATTCATATTTGTTGTTTAATTCAATAGCTTTTTTGAAATGTTCATCTACATTCAGTTCTTTCATTTTTTTTGTTAACATGTAAATTATAATATTTGGTTTGAATATTTTAGCGGATAACACGTTGGGATATGCTTGTTCGCTGAGTATTAAAAATAAGATGTTTTTTGGCATTTTTATGCCCTCAGATAATTTTTTAATTTTTCAATCGCTTTCTTAATCTTCCCTCCACTAGGGGGGTTGTTCCAATATTCGGGATTATATAAATGCTCTATCCTAGATTTTATAGCTTCTGCAATACTTCTTTTTAGTTCTATGTCAGATATTTTCTCCCATTCTTGGACTATTTGGGGCATATTATTTATATCATTTTTAACATTTGGCCTTAATTGCTTTTCTTTTGATAGGTTGTTTAACCAACTATCCCCTTCTGTAACTTCATCAATAGGTTCAAATATACCATATCCAACAGATGTTTTGGCACCTGCACCTAGAGTTTTTAGTGCTTTTTCTAACCATTCTTTGGCTAGCTTAACATCATTTTCGTTTGTTTTGGGTGACCTAGGGATTATGCCAAATAAAAATTCTTGGCCTTTTTCTACAACTAAAAATTGTAAAGGGATAGGTTGTAAATCATCAGTGGGATATTTATTATTTTGATAATAATCATTATAATGCGGTGTCATGATATCTCCTCCTAATTTAACAGTTTTACTTGGCAACGCGTCTAGAAATATTACACTCCCAACGATGTTTTCATTTTTTTTATTTATTTTTTTATCATCTTTATTTTCATCATTACTCTGTACACTGCCGAATATACGTTTTATGTCCTCGCCATTGATTTTCTGATTTACAACATAATTTTTTACTAATCCCTTCACTGATGACCCTGGTAAGTAGGGAGTTCCTAGTATATAGTGCCATGTAAAACCTATTTCAGTTGGATGAGAATTGCCTACACCTGTTAAGAATCTAGATGTGTTTTTAAAAAACATATAATTTCCTTTTAAAGACTTGATCATTTCTTTTTGCCTTGAAACTAATTCTTTTATTAAATCCTTATCTCCTATATATGACCCATTCAATAATTTATACCAGAGTATAATTGAAACTAATTCTTTTATTTCTTTTATTAAATCCTTATCTCCTAGTTCTTTTGAACCGATTTTATTAATAATATCTTTTATTTTTTTCTTGGTGTTGTCATTGCTATCATTATCAAAAAATTTATTGTACCACAACCCTACATTTGTTTTTTCTATCTGAAAAGGTTGTGATTCTATGGCTTCTTTGACTTCTTTGTATAAGTGGTTCTCATCGATTTTTATTTTTAGCAATTCATTTAGTTGTAATTCTATGGCTTCTTTGGCATCTTTGTATAAAGGTATATTATTGGTCATTATCATCCCCAAGATATGATGCGCTAAACATTTTCAGCCATTGAATATAAGCTAATGCCTCTACTTGTGCTAATAGATACGTTTCCTGGTCACTTTCCATTATGGCTGTTATTAGATCTTTTTCACCTTTATTATATATACCATCTTCAGATGTTAACCATTTAGATATTGTCTCATATATAAGTTTATGAGCATAGGATGCAGGGGAATCTTTATTGCCATCCTTTTTGGATTTGGATTTTTCAAATGCTAGTGCTTGCCCTAGGCCATTCATGACTATTGATGAAGGCAATCTATTTATATAACTTGAAAATAATTTTTTAATTTCATTATTTTTATTAGATATTTCTTTTGATATTTCTTTTATTCTATTTAATGCAGATAAAGCCCTTTTTTGTTCTATGGTTTGGTTGTTCATTTTCAATACCCCCTATGGATAGACATTGATATTAAACCACCCTTGCCCTATTGTTTCGTTTCCACCTACTCTTAGGTAATGGTTTTCCTTTATAAAATTTACAAATTCATTTATGCTTTCGTTTGGGAATCTATTGAATACTAAAGTATAAAAAATAGAATCTACAGGCATTGTTTCCTCATACCATAAGTTTTGGCTGATTTTATTTTGGTCCAATACATTCCTTGCGTTTACTTGTAGGCCATATTGGGCAAACCATTTAAAATCATCATCTGATAATATTATTAATTGCGATTTTAACCTATTTTTTATACCTTCGCTTTTTATTATATCATTAAAGCAATTTAAAACTTCATCAGGTATTGTGCCGTTTATATTTAGTAATCTTTCTTCAAGAAAGACTTTAGGCATATCTTTACCTAATGCGAATCCTTTATCCACTTTAGGAACCTCAATCTTACAATTTGTTGGTATTTTTAATCTTTCTATATCCCTCTTTAAACGTTCAATTATATAGGGGCATGTAACCCATTTATATTGGCTTGTTAAACTCCTGACTGGTAACAATAGTATCCTCGCATCACTAAATACTATATTGCCAGCTCCACTTTCATCATTATCACCGAACATTTTGTTTATATTTTTTTTATCAAAAGAATTTTCACACATTTCTTTAAAAGCACCTTTTATAGAAGACCCGTGTATAACCGGATAACTTGTTGTAGATTCTCTAGAAAAAGGCAGATCTACAAAGCCGGCTGATTCTCCTGCACCTACGTGAACCTGTGTTTCTGCAATCATTCCTAAAATATATTTCTCCACCATATTGTTTTTTTCATTATTCATTTTTTTCACCTACCATTTACCTATTAATATATGACCAAATCCAAAGTTAGAATCCTCCCCAATTTTAGTATTGTTTAGATCTTCAATGCCATCATTTTTATTATTTTCCATGAAAAATACTGTTCCAGCAGGAATAAAAGGTTTTAATTCTTTTGGGCCTTTTCTAGAGTCCCAACCGCCTATCATGGCAGGTTTATCTATACAACCAGATACTAGTTTGGCATTTTTTATATCTTTTATTTCTTTATTTAAAGATATTTCGCTTGATAAACGTGTTGGTGTTGCAAAATATACAATGAATTTTGAACCATGGTTAGATTTTACTTTGGGCAATTCAATATTATCAATCTTTTGCACATAGGCACCTTTGCTTTCACCACCGAGCATAATTAGAGATCCATTTATTTTTGTTAATAATTCTTCACAACCATGGCAACCTATAATAAGATGTATATTATCCTTCATTCTTACAAATCTACGTGAAAATAAATTCCCCTCTTCTACAGTCAACTTACTTGCATTTCTTTTAATGCCAACAATATATTCTTTTTCAAAAATATAATCGTTTGTATATACATTTATTTCATTTATTATATTTTCTTCTTCATCTTCTAACAATCTTTCCAAATCGGATTTGTTGACATATCCGTTTATGTATATATATTTACCACTATCATCATTTGGTTCTAATGGATAATTGATTTCCCCTATATCAGATAATAATGTATTATTTGGCTTAATTTTTTTTAGTTGGTAAGATTTAATAGGCTTTTCATTTATATCGTTATTTTCTTCTGATTTTTTTAATCTAATATTTTTAGGTAAAGGAAACAATATTTCTTTATTTTTATCATTTTCAACCATAATAAATGGTCCGTAAAAACTAAGATTGTTTAAATTGTCATCACTTCCTATTTTACTTGTTATTTGATCCGTCCAACTACTTTTTCCATCCCATCCTAGGTTCTTTGCAATGGCTGCCCTTAACCCACCTACTATTGTGTAAGGATTGGGTGGAAAAATGCTTTCTACATTGTTTTGATTGCTTTCTCCAAGATTGTAGGGATGCCCATCTCTAAAAAACAATGTGTCTAAGGGGGATATTTTATAAAAATTTAAATTCATTTATACACCTCTTTTAACTGGCTTATAAACTTAGCAAGAAACATTCCATCCAATTGAAGCATTTGATCATTTTCATTGTAATTGCATATTTCTATAACCTTTCTTGCATATTCTTCTTTTCTTTTGTTGGTATGGATTTCCTCTTTATCTTTAATTTTCCTGTCGCTTAACATTTTGCTAATTAGTATTTTTTCTACGATCTCTTTTATATCTGTTTTTTCCGTTTCATTTTCTAATTTTTTTGGTAATCTCACCGTGTTTTTTTCAGATATATATTCATCGCTAATACTGCTCAAAACATCTCTAATAGAATACAATGCGCTGTTAGAAATATATTGAGAATTTTTTATTGCATCGTTAAAAGCATCATTCTTAATTAGTTTATCCCATTTAGAGACGTATTCCAAATACGTTCCACTAGGTTTAATTACGCTTACTGCAATACTATCTCGCCCATTTTTTTCTTTTGCTACCTCCTCTAAAAGGCGTTTAGATTCTTTGTATATGGACATAAGAGGATAATGGTAATGGCTTATCGTTAATCCTGCAGATATTGATATTTTTGCATCATTATCATTAAGGTCTATTTCTTTAAAATCCTCTTTAAATTCCTTGTATATATCAATAGCACATTCTATAGCATTATTTGAAGGCAACATAGCGAGTACATCATCCCCACCTGCATATATGGTAAGGCCATTATATATTTTCAAAATATTTGGAACATTATTATTAAAATTAGATAAACACTCACTCATCTTATCGTGGTATCTACCTTTCAATTCCCCCATTTTATCCCCATCCATCAATAGCATTGCAAAATAAGGTTTTGGCATGCATTTTTCTTGCAATTTTTTTAATTGAGATACTAATTTATTTCTAGCGGATTCATTAAGTGATGGAGTAGCATTTTTATTTTTAAGAGAATCGACATAAAAGAAATTTCCATCTAATTTATATATATTGGAAGAATCATTAATACCTAATTTATCTAACATTCCTTCCCTTTTTGCTTGTTCATAAAAATTAACAGCATTTGTATAATATTCTTCTGATTCTTTTGGATTTTTATCGGAAATTTTTTTAATCCATGGTATAGCAGCTAGATACAATGTAGATGGCCAGTGCTCTGTATCTACATTATTATTGAAATTAATAATTTTTTTAGCTATGTTTGGGAAAAACCTTTTGATAAATGCTATAGCACATAGCCTTTCATCTTCCTCTAAATCTAAGCTTTTGATATTGATATCGTTACGGATAGCCTTCCAAAACTCTTTTTGCTTTTCACCGTCTTTAAATTTTGTATACCCTGATAGTTCTTGATAATCGCTCATTAATGTGCAATGGTCACCACCTTCAGGCGGCTTTTCACTCCATCTCCAATTTTTTCTACTTTTCAATGCAATGTATTCCAAATTAGTATTGCCATCAACCACTACCCATAACAATTCCCAATAGTTTTTTACTTGCCTATCCCATATATTTTTTGTACCTTTACCTTTTTGTTCATACTTGGCTAAATACTCATCCCATATTTTGCCTGAAATGTTGTCCCATGCATTGTTGAATTCATTTTTAAATCCGTCTATAATGGCACTTACCTTTTCATCATTGCATTCCACAGTAAATTGGTTTGGGATTCCCCCTACTAAATCTTTATTATTAGTGCATAATTTATCATTTATTTTAGGGTTTATAATTGTACCTCCAGCATTTTGTACACCCTTCATTGCACATTCTGATAAATAGGATAATAAAAATGAACCACTCCATAAATCTCTTGTACGCCTAGCTTCTGCTATAAATCCTTGTACAGGCCCTATAGAAAATATACATTTTTTCATATTATTTCCTCACCATTTTTCTTTAATTCATTTAAAAAGCCATTTATAGAATTATCTTCTTCCTCAAGTTGCTCTTTTCCATTGCAATTTTTATTATATTTTAAATAAGTACATACCCAATAATATTCATTACCTGCTTTATGTATATGCACTAGAAGAGGACTTGCCATTCTTTTTTTATTTTTTTCTGATGGCGATCTAGACTCTTTAAGTTTTTCAGATGATGTTTTTTTATTCATATAAAGCCTAGATATATCAATAAATTCATCCTCCCAACGAGACCTGTTTTTATTTTTATTAGAGATTATTATCTTTGTTTGATTAGAAAAAGCGGGATAGCAAGGATACTTGAGAGGATACTCTTTGTTCGTTTTGCTAATTTTGTCTATTATATTTTTCAAATCATTTATATAGTTTTCTTTATTAAACGGCAACTCAGTGTCACTATTATCTACTTTTAGGTTAACTAATGATATGCTTCCCCATCCCCTCCTCCACCTTGATCCTAGCCCTCCTAAATATCCTAACATTTTTAATGTTGGTAATAGATTATTTGTTATAGTGCCTTTTTCGTCGTTTTCGTAACTCAAAGAGATAGTAAATTTATTATTAGATTTAATGTATTTTCTCTTGTTTTGAAAAAGACCGTACCCAACGTATTTGATATAAAGATTATTAAATAAAGGATCATCATCACTTGTGTTGAAATTATTATTATCTAGTTTGATAGATACTTTAGATTTACCTTTATCTTTGCTTCCAAATATTTTACTTTCTTCATCTTTTAATGTTTCCACATTATTATGATAATTCAAAGCTCTCCACCAAAACCTTATCATGCCTTTGATGCTTGGAACCCTTAGTTCTGCTTCTTTTTGGTCAAATCCAGATATAAACATTGGTGTAACAATCTCATAAGTTGCTTTTATTTCACTCATTTTACCCATTTTTAATCATCTCTTATAAAATCATTATATTTTATCATCTCTCCAATAACATATGGATCTTCCCTTTGTTTAGCCATTTCCCTTTTGTCTATTATCACCACGCGTTCTGTTTTTTTACTTAACTTTTTTGTTGCTATGTTGTAAAGCATATCCACTAAAATTTGCATTGTTGTTGTGCCACCAGTTAAATTAAAAATTATTTCATCGGATTCTTCAAAGCTTTGGAAAATCTCATTGCTATTTTTAAGTTCTTTTATTTCTTTAATAATATTTTGTATTTCATCATATCCTGTAAACGGATCCTTTAATTCTATAACTTTGTATGGTTTAACATATTCAGATTTTTTTAGGATTTCATCTAATGATCTTTTTGCTTCTTTAGATGTTATAATAATACATATATCCGGTTGTAATAATTTTATAGCGGAATATAATAAGCCATTAGATAACCCTAAGGATGTTACAAGCAATTTTTTACTGCCTCCTTGTATTGAGGGATCCCAAAAATCGTTTCCTCTTACATTATCTTTATTTTTTATATCTTCCCATAACTTTTTTATCTTATCTGGTTCAAAAGGATCATTGTTAACGTTCATTTCGTTATGCGCTACTGTATTTCTTATCTTTGTAATTTTATCCCATATCTCCGCTAATTCTTTTTTTTCACCTGATAAATTATTTTTTTGCAATCTCCATGTTAGTGAACCCAATAAATTTTCTATTTTTTTTCTTTTATCTAGGGATAGCCAATTTTTTCCCCAATCTTCTTGTGGATATGAAAATATGCATCTGCTAATAACCCATTCCCTAATGAATTGTATAGCGTTGTTATAATGCTTGGATTCAATATAACTATCAATGATCTTTTTCTGCCTATCTAGTTCGTAACTAGATAGTGGGTAGTCTTTTATCCATTTTTCACTATGTGTATTTATAGTTTCTTCTATCTTGTAGGGTTCTATGGAATTACTAACGTACTCCATTAATTCTTTAATAAGTGGTATTGATATATATTTAAATAATTCATCATTAGAACTTGAATCTATTTCATTAAATTGAGTTACAAAGCTTTTTGCATAATCCCCAATACTCAATGTCAGCCCTGAATTAAAGGCTATATCAAACTCGTTCATTTTTTCAATCAGGTTTTTAATTTTATTATTTTTTATTATATTGTTTGATAATATATTGTATAACTCAGAGGAATTTTTTGATTCTCTAAACATACTAACAGCATAGAATAAGTTGACCATAATTAGAAGGGGATTTAAATCAACGAATTTAGATGTTTCACCTTTAATAAATGAATAAAATATATTTTTTATTTTAACATCTTTGAATGTTTGGACATATAATGATGAGGTAAACAGTAAAAATGGAAAATGCCTTGGTCCATTGGTTATATCTATTGTTAAGTCACAATTTTGGGGGATATTATTAGCTATATCACTTAATATTTTTTTAACTTCATCAGTTTCTGTACCAATTGGAACATCTATAGTTTTCACCTCTACATTGGGGAGATCTTCTTTATTAATTTGAAGTTCTTTTTTTGCCTCCTCTGTAACTAATATTATTGCCTTATCTATTCTATCTTTATTGTTTAGCAACTTTATGAGAGCCATATATGAAAATTTGTCTTTTACGGACTTTTCTCCTAGAATATAGTTATATTCCTTGGGGTTTGTGCCTGATGATGTTAGTAAATAATGTAATCTTTTAGGAGGGGATTCTTCTTTGGAATCACTTTGGAGGTTCATTTGGCATCAACACCTTCTTTTTTATATGGTACAAAAAGCCCCAATCCAAAATGTGCACCGTATCCTATGCTAATAGGGCCTCTAACCTCTTCTGCAAACTCTATTATAAATCCATACCCAAAAGGACTAGCCCTACTACCTTTTCCATTCATTCTTTCATGTTTAAATTCTAACCATTTGGTTTTCCTTCCACCTAGTGATGTAAAGTCTATATATTGTATTTTTTTTACATCGGGATATCCATTATCTTTTAGTAATCTTACAGCATCATGCATTGGGCTACCTATTTGTAATCCATTTTTATCCAATTTAGGTTTTTTAGAACGTGTAGTTTTCGGATGCCTAGTAGGTACAAAAGGGGTTCTAGAAACCCATATGTTGGATTTTGCAAGTATTGGAGATTCTCCTTTATTTATTTCAATGCCACCAAAATCATCGGGAGTGCCTACACCAAGTAAAATCAACTGGATATCATGCCCACCTGTGCCCCATATTTTGGTTAATTTATCTAAAACTTTCCTTTCTTTTTCACCTATTCCTTCTTTAAAGTATAATGTAACATGCGTTATTTCACCTTTATGCCCATTGCCTAGTGCCATGTTGGATTCAGGTAAAATATATACATGTTTATGCCCTTTGAGTGGTTTGCCATACTCATCGCAACCTGTGAAAGTAGATAACCCATCAGAATATTTTACCAACGTTGTATGGATTCTATCTGCTATATAAATTGCATTTGTTAATCTTGGTGGAACTTGGCTATAAACTGCAAATCTAGCGATAGTAGGGTTGTTTAGTTTTTTTCCGCCATCATATTTTGGTTTTATACTAAATGGATCTTTTGGAATTTTATAAAAAAACCATTTACTGCCAGGAGGCTGGCTCCATCTTTCATTTTTAATATCCTTAGTATCCCACTGAAGTGCCTCAAATAGATCTTTAGGAATGTTTTTTTCTATTTTATCTTCCTCTTTTTTGTTTAGTTTGGGCATACCTTTTCTTTTTGAGTCTGCCTCTGCTTTTAATTTTTCCAACATTTTTTTTCTCCATTCTTTATACTCGTCATCTTTTATAGGCATTAATATACTGATTTTTTCATATTCATTGCTATTTGTGGAATCGTTAAATGGTAATGGTACGCAATTTGGCTCAATTATTTTACTTTCATAAAGAGATGCATTAGCCCATGATTCTGATCTTCCTAAATAATTAAGGTTATTTAGTAAAACGCTAAGTGCTTTTTTTTCTTCCTCATTCAAAGATACGTTATTCCATATGATGAATAGTGGTTCATTTTTGTTAACAACTGCAAAGGAATCAAACACCAACCCTTTTATATCACCTTTTTCTCGCATGAAATGCCTAGTGTGAGTTAAGTTGGCATTTGGTAAATAGTATAACGGGAGTTCGCCACTTAACTTTTTAATGATGTCCCTTATAATATTTTCATCTATTTTAGCTGCCTTGTAATGCCAAACAGATATCAACGCCCTTAAAATTCTCCAAGCAGATGGAGGCCATTCAACTACACCTTCATTAACATGGCTATTCCATGGAGTAGAATGGTACTGCCCATTAATAAATGATATTTTAAGGGTGAGCATGGTATCACTCATCCTTTTGGTCAGGTTCTTCCTCACTCTTTTTTTGTTTTTTCAAGTTTTTTGTATTGATTTTCACTGTAGTTATTGGGGGGTCAGCAAAATTATTTTTAGATGCTGAAATAAGATTCTTCAATTCATTTTCAAGATCAGAAATAGGAGGAATTGAAAATCCATTGTTGGGGCTTTTTATGATAGGTGCGGATTCTACTTCAAGATCACATGCAGTCCTAAATCTAAGTCCGTCCCTTAATAATTTTTGGATTTTGTATAAGCTTAAGGTTATTAGAAGATTGGTTATTTCATTTCCTAGATTGTATCCACGAATTTGAGATAAATCCAAGTTGAAATATGCTGTTATTTTCCCAGTATATTCATCTCTGTGGTATGGTATATGCCCAAACCCTGCTTTACTATCCCCAGATGGGTTTACATGATCTATTTTTACACCACCACTTGGCGCTTCAGTTACATCACTTGCTTCTACAAAAGAGGATAGTGCCCTTGGTAACCTAAGCCTACCACCAGAAAGGTCTTTTTTAGCAATGAAAACTCCGTGTATAAGTGTATTAATATCATATTTCATCATGGTTTTGGCAAGTTTTTGATTATCTACGGCACCGAATTCCATTGTACCTAGTTCACTTTTCATGACATTAAAAAAGGATTTATCATCAGACTCTAATATATATGAACTGCTTATTCGATGTGGTTCTAATATGGAAGAGGTTAAAAATTTTCCATTTTCATCAATGACTTTAATATATGGCAATCCATGTAGTATATCTATTAAATCGTTTTTCTTTCCGTCCCAACATGTCAACTCTAATCTGTTAGCCATGCTTTGTGATGATTCCAATAGCAGCATTTGCTTGCCGTCATATGTCTGATAAGTTGCAGCCCCTAAATCAGGAAACCCTGTAGGCTGAAATCTCGTTCCTTGCCTTGGTTTCAAAGGCACTTCAATCAACAATCTCGGCTCATTTTCCAATTTTTTTATTTCTTCCTTTATATTCATTTTATTCCCCCATATTATTTTTATTTGCATTTATTTTTAATATTTTTTTTCCAATTTTATCAATAGCATTATGGTTTACAGGAAAAAGTAAAGACGCCGCTATACGTTTGCATTTTTTTTCAGATATAACATATGCAGAAGTTGCTGGCATTAAGTTAGAGCCTTTTAATCTTATTATTGCTAGTTTCATTGATTCATTGGATTTTCCTATTGAAGCTAGCCGATATATTTTAGGATTTATAGGGATAGGTGTACCTTCTATTTTATTACCTGAAAAACATAATTTTAGTGTCCCATAAAAAGCATCTGGAAAAATTTCTTCTTTGTTTATAGATTCATTTTCATCATGTATATCTTTGGAATTCCAGTCTATAAGGATAAGGCCCATAAAAAGAGATATCATTTTCTGTATGTTGATTTTACCTTCTATAAAAGCTGCAATATCCCCTAAATTTGCATAAATTCTTCCTTTATCTGCGTAAAATTCACTATTAGAAGATACTAAATCTACAATACGCCTAGACATAACATTGGTAAGCGCTTTGATTACATCACCTTCTTGCCATACTACATCATTATTGCTATTACTTTCCCACTCTACATATCTATTTATTTTAACTGGAAAGATATTGCGTATAATTGGATAATATTCGTCCTTCCCTTTTTGATTTTTTTTGTATCCGTATAGAGATGCTAAACTGCATGCAAGCCTGAATTCAGGGGATCCATCATTTGCTTTATCAATCCACCTTGCTGATAATAGAGGGATTGGCTTAATCTTATTAATACACCATGTTAAGCTCCTTGCCATTGCTTTTTCACATTCGCCTAAAGAGATTAAAAGCTCTTGTACATATAGAGGGCCCTTATTTTTGCATATATTTAGTATTGCATTTTCCAATTGCCTTGAAGATTCACTAATTGAGGAAGGTGCCTCATTGGAGTTTGCTTTTGAGATAAATATTGGCAACCAAGGATCAATATCCGTAAGTAATTCTGCTTCTGGATTTATAACAACCTTAAACTTACCTAATGGAACTGCAAAATAAGATCTACCGTTTCTTAATAGAAACCCATATCGCAGAAAATATTCTATTCCGCGATCAATTCCTAATGTAGCTATAGCCCTTGCAAAATCTATTCCATTTTTAGCAATGCGTGTACCTACTTGGCTTCTGCCTTCTCCCATCAACACCTTTAATTCAGGTACGTTTGCTGGGTTATTCCATAGAGGCACCCACATTTCAGCCCTATCATTTTTTTCGTCGTTATGGGAAGCACTACCATATCCTACAGTAGATACTTGCACAGTAAAGGGAGAACTTAAAAAATTACCATCATTAACACTTTGTAGCCTTATCACTGTAGAACTAGCGAAAAACAGTGTACCTTCAATCATTAATATAAAATCCCATGGATTAACTAATGATTTAGATTCATATCCTGTTTCTGCGTTAATACCACCTGATGCAGAGGGGTTGAATTGCCCTATTGCTATGCCTTGAACCATCTTATTTGTTGGTTCCATAAATAAGGAATTTTCAAGCCATTCTCTAGATTCAGGTGTAGGTTTGCCAGTATTAGGATCAAAAACTTCACATATCCTTTGCATGAAGTTATTAGTAAACTCAAGATGACCATCGTTCCCACCTGTTCCAAGTAAAGGTGGGAATTTTGGCTTATCAGCTGTAAGGGCATAAGTTACATCTAACCATTCAACAGCTTCGTCTGGTAAATTGTTCCTACATTCAATTAGGAGAACCTCTTTTTCTTTATCTTTAGGTTTTTGATTAATATTTAATTCCTTCTTTAAATCAATAGCTTTATTTATAACCTCTTTATATGTTGATAAACGGTGAGTATTGCTATTTTTTATTTTGTCTAATGCTTCGTGTGAATCTTTGGGATAGAAGCCACTTCCCCCATTCCAAGGCGCTATAACAGGCGTGGGGACATATTCTTCCAAAATGAAGTTTATAATATCAACCTTATTTAAAGATGTTTTTAAATAGAATATATCATCTTCCCAGTAACCGCGTATTTTTTTATCTTTTTGATATAATATTTTTAATGTGCCAAGAGCCTTTAAATAATTCGATAAGGGAATAGGCGTACATCCATATAATGGAATGATATTGCTATTGAGATTGTTCATTTTTATATCTACCCTCCCTTTCTTTTTTAGAACTTCTCCAGTCAGCAATCCTTAGTATAGATTCTAAATATGCAAGTTTGAATATGCCATATTTATCTCTTATATATATCATATTCTCCAACCAACTGTCATTACCTAATTTAACAATGGATAAAATGGATGAATCTAACTGTATATTTTCTTCTGTTAGCCCTTTTATGGTGGGTATAATATCATCCTCCCATACACCCCTAGCAAATAATTTGTTATTTTGTGGAATTTTTTCATTTGGAATAGAGCGTATAGATAACCTTATTTTACCGTGATGTGAAGCTATTAGATATGCTACTAAGTACATATCCTCTTTATTATTAACAATAGTTTTTGAATGTTTTAACCAAGCTAATGCTGAAGCTAGTTCGTGCCTAAAATATAACCTTTCATTACTTTTAGAGTCAATATATTTAGGTTTTTTGCTCTCCCTACTAGCTTTCCCCCATACCTCATCTTTTTGTGGGGGGTCTCCATCTATATTTTTAAGCATATTTTGAAATGCTTCATGTGCTTTTCCTACGTCGTGCCAATGAGCAGCAAGTTCTAATGCATTATTAATACTACCATTATTATTTTTATTGAATAATACGTTAGACAACCATTTCACTTCACTTTTTACATGGCTAGTATGTTCTAATAGAGGTATCCATTCCCCGATACAAGATTCACTATCATCATTCATACTATCTTCTGCATCTTTTTTATTTAACAGTACTACATCAACAGGCTCTTTGCTATCAACTACCCATCCTAACTCATTCGTATATCCACCAAATTTTGAATTTAGCATTATAACTTGTCCTGGTCTTATAGGATAATCATTATTATTTGAGATTTTTTCCCATTTTCCAGAGATGTGATCCCAATACCATGCGTCATATTTTTTTATATATTTGCGTATATCACTAATAGGTACTCCACACAATTCTTCTTTACTTGGGGAAGCTTGCTCATCTATATTTTCTATATCTATGTCTCTCCAAAATACATATACATCTTTATCGTTGTCACTCCTTATGTAATTAGATACGTCAATATCATAACCTGTTAAATCAGGAGTTGTATCAAAAAGATCAATGATATCTTTTTTTCTTATTATATGATATGGCAACTTAGGAGGTTCATATGAGTAGCCATTTAGCTTTTGTGGGCTTACATCAGATAATTGATTTATTAATTTACGGCTATTTTCCATTTCTTCTTTTTGGTATGGTAACATGTCTTGGTCATTATCTATATCAATCCATATAACCTCTGCATCGTCGTACTCTCCAAAACGGTTGCATCTACCTATTCTTTGTACAAAAGATGGCCAAGGTGCAAGTTCTGTTACCATAACCCTAGAGGATACATCAATACCAGCTTCAATCACTTGCGTAGAAATTATAATTTTATCTTTATTCCTCCCTTCAAATAATATTTTCATTTTTTTAATTCTGTCTTTTTCTCTAAACCGAGAATGCAATAAAGTGGTATTATCATCATTTCTATTTTTATCCAATTTTAGTATGTTTCTGTATATATCTTGTGCGCGCTTTACATTATTAACTATGCATAGTGTAAGAGTACCTTCTTTGTGTTTATCTAAAATTAATTTTGCTACTTCTTCAGTATAATTTTGCTTATCTTTTGTTAATTTTATAATAGCTTTTTCATTAATTTTTTTTGCATTATATATATTTTTTAATTCTGTAGACATATTTGTTGGATCTATAGATAATTTATTCCAACTAGTCGATAATTTTTTTTGGTTATGATCAACTGTTTCTATCATTTTATCATAAAAAGTAGCACTCATCCAAATTGATTTGGTGTTTGAAAAAAAGCTACCTATTTCATTACGGAAAGAGTCCATTTGAGCAGTTGTTTGAGCTCCTACGCCCATTAATTGTATTTCATCCATTACCCATAAGCAATCATTGTTAAGCAATCCAAAATCTATTGGCCATTTATATCGGCTCATTCCGTAACCACGATTCAATGCCCTTGACAGCAACATATCTTGTGTTCCTATTATTATGGCATTTCTTTCAGGATAAAGTTCCCATTCATTATCATATTCTCCCCCCATGATTGTCGTAACACATATTTTTTCAGGATCATTATAGTTAGGAGAATATGTCCCTTTAGTGTTAATATCACCTAATAAGGTTCCACCTAGTAGGTTTAAGTTATTCAACCATTCAATAATATTTTCTCTTATCTGTTCAACTAAAGATCTTGTTGGCAAACAATAAATTAGCCTTCTTGGGGTTTTTTCATCCTTCTGTATTGCTCTTTTCCATACCCACGCTAAAACGACTGCTGCTGTTTTTCCAAAGCCTGTAGGCAAGTTGATAATATCAGGCAATTGCTCATTCGCTAATTTTTTTTGGTATTCGTATGGGGCTTTACCAGTAGCAATCTTAAAAAAACTTTCATAATTATTTATTAATAATGACATTATTAATTTTCTCCCTCCCGAGTTAATATTTTTTGTAATGTTTTTAAATATTTAAATATTTAGCTAGAGATTGCTTTGTTTAACTAATGATAGCCTGGACTTAAATTATCAATTTATATTATAGCCCATGCATTTTTATTTATAACTATAATCAATTTTAATAAAAATTACATTATAAAACATTTTATATTATTCTTATTCCATGCCAATAAATAACGAGGCTAATATTGATATGTTACAAAAATTTTTATTTAGCGAAATGGAAATTTTACAACAATTCAATACAACAAGCAATATATGTAGGATGTGGCAAAGGCATTAATCGATAATTCATTAGGATAAATGAATAGGTTGCCTTTATATAGCGCATGTAATTTTTTTTATTAGGTGTAAGAATGGCAAGATTGATAATATCTACAAAAAATTCACCCTACGAGCACGTGTTGCCGAGTGGTGAAAAAGTGCATATTTGCATGTGTGGTTTGAGTGGGAAATACCCATTGTGTAATGGTGCGCATTTAAAAACGAAAGATGAAGATGGAAGTAAAATATACATATACAGCGAAGATAGAGAAAGGTTGGATGCGAAAACTCACGAAGAGTTAGGCATACCACACAACACAAGAAAAATTTAAACCTTTTATTTGGTAGTTGATGAATCGTTTATATATTTTTTAGATTTTTCACTAAGGGCATGGTACATTTCCACTTCGTTTTTTTTCATTTTGATTTCTTCTAAATCTTCTATGCGTTTCCTTATTGATTCTACTACGAATTCAGTAACACTCCTTATACCTAGTTCTGGATTTTCGTTAATAAAGGATTCAACCCTATTTAACAAATTTTCGGATATCGTTACACTTTTGTACCCTTTAGGTGGCATATTGTAAAGGTATTGCATTGTTAGTTATTTTTTGCTTTCTATGGTACATATACAGTCTATATACCGTAAAATATATAACATAGGTTCTACATTATATAATACTAAGGGTTGGTAAAGAAAATGGCAATACGTTTGTATTGCCTTTTATTTTTTTGTTTCGCTCCACTTTTTGATGATTTTAAGTGCTGTCTTTTTAGGAATTATTTTGTATAATGTTTCCGGTTCTATTTTTGTAAAATCTTCTACTTTTTTTACTCCTGCATTGTATAGCTTCCTTGCCCTTATCCTTCCTATTCCACTTAATTGTATAAGATCAATCAATTCTGGTTTAATTCCGTATTTGATCCGGGTGGATAATATATCTAAATCAGAAGATAACGCATTGTTAAATGCCTTGGAAAACTGGTATAGTGCATAAGATAGCCACCTAGTATTTTCTATTAGGTTTGCTATATCCCCTGGCCCAATGTAATAATTTTCTTCTATTTTGTATATGGGAGCCTCGTTGATCCAGTCTTGGAGCATAAGTGCAAGGTTCACACTTTCTTTAAATTGTTCTGTATAAACAAGCTCTTTTTCTTTTTCAAGTATAAACCATTTGTTGTTGTTTATTGCTTCATATATTTCATTTTCTTTGGATTTAGGGACTCTGATGCCATAGTTATTGGGATTTAAAGCTAAAACTTGTAAAAAGGTTAATTGCTCGATTTGATTGTACGTTTCTAAAACTTTTTTAAATTTAAGGGCAGTTTCAACATGTATATACATTAGGGATGTAAGCCTACCCAACATTGTGGACCTCAAGTTGTACCCATCTGTTTCAATAAAGCCATTTTCGGAAAGGAATTTCACACTTTTTTCAATAATTTCCTCTGTAGGCAAGTATTCATTTTGGTAGTATGCAAAGGTGTTTTCTAAAAATTTTTTTAATGTGTCAATATTTGTATTTTGCTTTGGGCTTGCAATAATTGATAGAAAATGTGTATAAAGCATTCCTTCATTCAGTAATTGGGAATTTATTTGTTCCGTTTCACCGTTAATGTATTTTTCTAATGCCATTTCCATATTGTTCCCATTGACTACAATTATTGCTTCACCTTCAGAGTCATATCCAGGCCTTCCAGCCCTTCCACACATTTGTTTAATTTCAAAATTAGATAATGGCACCTGCCTCCCGTTGTCGTATCGCCATATATCATTTATTATTACTGTTTTGGCAGGCAAGTTGACCCCTGCTGCTAATGTAGGTGTAGCTACAATCATTTTTATATACCTTTTTTTGAACAACGTTTCTATTGCGTCCCTTGCTTTGTTTGACAACCCTGCATGGTGGAAGGCAATGCCACTTTTCGCTAGATTTTTTAAATTGGTTTCTGTTGGAGATTCTTCTTCCTCTGTTAAACTTACATGTTCTTTTATTGATGCCATTTCTTCATTAGACAACATAGGTGCAATCGTTGGAGAATAAATATTTGCAATTTTTTCAGAACTTTTTCTGCTGTTGGTAAAAATAATAATTTGCCCTTTGCTTTTTATTGTTTCTTTGATTATTCCATCGATGGTTACATTATTTTTTTCATTTAACCCCATTTCATTTATCAACTTATTGGAACTTGTATTTAGCAGGAACACTTTTAGTTTAACAGGCCTCCAGGTAGATTTTATAACTTTGGCATCTAGCCATTCGCTAACATCATCAACATTAGGTATTGTTGCTGACAATCCATGTATTACTATGTTTGGATTAAACGTTTTTATTTTTGATATCAACGCTTCCAATGTAGGCCCCCTGCTTTTTTCGCCTATTAAATGGATTTCATCTACTACAACAACACCCATTTTATCAATCCATTTACTGCCAGCCCTAAGTATTCCATCCATTTTTTCAGTTGTTGCTATAATTACGTCATAATTGTCAGGCTTGAAGGGGTCTTCTACACTGCCTGTTGCTTTGCCTACTTTATATCCGTATTTTTCAATGCTTTTTAATTCAACATATTTTTCAGATGCTAATGCCCGCAATGGAACAATAAAAACGGCTTTTTTGTTTTCCTCTAGTGCACGTAGAATTGCAAGATACGCTATTAAAGATTTCCCCGATGCTGTAGGAGTTGATAACAAAATATTTTTATTTTTTTCAATATAAGGCAAAGCCTCTTTTTGGTGGGTATACAAATCCTTTATTTTTAATTCTTCTAAAAATTTTTTCTGCAATTGGCTTAACGTGCTATCCAAAGATTCATCCATCCTATCATCAAAAATATAAAGGGGTTAATTGATTTAATGTTTTTTATATACGCTTTCCATATTGGGAAGTTATAGGGCGATAGCCGAGCCTTTCATAAAATTCAGTAGCCAACTTGTTTTTGGAGGGGAATTCAGCTACGATAAGCTCTACCCCCTTGGATTTTAGAATTTTTATAAGTTCGTTGATCATTTTAATGCCTGTTTTTTCACCCCTATATTCAGGCATTATATAGAATTCCCTTATTATGCCTCTTTGAGTGGGATTATAGCATGGCCTTGCCTGGATGTCTGCTTTTAGTACCCCTATTATTACATCGTTTTTTATTGCTTTTAGCAATATTGATGTGTCGCTGTCCACAGCATTTTTTATTATTTCCTCTGCTTCTTTCAATATTTTTTCATTTGATGCATATAATGGGTCAAACTCACTGTTTAGGCGTTTCAACCTTACTACAAGTTCTACAAGTGCTGGCACATCTTCCATTAAAGCACGTTTTATTTCAACTTCCATTTTTATCCCCTTCCATTTCACTTATCATTTTATTATCCATCATTAATTTTATTTGGGCTCTGCCACTTTCCATTCTTTCCTTTGCCATATTATAGAATTCCTCATATGTTGCTTTTTCTCTAGCGATGCCTAACTCAATTGCTTTCATTGCTACCCTGGCAGCAACAATAGGAAAAACATCAAAGTTGGTCATATTGGGTATTATATAATCTTCGCTAAGCCTGTCTTTTACATAATCCGCCAATGCATACGAAGCCTCTATAGCAATTTCCATGGGGATTTTGCTCGCTTTAGCATCCAATATTCCCCTGAATACAGCAGGGAACACTAAACTGTTGTTTATTTGATTGGGGAAATCAGACCTTCCAGTCCCTACAATCCTTGCCCCTGCTTTTTTCGCATCTTCAGGCCATATTTCTGGCCATGGATTTGCCATTGCAAAAACGATTGGGTCTTTAGCCATGCTTTTTATATGGCTTGCTTTTATTAAACCTGGTTGGGGTGTAGAGGCAGATATCAATACATCTGCGTTTTTTATAGCCTCATCTAAAGACCCTTTTATTTGATCCTTGTTTGTTTTAAGTGCTAGCCTATATTTAAGTGGATGGGATATCATCAAGTGGTCTATATCTTCCCTCGAAGAGTATAACACGCCTTTAGAATCGATTAATATAATGTTGCCTCCTTTTACACCTGCCTTCATAAACATTTCAGCAGTAGCTAAGTTGGCAGCCCCTGCGCCCAATAACACGATTTTAACTTCATCTAATTTTTTTCCTACTAACCTTAGAGAGTTTATCAACCCTGCTAAAGAGGCTGCTGCAGTTCCTAGCTGATCATCATGCCATACAGGAATGTTCAAAGCACTTGACATTTCTTTGAGTACCTCAAAGCATTTAGGGGACTCAATATCTTCAAGGTTAATGCCACCAAAGGCAGGTTCTATGGCTTTTCCAATTTTCAATAGATCTTCAGTAGTTACGGCATTGACAGGGAGAGGAATTGCATCCACACCACCTAAGTATTTGAATATTAGGGCTTTGCCTTCCATTACAGGTGTTGCTGCTAGTGGACCTATATTGCCCAACCCTAGAACTCTGCTTCCATCAGTTAGTATTGCAATTGTATTCCATTTCCCTGTTAATGAAAAAACCTTGACTGGATCTTTCTTGATCTCTTTGGAAACGTATGCAATTCCAGGGGTGTACCATATTGAAAAGTCAGATAAAGAAGTGATAGGCACTTTAGGAATAGTTTGGACTTTGCCTTTGTATTTATTTGCATATTTGATAGACAATTTTCCTAATTTTTCAGATTGCTCTGCACTATCATTCATATTAATTCCGTATAGGTATCTACTACCAAGTTATTAATTCTTTTTATCATTCATACAAAATTAATATTATAAATATAATAAATACTTACAATTGTTTAAACTGAATCATTAAATAAACAACATAGTAAACAACATAGTAAACAAAAAATAAAAAGAGGGTTGGCGAAGAGGCCATTATTTAATCAAAATTATTAATAATTGTTGGCAGATAAGGTTCTATTGGGTCCATTTTTTTCACCTAATTTATAACTCTTTTTTTATGAATTTAACCATTTGTAATATATTTTTTAAAAATAAATATAGCCAGAATTTTTGTTTGATTGTTCAGTAAATAAGGGTTTTATCAAAATTGGAAATTTTGTTGTATATGATGCTTTACTGATAAATTGTTTGTTTTACACTGATTCTTACAAAAAAACACAAAAGTTTTATGTATGTGTTTATGATAAATTTCTGTATGAATAATGATAAATTTGATTTGAATAAGATATTTTCACCCCAAACAATTGCGGTTATAGGTGCTTCTAATAAGCCAGGAAATATTGGGGGTTTTATACTTTCCAATCTTTTAAAAAGTAGGTATAAAGGGACAATATACCCAGTTTCTCTAAATTCTAAAAGCGTTTTTGGCATTAGGGCATATAGGACAATAAAGGATATACCAGATTCTATAGATTTAGCTGTTGTGGTAGTGCCTGCTAATTATGTTTCAAAGGTTTTGGAGGAATGTGGTGAAGTGGGAGTGCCTGGAGCGGTAATAATTTCGGCAGGATTTAAGGAGGTTGGAGAAGAGGGGAAAAAAAGGGAAGAGGAGGTTGTAAAAATAGCTAAATCCTACGGAATACGAATTATAGGGCCTAACTGTTTTGGGGTTATAAACACAGATGAAAATGTTTCTATGAATGCAACTTTTTCAGAACATTTGCCAACCCGTGGGAATGTTGCACTTATATCTCAAAGTGGTGCGTTGTGTGAAGGGATATTAAGTTATGCCCGTTATGAAAAAATAGGATTTTCTAAATTTGTAAGTATTGGGAATAGGGCAGATGTTACAGAGGCAGAGTTATTGAAATATTTAGGGGAGGGAAATGATACAGATGTTATTTTGATGTACATTGAAAGTTTGGCGGATCCAAAATCATTTCTGGATGCTGCAGTAAAAATAACAGAAAAAAAACCCATTATTGCTATTAAATCAGGTGGAACAGTATTTGGAAGTAGGGCTACGTTGTCTCATACAGGATCTTTAGCTGGTTCAGATGATATGTATGAGGGAGTATTTGAGCAAGCAGGCATTATCAGGGTAAATAGTTTGCCAGATCTCTTCAAGGCTGCTAAAATTTTTTCTAAAAAAAATTATTTAAATGGAAGCAATATTGCCATACTTACAAACTCAGGTGGACCAGGAGTAATGGCAGCTGATGCCTCTTCACGTTATGGTTTAAATGTACCAGAAATACGAGGGGAATTGCTTGAACAGCTAAAAAGCTTTTTACCACCAAGTGCTGGCTTTCACAACCCAGTGGACATACTAGGTGATGGAAACTCAATGGTTTTTTCAAAGGCTCTTAATACATTGCTTTCCTCGAACTACTTTGATGGAGTGATTTCAATTATTACACCTGTTGGAGGACTTGACGTAAAGCAAGCGATTCAGGAGATTAAAAATGCAAGGGACAAATACAACAAACCAATAACCACAACACTTTTTGGGTTGTCTGATTTGAGTGAAGAAAATTCTATTTTAGATAGTTACAACCTTCCACATTTTGAATTCCCAGAAGATGCTGCATGGGCAATGTCTTTGCTTTATAAGCATTATTTATGGGCTTCAAGGCAAAAGACAACTGTAAAGCATTATGAGGTTGATTTACAAAAAGCAAAAAGCATCATAGAAAAAGCAAAATCAGAAAATAGAAAAATGTTATCGATATCAGAATCAATAGAACTTTTAAAATGCTATTCAATACCAACAGTTAATTATGTGGAAATAAGATCTAAAAATGAATTGTTGCCCAAAACGTCTTCATTTAAATACCCATTGGTTATGAAAATACTTTCTCCAGATGTTGTGCATAAATTTGATGTCGGTGGTGTTAAGATGGGGATTGAAAATCAAGAGGATCTTGTTGATGCATATGATGAAATCATAAAAAATGTTAAGGCTAAACAACCTAATGCTAGGATTGAGGGAGTTATTGTTGAAGAATTTGTTCCTGATGGAAAAGAAACGATTATAGGTGCCTTCCGAGATCCTTTATTTGGGCCAATACTTATGTTTGGATTGGGTGGGATTTACGTAGAAGCTTTTCATGACGTATCTTTTCGTTTAGCCCCAATTAAGGAACTTTCTGCTGACAATATGATAAGTGCTATAAGGTCTTTTAAACTTCTAACAGGTGTAAGAGGGGAAAAAGGGGCAAAGATAAGTGCTATAGCAGATGTATTAAAGAGAATATCCCAAATGGTTACTGAACTTGAGGACATCAAAGAATTGGATATAAACCCACTTATTGCTACCCCTGAAGGATGCATTGCAGTTGATATAAGGATTATACTTTAAACTTTTTAAACTTTTATAGATAATATAAAATTATATAAAAAAGATAAAATAAGTAAAGTTATAAATAATACTATAGCTACTATATTAAGTAGTAAATAAGTGGTTGGGGTGGAAAATTATATGTACACTTTTAGAAAGGCTAAGCATAGCAATAAAGGGGTGTCAGATGTTATTGCTGTTGTATTGCTCCTTGCTATAACGGTTATATTAGCTGCAATGCTATCTGTTTTTGTTTTTAATTTGGTAAAGCCACCTGTTAGCAACCAAGCTGCAGTATTTTTTTCAACCCCAAATCCACCTACTGAAAGTTACCCTAATCAACAGGGTTTTTGGGAATTTGTCCCTATCATAGGGTTTTCTAACAAAGTCACTTTGGGAGAAATAGGCTTTAGCATAGAAAACTCAGAATTCGTTTCTATCGTGAAGGTTTATCAAAGCGAGGGTATTACCATTCATATAGCAGTGGATGTTTTCAATGGAAGCAATACGTATGGGCAATATGGCAATGCAACCGGAGGATATGGCCACCCTGGATACTTTTCGATTTCTTGGTATAGCCCACCGGCAGGAACATGGTGCTATTACGCCCCTGAGGGTTCACCTTCAACACCTCTTCAAGCTGGGGGAACTCTAGGAATACATGTATTTTTGTCAACAGGGCTACCACCAATGGATGTTCTTCAAGGTTACACGTTGTTTGTATATTCTACTACCGATATCGCTATTAGTGGGGAGGTTGCGTTAGTATAAACCAATTTCATATCCGAGTATCTCTCCCAACTCGGAGAATGATTTGTTGCTCGTAAATATAGTTGACCTTTTTTCATATCTTGATGAATATGAATTGGAACAACAGGTTCGATTCTTCCTTGTTTAATGGCAGGCATCATACCTCATCCACGATCATTAAAGGAAATCTTGAATATGCCCTTTGTAATCGAAGCTCCTGTTATTGTATGCTTTTTTGAGATTCTCTATCAATTTTATCGCTGATACAAAATAAACCTGAATCTCATTTTCTATTGCCTTCATGCCTATACCTGCCAAGTGTGTCTTCCCCACCCCAGGAGGACCTAGAAATACAACATTCTCCTTCTCGTGAACGAATCTCATTGTAAGCAGTTCATTTATTACTGTTTTGTCTATTGATGGCTGGAATGTGAAACCAAATTCTTCAATCGTTTTCCTGAATGGAAATCCTGAGTATTTTAGTTTTGCTTCATATTCCCTGCATCTCTTGCTCTTTACCTCCTCTGATAAAATATTGCCAAGTATCTTCATGGTGCTCCTCCATGGTGCTCTTGCCTTTTACATTGCTCAGGTATTTGCCAATGGTGTTCTCTAGATTTTGGGATAGAATATTATCAATATCAGTGAATATAGCATTTAAGTGGGCATATATTTTATTTATTAACTATATATTAACCATATTTTATTGACATAAAATATATACATTATATTGTTGATTTTAAATCATGAAGTGGAAAATAGTAATATTAGCAATAATAATAGTAGGGCTATTGACTTCAGGGGTATTATATTACCTCTATGGCCAGAGTACACAAACCTCGGGTAACAATGGAACAGTTGTTTTAACCGAGTCCGGATCAACACTCCTATATCCAGTTTTTAATGAGTGGGCAGGGAATTATACTGCTGCAAAAATTACAACCCAAGCCACAGGTTCTGGGACAGGGATCTCTTCTGCAATTGCAGGAACTGTTATAATTGGAGCTACAGATGCCTTTATGACCAATTCACAGATACAAGCACATCCTATGCTAAACATTCCTATAATGATTTCTTCACAATATGTTGCTTATAATTTACCAGGCTTAAACAATATACATTTGAACCTGACAGGGCCAATAATTGCAGGCATATACAATAATACCATTCAATACTGGAATGACCCCGCAATACAGAAGATAAACCCTGGAATAAATTTGCCGAATGATAGGATTGTGCCAGTAAGAAGGTCAGATGGAAGTGGAGATACCAATATGTTCACATTGTTTCTAAGCAGGTCATGCCAATGGTGGAATCAAACAGTAGGATATGGTACAAGTGTTAGCTGGCCTTCCAATCCAGCATTGCAGGGTGCAAATGGAAATTCAGGAGTAATAAGTGTAATGGAAAGCACACCATACAGCATAGGGTATGTGGCAATGACCTATACCAGTCAGATTGCAGGCAAACTAGGATATGCTGCCTTGTTGAACAGGAATGGAAACTATATATTGCCCACGTTGCAAACAATTATGAACGCTGCTAACCAATACCTAAACAGTATACCACCTGATGGAAGGATCGGTATAGCTTTTGCACCAGGAGATCAATCTTACCCCATTGCGACTTTTGAATACGTGGTTGTAAAACAGGTTCAGAGCAGTAGTGCTATAGCTAATGCGTTGAAAGCCTTTTTATTATGGGCTGTGCAAACAAATGGAGGCAGTGCAAGCCAATATTTATCACCTCTATACTTGATTCCATTGCCATCTAGTGTAGTCCAAAAAGTTACTGATCCGATAATCAATCAAATAACAGGATGAGGACATGAAATTAAAAGAAAAACTTTTTTACCTTTTTGATTTATTTTTTGCGTTAGTACCAGTTATTATAGTTATTGCAATTTTTGGATTCCTTATATATTATTCAATACCATCAATAAAATATAACGGATTTCACTTTTTTGAATCATATTTGTGGAATCCTGGACAAATTTATAGAAACCCAATTACTGTAAATGGTGTAGTTGCACCATATGGTTCTTCTTTTGGGTTGTTGCTTTTTTTATATGGAACTGTGTTAATATCATTGCTTTCAATAATAATTTCATTGCCTGTAAGCTTTATTGTATCATTGGAGCTTAACCTATACATTTCTCAAAAAACCAGTAAATTTTTAAGTTCATTAGTAGATTTGTTTGCCGGCATACCTAGTGTGGTATACGGTTTATGGGGCATTGCTGTATTGGAACCATTCCTTTTTTTAGATGTTGAACCATGGATGAATAAAAATTTGAGTTTTATACCTGGTTTTTCAGGGCAAATTTATAGTGGAGCGGGGATTATTGCTTCTACTATAATATTGTCTTTAATGACCATACCCATTATAACTGCGGTCATTTACAATTCCATGAAATCCGTTTCCAAAAATATGATAGAGGGTGCACTTGCACTTGGCTCTACAAGATGGGAGATAGGCAAAAAAATATTATTCAAAGAAACTAAAATTCAGATTTTAGGTGCTACGATGCTTGGCTTGGGGAGGGCCCTTGGGGAGACTATGGCAGTATTGATGGTAAGTGGTTCAATAGTAAATGTAATGCCATCAAGCATATATTCTTCAATTAATACAATGGCTGCTGCTATAGCTTCTTTGCTTGATAGCGCTTTTACCGATCCTACAGGAATGGAACTATCTGCCTTGGCTGAACTAGGGCTTGTCCTCATGCTTATTACACTTGCGGTAAGTTTGGCAGGAAGGTTGTTGGCAGGCACTGGGATTACTAAAGTTTATGAGGATTTGGAGAGGTGATTTATATAAAATGGAGAATTTTTGCAGACGTTTTTGTAAAATACATTGGAATTGCAATTCTCGCAATTCTTATGTTTATTTTAATAGCCATTGTTGGTTCTATAATTTTTAATGGCGCAGGTTCAATTAACCTAACGATCCTTACTCAAAATGGCAATACAAGTTCAGGTGGAATTGCAAATGCCATCATAGGCACCTGGCTTTTGGTATTGGTAGGGATTATTATTTCCTTGCCAGTAGGAGTTCTTGCGGCTGTATTTTTAAGTGAATATAGGAATAAGAAATTTGGTTTAGTTTCAAGTATATTTACAGATATGCTTACAAGCGTACCTTCAATAATTCTTGGATTTTTTGGATATATGTTATTGGTTATATATTTAGGGTTTGGGTATTCCTTGCTTGCTGGCGGCATTACACTTGGCATATTAATGCTCCCCTATGTAGTAAGAATTACTGAACTCTCTTTGTTGCAAGTTAAACAAGAAGTAAAAGATGCCGCTTATGCACTCGGTGCTTCTAAACTTCAAGTTATTTTTAGGGTTTCTTTGCCTCAATCTGCAAAAGAGATTATGTCTGCAGTAGTGCTTGCAGTTAGCATAGCTGCAGGTGAAACTGCCCAATTGATTTACACCGCAGGATGGAATGATGGGGTGCCTAATGCATTAACCAATTCCCAAGTAGGATACCTTACCTATGTTGTATGGACTGGTATAAACCAGCCTTTTCCATATGCACATATACTTGCTTATTCGGCTGCCTTCGTTTTGGTCATTTCAATTTTTGGATTGATCCTCGTTTCTAAGTATATAAAGAGGGGTTTTTGATGGATGAAATAATAAAAATAGAAAAATTTAGCGTATATACTAAAAATAAAACCATTCTATCAGAGGTAGAATTGCCTATTTACAAAAATAAAGTAAATACCATATTAGGGCCATCTGGAACTGGAAAGAGCACATTGTTGAGGTCTATTAATAGGCTTATTGAGAATAATCCGGAATTCAGGTTCAGTGGAAAGATAATTTTCAATGGAAAAAATGTGTTTGAATATCCAGTAGAGGAACTTAGAAAAAAAATTGGATTTGTTTTTCAGAATCCAAATCCATTCAATTTTAGCATATATGAAAATGTTGCTTTTGGGCCAAAGTTACATTTTAAGTTGAAAGATAAAGAGCTTGATGCCATTGTAGAAAAAAGTTTGAAGGATGCTAATCTTTATGATGAAGTAAAAGCAAATTTGAAAAAATCAGCAATGAGTTTATCTGGAGGGCAACAACAAAGGTTATGCATTGCAAGGGCGATTGCAATTAAGCCAGATGTATTAATGATGGATGAACCAACCTCTTCATTGGATCCTATTGCAAGGAACAAAATAGAAGAACTTGTTTTGCGCCTTAAAGATAATTACACCGTTATTTTGGTTACTCATGATGTAAGGCAAGCTGCTAGGATATCAGATTACATTGCTTTCCTTTACGATAAAAAGATCATTGAGCATAACAATGTTTACGAAATATTTGAAAATCCCAAAAACAAAATAACAGAAGAATTTTTAACAGACAAGATGGGTGATAAAAATGAAGACAAAAATTGAAAATGACATAGATAAAATAGAAAATGAGGTAAAGAATTTGGGTGGGTATGTTGAAGAGATTTATGATTTAGCTATTACTTCATTGAAAAACATAGATATAACAAAACAATACAACATAAAAAACATGGATTTGATGATATACCATAAAATAAAATCAATAGAGGGGCAATGTATAAATGTGCTTCTATTGGATAGCCCTTTGGCCAAAGATTTGAGAAGGGTTTTTACATTTATGCAGGTTTTATCAGATATTGATAGAATTGCCCGCTATTCATATGATGTTTCGTTGCTTATTCCTAAATTTACAGGGCAACAACATTTTGATAAAATAGGCTTATTAATGGATATGGCAAATCTTACAAAAAACATGGTTATAAATGCAATCAAAAGCTTAGTAGAAGAAAACATACAACTTGCTGAACAATTGACCTTGGATGATGATAAAGTAGATGAAATGTTTGAACAAATTATACAAGCTTCTAATGCATATATGAAAGAGGTGCCTTCCCATGTAGATATTGGCTTATACTACCCGTTGATTGCTAAATATTTGGAAAGGATTGCAGACCATTCTGTTAATATTGGGGACCGTGTAGTTTATATGATTTCTGGCAAAAAAATATTGAAGATATAGCAACAAATTTTTTAAAAAATAATTTATATAAAAAAGACGTTTTTATGGATATGACTTTAAATTTTAGGAAAACCAAGATAATAGCAACCATAGGGCCCTCTATATTATCGACAGATAAAGTTTTAGAAAAGGCTTTGGAAGCCGGTGTAGACATTTTTAGGATCAATTTTTCACATGGGACATATGAAGAGCATAAAAATGCAATTGAAAAAATCAGGTTTTTTTCTAAACACCTTAATGTACATGTTGGAATTTTAGGTGACATATCTGGACCAAAATTCAGGATTGAAGGAGTAAATGAAACAAAAAATTTTTATCCAGGGGATAAGGTTAGTATATACCTTGGCCAAAATAAGGGTGTAAAAGGGTATTGGGCTAACATAAAGGATTTTAATAAAACGATCAATGTAGGGGATGCAATCATTATAGGGGATGGGGATTTGTTCCTTAAAATTTCTAGTATAAAAGGCAACAAAATAGAGGCTATTGCCGTAAGCAAAGGGGCAATATCCTCTAAAAAAGGCATTACCATCCAGCATTATTCGCCAAAAGGGAGTATTTTATCCGAAAAAGACAAAAAAGATATAGAATTCGCTGTTAATAATGGAGTTGATTATATAGCAATGTCTTTTGTTAGGAATTCTTCAGATGTAGAGGGCGTTAGAAAGTTTGTATCCTCAATGAGTAAGGATATACCAATCATATCTAAAATAGAGACTGAACTTGCTATAAACAATTTGGAAGACATTATAGACAAATCAGATGGCGTTATGGTTGCAAGGGGGGATCTAGGAATAGAAGTCCCTATACAAACCTTGCCTATAATACAGAAGAAAATTATAAGGATCGCTAATAGCTATGGTGTACCTGTTATAACAGCTACGCAAATGCTCAAATCAATGACAGATTCACCTTTGCCTAGCAGGGCCGAAGTTACAGATGTGGTCAATGCTGTGTTGGATGGCAGCGATGCAGTTATGCTTTCTGATGAAACAACCATTGGCCAATACCCTGTGGAAGCAATAAAAATGCTTTCTGATCTTGTAATAGAAGCGGAAAAAAATTTGAACTCGGATTTGTTTATTAAAAACAATATCCAATACCTTTCGGACGATATAGAAAATATTATTAGTAGAACTGTGGTAGAAACGTCTAAAAATATTAGTGCACGTGCTATTTTTACCCCTACTTCATCAGGAAAAACTGCACGGTACATTTCTAGATTTAGGCCGGATGCACCTATAATAGGGATTACCAGGCATTTGTTGACTTATAGGAAACTGCATTTGTTGTGGGGTGTTAAACCGTTGCTTGTAGACAAAGATTATGATAATATATTGACTGAAATGATTAACCATATAAAGGAAAATTTCGATGTGTATGGATTTCGGGAAGGAGACAATGTAGTTATCACCTGCGGTTATCCTGTGCATGGATTGCCAACGAATTTGATGTTTGTGCATAAGGTTCAAAAAGATAATAAGAATGTAAAAAATACTTGAAGGATGGTAATAATGGAAAGAGAAGTTATATGCAGGTTCTGTTACAATAGGTCCAAAATAGATTCGTCATGGCTTTCATATCCTGTTGGGGCAATTTGCCCTTATTGCCACAACTATTTATGGAATTACCATGCAATACCAAATATACCCCCTTTATTAGCCCCTTTTTATTCGTGGGACGTAAACTTTAAACCCAGGTTTTTGAAAATAAAAAAAATAAATGATAAGCCCAGCATGGCTATGCCGTTGATACTTGCAGTTTTGTTGGCTATTATGCTTATTTCAACGGGATTTATGTTATTTTTGCCTACTGTTTATATGCATGAAGGGCAAAAAGTGCCTATTGATGGGTATGTTTATGATAACCGCACAAACATGGGATTGCCTAACGTAAAAGTGTCTTATGTTGGGCAGTATGGATCTTATGTGGCGTATACAAATAAAACAGGGCACTTCAAGTTTGCTTCTTTCCCGAGTGGTGTGTTCATTTTAAATTTTTCTGAAGTTGGCTATTCAGAAATGGGTGTTAAATTGCTTGTGTCTAAATATAACACCAATACTTTTTATATAGCTTTAAACAGGCGTGGTGGGAATAATTCTAATTATACCGTTGAACCCCTTACTACATATTTAAGTTGGGATGACTATATTGCTTCTATTTTATCTTCTGCGTTTTACACTCTTTTTTGGGGTAGCTTTACGATCGTTGCATGCATTTATATATATAGTAGGTACAAATTTGCATCTGTTTTAGGAATAACAGGTGCTTCTATAATAATGCCTATTGTGTTTTTGCTTTTCTCAACTCCTACTTCCTCTATATTCCTTATTGCCTACTTGCTTAGCATTGTAGAAATGATCATAGCTATAATAACAGTGGTGTTGATATTAAACTTTAGATATTATTTCTCATCTGAATTCAAGGATATTGATAGCTATGTATAAAATAGACCTCCATGTCCATACACGATATTCTGTAGATTCTACTATTAGCCCTGATGAAATTATCCATTACTGTAAAATAAAAAATTTGGATGGCATTGCAATAACAGACCATAATACAGTGGAGGGATTCAAAGCCATTGGTAAAATCATTGAAAAATCGGGCTTGGTTGTTATTCCTGGTGAAGAGATATCTACTTCGCAAGGCCATTTGATAGCCCTGTTTATCAACCAAAAAATAGAACGTGGCATTGGATATATTGAAAGCATTAAAAGGATCCATGCCTTAGGGGGAATTGCCATTGCACCTCATCCCTTTAGGGCGCCACATAAAGTATACAAAAAAGAATTGCTGGAAAATATAGATGGAATTGAAACCATAAACGGGAGGTCTTCAAACCGCGAAAATGAAAAAGCTAAAAAACTTGCAAAAAGCTTGAATGTGCCTAGTTTAGGGGGAAGCGATAGCCATAATGCACAAGCCTTAGGGAATGCCTATACTGTTATTTATTCACCTTCCAATTCTTTGGATGCAATATATAACAGCATTTTAAAAGGGGAGTGCACCTCTGCTGGCCATGGAATTGCGTATTATCAAAAAGTGCCTTTATGGCTGGGCATGGCTAAAAAATGGGTATTGAGAGGGGGTAAAGTTTTATTATAAAGATTGTTTACTATTAAGGGGATTTTGAATGGAGACTCTTCATCCTTACGAAAAAGAAGTATTGAAGGTCATTAAAAAATACGTATCATCAGGCAAGTTTACACTTGGAACAATAGAGGAGGCATGGAATAAATATTCTAGTGAAAACAAAAGTTCAAGTGATTTGCAATTTTCAGAACAAAGTTTTAGAGGGATTTTAGAAAGGCTCTGTTCTAAGGGGTTATTAAAAACCACTTTAAATACAAATGAAGTATACGCCCTTACCAATAGTGGAAAGGCCGTTATTGGCAATGGCATTCCTGACGAAAAAGTTTACAATTTACTTAAAGAAAAAAAGTCTTTGCCTTTAAGTGAGATTGTAAAATCCATAGGGGAAGCGAATGAGGTTTCTGCTGCTATTGGCCGGCTTAAAAAGAATGGTGTTGTAAATATCGTAGAACAAGAAAAACAAAAAACGGTGGTTTTGCTAAATAAAGAACCTTTATACATAGATGAACTTAAGAAGGCTTTTGAATGGATAGCAAAATATTACAGCGGTGTAAATGAGGCTTTAGAAACTTTGAAAATTGACCAAATAAGTAAATCTTTGGGAGAACCTTTGGAAAAATATGGTTTTGTTAAAAAAATGATAGTAAACGAACGTTGGTACAGCTTAACAGAGGAAGGCAATGGGATTTTACCTAGTTTGGAAGAACATTCTCCTGTCGTAGAACATATCACTTCAGAGATTATACAATCGAAAAGTGAGGTTGTAGTTAGGCCTTACGATGTTAATATTCCAGTTAAAAAAACTTTTCCTGGCTTAAAGAACCCTTACCTTGAGTGGATTAGGAAAGTTAGAAAAGCCTTGTTTTCCTTAGGATTTGTAGAGTATTATACGCCTATTGTAGAGTCAGAATTCTGGAATTGTGATTCCCTTTTCATGCCCCAGTCTCATCCTGCTAGGGATATACATGACATATTCATTATAGATACACAGATAAAAGACGATGTGCCTATAAAGTTTTTAGAAAAGGTAAAAAGCATTCATGAAAACGGGATAGGCAATGGAATAGGGTGGGGTACAGGCTTTTCATACGAAAAAAGCAAGCAATATATTTTGAGGTCACAAACCACTGCTGCAAGTGCGCACTTTTTATCCCAATTGCCAAAGCAACCTTTCAAAATGTTTTCTATAGATAAAAATTTCAGGCCAGATTCTATTGATAACAAGCACAATATTGAATTTTACCAGTGTGAAGGCTTGATTGGAGGGTATGGATTAACCTTTAGGGATTTGCTAGGCTTTATGAAAAAGCTTTCTTCAATTATGGGTATTGAGGAAATCAAGTTCAAGCCTAGTTATTTCCCTTTCACTGAGCCTAGTGTAGAGGGATATATAAACCACCCTACCCTCGGATGGATTGAAGCTTTGCCAGGAGGAATTATAAGGCCAGAAATAAAAGAAATTTTTGGGATAGATTACACCATTCTTGCATGGGGGCTTGGCATTGACAGGCTAGCAATGGCTTCATTGGGCATTAATGATATTAGAACCCTTCACGATACAAAAATAGAGTGATAAAAATGGCAGTGATTTTAAATATGGATTTGATGGCTAAATATTCTAAAATAGGCATAGATTATGGCATTATGGAGAAGCATATACAAAATTCTAAGTTCAACATAGAGAAAGTGGATGGCAAAGAGATACATATAGAGATCACACCTGATAGGCTAGACCTTGCTTCTAATGAAGGAATGGCTTATTTTATATCCAACTTAATGGGCAAACCTTTGAAGATTGGCAGTATAGAGGAAAGCAATTACATGGCTTATGTTGATGCTGAAAAGGTTTCTTCTAGACCGTACATTGGTTTAGCATTGGTTAAAGGCATCAATCTGACAGATGAGGAAATAAAATACATGATCAATTACCAGGAATTGCTAGCTAAATCCATTGGGAATAACAGAAAAATAGCTAGCATTGGGCTGTACCCTGTTAACGATAAATCGTTTCCTTTAAGATATACAGGGGAAGATTTTGATAAAATACATTTTGTACCATTGGATTATAACACCCCCTTGTCAGGGTTTCAAATACTGAATGAACACCCTAAAGGGGTTATGTACAGGCATTTAGCAGGCAAAAATGGTTTGGTTATAAAGGATGCAAACAACAATATAATGAGCATGGTGCCTATAACAAATTCTGAAATGTATGGAAAAATTTCTGAAGATACAAATTTTATCCTTGTAGAAGTCACTGGAACCATAGAAAGGAAGGTAGAAGAGATACTCAATCTTATGGTTTTCCCGTTCTTGCTGCACTCTTCTAAAGTTATGCGCATGAATATAGATTATGGAAATTCTAAAAAAATCACACCTAATTGGAATAGAAGGTCAATGAAAATTAAAAAAAGTTTTTTTTCAGATACCTGGGGAATTGATTTCAGAGATGAGGATTTATCTAATATTCTTTCTATGCAAGGGTATGAAGTTTCAGTGGAGAATGATTTTTTTGATGTGGCTATACCACCCTTTAGAATCGATGTCCTCAACGATATTGATGTTGTAGAAGATGTTGGAATAGCTTATGGGTATGATAATATACAACCGACCCAGCCTTCTTTGTATACAGAGGGGTTAGCAGATGAAAGAGAAGAGTATTACCTATCCTTTGAAGATTATTTTATTGGATACGGTTTTACCCAATCGCATAACATGATTCTTGGCAGTTATGAAGATATGCACAAAGCCACTTTAAGCCCTTTGAAAATAAAAAACCCCGTCTCATCACTTTTTGATTCCATTCGCCCAAACATTGCATTTTCGTTGCTTCAAATGGCAAGAACCAAAAAGAATTTGCCTTATCCTCAAAAGTTTTTTGAAAGGGGCATAGTGGTAAGGAAAGAAGATAATATAAATATGAGGGAAATATCGATAGGATGCCTTTGGCTCCAAAATGGAATAAATTACACTGATGCCAAAAGCATTGTTGATTTTATTTTAGAACATCAAGAAATTAAAAGCACGTTTGCCACTTTTGTGCCTTCTTCAAAAGGATTCCTTTTGAAAGGCAGGGGTGCAGATATCAAAGTGGGAGATATTGAAATAGGATTCGTTGGTGAAGTTGATGTCAATGTATTGCGGGCATTTTCCCTTACTATGCCTTCCATAGCAATAGAATTGTATTTGGATGCAATCTACGCCTTAAAAATCAAAGGCCAAAATCGCTTAAATATTTGAGGTTGAAAACATTATTTATGTTTATATTGGATATTTTCCTATACATTTTCCACTCTTCTTGGCATGGGCAGTATATATCGTTGAAAACCTCTTTATCGTTTGAGTATACAAATTTGTCAATGGCGTTCATTACCGTGTTATCGCATTTAAAGCAATTATGGGCACCCCTCAATGTGCCACCACCAGTAGGCTTTGATATTATAGGTATTCCAATACCACTCGTTTGTTTAAGGACCTCTACTACGCTCCATAGCCATGGTGGCCTATATACCCCTTTGTAAAATAGATTTTCCGCAATCGTTTTTTTCTGTATATTTGTTGGATTTATGGATATTTCATCTGAATAATCTTTAATGTCAATAACAGATTGAACAGTATCCCTTATTGCTTCTTCTTCGGTAAGGAAAGGAGGCTTTAGCATAAGATATGCCTTAACATATCCATTGTTTTCTTTTATAAGGCGGTATTTGCTTTTGTATAAGTCCAATGAAAAGGTTTTGTTTATGAATTTCCTTCTTACATAATCATTGCTCGTTTCTAATCCCATTGCATAATATATTTTTTTATTGGTTTTCGCAATTCCTTTGACGCGTTCTTTGCTTACAAATTCTGGGCGGGTTTCAATTACTATCTTTTCAGCTTTGGAAAATTGATCAATGATCTTCAATCCCATTTCATAGGGGATTTCATTAGGGTCTAAGAAACTTCCAGAAGTGTATATCTTAACCACTTTTTGGCCTTGGTAGTATTTTAATGCCATTTTTAACTGGTTTTCAAGATTTTCTTGGGCAATGTAGGTAGTGGAGGCATCATTAACGTATCCACACATTGTACATGCTTTATTGCCTTTGAAGATGCAACCAACGGTATTGAATATAATAACGTAAGCCTCAACTAGTTTGCCATCTAAGAGGTCATGCTCTGTCCAGTGGCTTACTAGTTCATCAGGGTTTGCCATTTATTCACCCATGTAAACAGTTATAGAAACTGTATCTCCATCTTTTACATTTAATTTCTCCCTTAAAAAAAAGTTAGATATTATTTCCAACACATCTTTATAGTGGGACCTTTCTGGAATAATAATATAAACCATAATATTATTTAGCATGGCTTTAAAGGCATAAACCTTTCCAAATGACCTACCCATGCTCACAAAACCATTGATTTCAATGCCTTTGGTGTTATATAGGATTTTTAATTTTTCTTCATCTGTAGGGGAGATTTTAACATTAAAAGTCCCTGGAAAAGGCTTAATGTTGAGTTTTTCTTCAAATTGCCCAAGGTATTCTTTTCTCGTTATGTAATATGTGCCTTCCCCCAATCCAGAAGATACTTTCCCTTTAAAGTTTATCATTTTTTCTCCATTAAATAGTTTTTTGTATTCTATGTACTCATGCTCTAGAAGTGCCATTCCATCCGAGGTTACTTTTATAACCTCTTTGGTGCCTTCTTTGTATCTTTTTATAAGGTTTTCATTTTCTAGCAAGATTAACCATCTACTTGCAGATTGTTGGCTGAAATTTAACATTTTAGAAATTTCTTTTGTTGTAAGGGGTTCCTTGCATTGTGTTGCTAGAACTTTCATTATATATATTTTTTCAGCCATGTTTATTACCATTCTTCTTTACCTCTGCCACAGATATAAAGGTGATTCTTCTCCCTCATTGATACAACCATCACACCTTTTTTTATAGCATTTTTTTTCAGCTCTATATCATTGGTTAATATAGCACTATTTGTGTTTATTGCTGTTTCCAATACACCTTCATCCCCTTCTTTGTAGGATTCAACACGTTTATATTTTTTGGATAACATTAATGCACTTTTCCTTATTCCTTCTTTGATATTAATACCATGCAATTCTTTTATTACGCAATCTGGCACGAGTATTTCAACACTTCCGAATAACCTTTTGAGTTCCGCATCGATATTGATCTTAAATTGGAAAGGCATCAAAAGTGCATTGGTATCCATTATGATTTTCACAAAAGTAAAGTATATTTTTTTGGTATTTAACATGTAGTTTAGGTTATGTTTTTTGAAAAACATTCAATTAACCTCAGGAAATATTGATATATGGCTTATAAATAATATGCTTTATGCTTACCACCAAAGAAAAGATTTTCAATTACATGGCTAAAAAGGTTATTAAAAACGGCAAGATTATTTTAATAATATGGGTAGTTTTGTTTTTGCTCTTACTGCCTTTTGTTTTGAAAGCCAATAGCGTTATAGGTTTGAATGAAAATGGTTCTTCGGGGATTTCTACCCAATCACAAACTGCCCAAAACATAATGTCCTCCCAATTTCCAAGCTCTAACAACAATTCTTCCCTTATAGTGGTAATTACTGCACCAGATGTCTTGTCTAATCAAACTAAAAATATAGCACTTAACATAACACAAAAAATTTCTTCTGACAAGAACATTGTGCGCCTTAGCCAGATAGAAAGTTTATATAACGCTTATGAATACATTTTAGCCAATGTAACTATAACGTTAAGCAACAATAGTTATTTAACAAAGGCAGGAGTATACCAGTTAAATCATCTTTTGTTTTACCTTCCTAAAACCTTTTTGGAGGTTTTGATAACAAAATATAAGGGGAATATATCCGAAAGTTCAAATGCCTCAATGATTGCTTTAAATATAGCAACCCAAAATATCACCAATAGCACTGTAAAAAATGGGTATTACTTTTTCATGAATTTTTTTACACAACAATGGTTGAAAAGCTTTAATAACAATAGCAATAATGTGAATTTATGGGCTATTTTGAATAGCACACTCAATACAACAGCACCTCCATTTATAAAAAATTTTATGCCTGTAAGTTTGCAGGGTATTGCATTATCAGATTTTTATAGTTTTTCAATAAACAATTATAGCTTTGCCAATAACATTGTTAAGTTTGTTGCTGTTTATCTATCTAAAAATTCTGGTTTCCCATACTGGTATGTATATTCCATTGCTAGCCATGGCAATTACACATATGCACAATCAGTAAAGTTTTCTTACGCCATAGTAAAGGATTATGCCCCACTAGATTACCCCTTGGCAATACCTTCTTTGCTTTTGAAAAATTTTGTATCTCCTAGTAATGATACAATGATCATGCTATTAGAATTTTCAATCAACGATTCATATACCGTAAATGGCCAACCTGCAATGGTGAGCAATGCAGGATATGTTGAAAAAGACATTAATGACTATAGCAATGTTTTTGTTACTGGTTCTGATGCGTTCAGCTATGATTCAAATGTGGTTATGGACCATGACCTTTCTTTATTGATACCTATAACAGTAATAATGATTTTTCTTGTTACCGCGTTATACTTTAGGTCTGTTATTACTCCTCTTATAACCTTCCTTGGCATAGGCTTTTCAATAGCAATGGGGTATGCCCTCATTTACTTTATAGGCACATACGTAGCTGCAGTGGATTTTACAGTTCCAACGATATTAATAGCCATATTAATGGCGGTAGGTACAGATTACTCAATATTTATTATTTCTAGATATCGTGAAGAGCTCGCATTGACAAAAAATAGAGAAAAGGCAATGGAGACTGCTTTGACATGGGCTGGGGAAAGCATATTTTTGAGTGGGAGCACAGTTATAATATCCTTTTTGACCTTGGGCATTGCCCATATAAATTTCATAAGGACTATGGGGCTTATCGTTGGTATTAGTGTGTTTATAGCTTTGTTAATATCCTTTAGTTTAACACCTACAATAATATTGATTGGTAAAGGGCATTCATTCTGGCCATTGACAGGAAATAAATGGGAGGAATTCGAAAAAAATTACTTGAAAAGGAGAACAGAAAAAAGTGGGTATTTTTACAGAGCTGGGAGAACCGCAACCAAAAATTATATTCCTATTCTTGTTATAGCAGTTTTGCTTTCTTTTGTAGCTGCTTATGGATTGCTTAGCATGCATACAACATATAATGAATTATCTGCACTTCCCCAATCCATGATGAGTTTGAAGGGGCTCAATGCGCTTTCATCTGGTTTTGGAGAAGGATACGTTTCCCCTACTTATATACTTTTTACTTTCAATACACCGATTGTAAAAAATAATACGATAAATATCAATGCATTTAACCTTCTACGTAGTGCTTACATAAACATATCTAGAATTTCGGGCATAAACAACATTACAAGCCCAGTTTCACCAGATGGAAAGTTGATCAATTACACTAAATTAAATATGCTTTCACCAATAGGGCTTAAAGTAGATTCATTCATTGGAAAAAACAATAAAACAGCTTTATTTAATATTGTCCTGTCACCTTCTCCCGATTCCCAGAATGCGATGGGCATCATAAAAAGCATTAGGTCATATTTAGGAAGCTTGAAATCCAATTTGTTAACGGGTTCATATGTTGGTGGAGAAAGCGCTTCTACCCTTGACATGGTGAACATACTCAACAGTAATTTTAACATTATGGAAATTGTGGTGGTAATTGCTATTTTCATTGTCCTTGTATTCGCTTTGTCGTCATTGCCTTTACCCAGTTTTGCAATAATATCAGTAGTCCTTACTATTTCATGGACTTTAGCTTTAATGTGGATTTTATTTTCTATTGTATGGAATTATTCAATTTTCTGGGTTATACCAATTATGCTTTTTATTGTGTTGATTGGTTTGGGGATGGATTACAATATATTCATATTAACACGCATAAGGGAGGAAAGTTTCAAAATAGATAACATAGAAGAGGCAATTTCAATTTCGATCGGAGAAACCTCGGGGATAATAACAGCAGCGGCTGTTATAATGGCAGCTTCTTTCGGTGCTTTGTTCTTGTCCTCTACTTTATTACTAAAGCAGTTTGGGTTCGCTTTGCCTGTGGCAGTTTTGTTTGACGCCATGGTAGTAAGGACATATATTATGCCAGCCTTTATGAAGGCACTAGGTAAATGGAACTGGTATATGCCTGGTAAAAAAATTAAATGATCATTCCCTGATAACCACTTTACCTTTTTTGTTGGCTTCTGGGATTGTACCAAAAAAGTACCTATATAGTAATACATTGGCCAAAGAGATGCTGAAGGATATTGTAAAAGGAAGGTACAAGGGGAATTCATCCAATAAAGCCCCTGAAAAAGTTGTCGCTAAGGCAGAAGGGAATAATCTTGTACTTTGGTTTGCACCAGATGCAGTTGACCTTGACCCTTCGCTTACGAGGTTCATCATTAAGGCTTGCTGGGAGGGAAGTGCTATAGCTCTTGAGGGAGTCATTATTATGTAACTTGCAATTGCCATTAATGGATTGATTGAAAATGCTAATACAAGTATGAATATTGAGGATACTAGCCTACTCCCAGTTATAAAATCTAAAAATCCAAGCCTTTCTGTTAAATACGGGGTTGCTATCATAGCTATGGCAGTTAAAACGCCGCCTATAGCGAAGATTTCTCCAATGAAACCATTGGACATATGAAAATGTTTGCTGAAGATAATTGGTATAAATGGGATTATTAAACCTTGCCCAAGGCCATTGAATGCGCCTGTAATAGAGAACTTTTTGATCATGCTTTTATCTTTTTCACTCATAACATTTTTTACATTTTTTTTCTTATGGCTTCTAAAATTTTCTTTTATAGGCAATACAGAAATAAAAGAAAACAAATAAAAAACAAGGGAAATATAGAAAAGAAGGGTGTAATTGTTTATGTACGACAAAAGTGCACCAGCTGAACCCGTTAAGCTTGATACAATAGAAAACAAAGTATAAAAAAAGGTTCTGTTTTCGGAATTGGTTTTTTCAGCAAGCAAAGCTGTTTGCATAGGTGCTACACTTGCACCTACACCACCACCTACAATTCCCCCTGCTACGCCAAAGCCCCCTAGGGCAGAAGAAACTAAAAGCAAAGGATAATAGGAAGTATATAACAATATTAGAATTGCGAGAGGAGTAAAGAGCAATGTAATAATTAATATGTTTTTTCTTCCATATTTATCACCTAGGGAACCCAATAAAAGGACTATTAAAGGCACTGCAAAGGATCCTACCCCAAATAATATCCCTATTTTGAGAAGGCTTAGATGCAGTGAATATAAATAATAAAGCCCAATGACCACTGCTATAAAACCAGATGCAAAATTCCTTGTGGATCTTGATATTAATAATAATGCGATATCTCTTTTATTGGGATCCATGCTACACTAAATATAATAGCATATATTTATTTGTTATATGTGTTTTTCATACATATTACATAAAATTTTGGCAATTCATTTTCTTCTGGGAACAACCAATATATGTATTGTTAGAAAAATGTAACAATTAGTATTTATTCTTTGAATACATTAGAGACTTTTGGTGAATATAATGAAAATGATGAAAGCAGCAATCAAAGAACAGCCAATGAGAGATGGCGTTAGGATCGCAGAAGTTCCTATGCCTTCTGTTAATGATGATGATGTGCTTATAAAAATAAAAAGCGCTTCAATATGTGGAACAGATGTACATATATATAATTGGGATGAGTGGGCGGCAAACAATATAAAGCTTCCATTGAGATTTGGGCATGAGTTTGTGGGAGTAGTTGAAAAAGTAGGCCCTAAAGTAGATACAATAAAACCAGGGGATGTCGTTTCTGCTGAAGGCCATATATGGTGCAATGAGTGTTACCTTTGCAAAACAGGCCATAGGCATGTATGCAGGAATATGAAAAGTTTAGGAATTACGAGGGATGGCATATTTGCAGATTATGTTTCAATAAGGGCAATGAACGTATGGAAAATGGATAGCAAAATCAATGTAGAGGTTGCTTCATTAATGGATCCCTTTGGAAACGCAGTTCAAACAGTGTTTGCAGGCAATGTTTCTTCCAAAAGTGTACTTATAACAGGATGTGGCCCTATAGGGCTTATGGCTATACAGGTTGCAAAAGCGTTAGGGGCATATCCCATCATTGCTGTAGAACATAACAACCCATATAGATTAAAGATGGCCAAAGATATGGGTGCTGATTACACCTTTTTGGATGACGTTGATGTAACCAAGGAGGTTAAAGAACTGACATACGGAGAAGGTGCAGATGTTGCGCTAGAATTTTCTGGTGCAGGTGATGCACTTAAAACGTGTGTAAATGCCGTGAAAAATAGTGGAAAAATTGTTATATTGGGAGTATACAAAAAGGAACCTCCATTGTATGTTAACGATATTGTTTTAAGGGGCATTGAAGTCCAAGGAATTACTGGTAGGCTCATTTGGGATACATGGTACCAGGCAACATCCCTCTTGAAATCAGGGAAAGTGAAGCTAGAGCCTTTGATAACCCATAAATTCAAATTTGAGGATATTCACGAAGCCTTTGAAGTTGCTTCTTCAGGGCAGTCTGGGAAAGTTGTACTTAAAATGGATGAGTGAGGTGGCATTGGGTATGAGAGATCCTGTAGGATTTTTAAAGGAAGAATATAACAACCTTGTTAAAAATGATTTAAATTGGAAGATATACGTATTGGATAGCCCTTCTGGCCCTCATGTAAAAATAAACGGCCAAGATAAAATCATGTTATGTTCTAACAATTACTTGGACCTTGCGAATCATCCTCGATTGAAAAAAGCCGCTAAAAAAGCGGTTGATGAATATGGAGCCGGTTCTGGTTCAGTTCGCTCCATTGCAGGGACAATGAGGATCCATGTAGAACTTGAAGAGGAAATTTCTAGGTTTAAAGAAAGGGAAGCTTCACTATACTATCAAACAGGTTTTAGTGTTAATTCAGGCCTTATTCCACAACTTGTGGATAGTGGGGATGTTGTTATTAGTGATGAACTCAACCATGGAAGCATTATAGATGGAGTAAGGCTTTCCAAAGCAGATAAATTGGTATACAAGCATAGAGATGTAGGGGATTTGGAAAGATTGGTAAAAGAGGCTGATAAGAAATATAGAAGGATTTTGGTAATAACAGACGGCGTTTTTAGTATGGATGGGGACATTGCACCTGTTAAAGAGATTGCCAAAATCACAGATGCATATGGTGCTATGTTTTATGTAGATGATGCACATGGGGATGGGGTACTAGGCATGGGCAAAGGCATTGGAAAACATTACAATATTGAAAAATATATACATGTAGAACTCGGGACATTTTCTAAGGCCTTTGGAGTTGTAGGGGGAATGATTTCAGGTTCTCAGGATCTTATAAACTTTGCTTACAACAAATCTAGAACATGGTTGCTTAGTGGTTCTGCCCCACCAGCTGTTGCAGGTGCTTGCATAGAGGCATTGAAGGTTGTACAAGAAGAACCCCAGAGAGTTAATAAATTATGGGAAAATGCAGAATACTTCAGGAAAGAAATTCAAGCCATGGGTTACAATACAGGAAACAGCATGACACCAATAATACCGGTTATTGTTGGTGAAAGTTCTAAAGCGAAAGAATTGAGCGAAGGGCTGATAAAAGAGGGTGTATTTGCATTACCTATTGTATATCCAATGGTTGCTAAAAATTTGGCAAGGATAAGGACCATAATGAATTCAGGGCATACAAAAGAAGACCTCAATACAGTATTACGAGCCTTTGAAGTTGTTGGCAAAAGGCTCAAAATCATTTAACTTTTTTAAAAACAATTTTTATAAATTTCTTTTCTACATTATATGATAGGGAGAAATATTTGCTGTTGTATTTTTCAATTTTTTTTGGATCAACTAAATGTATTTTTAGCATCTTTGGCATGTTTTTGAAGTAATCACTATTGAATTCATATGCAATGAACATTCCGTTGTCTTTTAAGTGTTCACTTATAACTCTAAAGCTATCTTCTAATCCCTCCCAATGATGCATGGATAATACAGAAAAAGCAAAATCAAATTTTTCTTTGAATGGAATCATTCTACTACTGCCTTCTTCAAATAATACGTTTTTGAGTTTTTTCTTCTTTGCTTTTTTCTTAGCATGGTATACCATGTACGGGGAAGGGTCTATGCCATAAAAATAATAATTGCTATTGTTGATGCCTAGTTTGATATCTATATTACCTGGACCACACCCTATATCTAAATTTTTGCCCTCCATGTGTTGTTTTATGTCTTCTATTGCAAACTGGTGCAGTAAGTTCATGGGATATATTTCCCCGAAATATGAATAAAGCCATGAAGTGACCTTTCCAAATTTCTCTTCTTTTTCTAGTAATTCTACCATTCGTTATATGAATTCAACTGTGATATATAAAATTTGATTTTTTTTTGTTTATTGCCCTTTTAAACCAATCCAAATCCAATAAATTTCAATAAATAGGTGTAACAATATAATGTTTTGTGGTTTAATGAATCTTTTAGTGCTAGATATGGATGGAGTGCTTTTGGACTGTCGGAGTAGTTGGCAAGAGTTGCATAAAATGATTGGTGTAGATAACACTAAAAACAGGGAGCTATATTATTCCAATTCTATTTCTTATTGCGAATTCATGAAAAAGGACCTTATGCTCTGGATTGACCTTTTTCATCATCTTAAGGCATCATATATATATGAACTAGGTTTAAAAATTAAAAGAATGGAGGGGATGGAAGAATTGCATAATTGGATCAAGGTTCACACTGAAGTAAAAGTGATAATCATAACTGGAGGGCTATATCTTGTTGCCACACCTTTTGTTGGATATATTGCAGAGCAAGCATTCGCCAATCATTTAGAAACAGACAATGCAGGATATTTAACAGGAGAATGTAAAGTAGTTTCTAATCCTTTTACTAAGGGTGAAACACTTTCAAATTATATTAAGAGTATCAAGCCAATGAAGTTTGAAAAAATCATTTCTGTAGGGGATGGAGAGGTAGATATTTCCATGTTTGATATGTCTAATATCAGCATTGCTTTCAATCCAGAAAATGAAAAGGTAGAGAAATTTTCTATGTACACAATAAAAGAAAAAAACCTTATTAAATTGGTAGAGTTGTTGAATAAAATCGTTTAGGAATGTTTAAACCTTTTTTTAAACAGAAAGAGGAGGTTTTTAAATCCATCATGCCATGCAAGTAGTTTAGGTTCTCCAACACGTTTATAATAATTTACATTTAGTTCCTCAGCCTTAGCATGCATAAAGGCTTCTATTTTTATTTCTTCTGAAAACGCCATGCCATCGCTTTTAAGATGAAACAACGAAATGGCCTTGGTTCTTATCAACCACATTCCAGATTGGGAATCTTTTATCCTTATTAAAAATAAGATTGTTAAGGATATGTTTAGTATTGCATTGCCTATTCTATTTTTAATGGACATTGAATTTTTTTGCAAAATACGCCTAAATGTTATGAAATCAAGTTTATTAGATATTGCATATTGCAAGTGTTCAGGGATATTAGCAACATCATAAGTTCCATCTGCATCAAGGGTTAAAATCCAATCCATTTTAGCATTTAGGAACCCTGTTTTATATGCCCTTCCATAACCTCTTTTTCTTTCTACAATTACAATTGCACCTTCTTTTCTTGCTATGTCTGCTGTTTTATCACTAGATTCACCGTCAACAACAATTATTTCGTATTTAATATTGGCTTTCTCAAGAACATTACGCACTTTTTTTATAACCTCACCGATTGATTTTTCCTCATTCAATGCTGGAATAATAACTGACAAAGATAAATTGCCATGAACCATTAGATGACCTCTTTGCTTACCCCTCACTAGCTATATGTATGTGTATATTATATTTATCTTTATACCTAGATTGTGATGGTTTTTGGTTTTTTATATAAGGCTTGTGAATAGGCAATAATAAATGCAATAAATAAATACACAAAATTCAAGAATTTAAAAAAAATTAAATTGTTTATTGTTCTTCTTCTTCAATTTTTGCAGTAACTCTTTTTGGGAAATACTTCAATAGTATTACATCCCCCACAGATTGCACCCACCTGTATGGAACGTATACGGCTTTTCCACCTTCAACTAAAACCCTGTTGGTATCAGTAATAAATAATCCATCTACAGACGCTTTTTCTATATTTACTACAATGTTGCTAACATCCCCCAACGCAAACCCTGTTGGAGTGAATACCCTTAATCCTATTAACCCAGTTGATTCTATATTCATACTAACACCTGTAACAGCCCTATTATTGAATATTCACTATTTATTATTTTCTATTTTATAGCTTTGATACAAAGGCATTTTATAACCATTTCAGAATATTTTGCAACTTACGATTAAGCATTTTCTTTTAACCATGTTAACGCTTTATGCTACTTTGGTCATGTATTATCATGATGGAAGTGGGGAGGCTAATTGCTTTGTACATCCCCACTTTATTGCTCCGATAAATAGAGATCTAGAGTTTTGCGTTAATTTTATCTAATGAATTAGATGTAAATAAACCTAAACTTTTTAATATTTTCACTGTTGATTTATATGGATTTTCTATTGCACTTATCATTGCATCAATTGCATCTATGCCATATTTTATTATCCCTTTAAATGCACTTTTGATAAATTCTATCCATGCCAATCTTTTTTGTGGCTCTATTGTATTTTCTAATCCTTTATAGCTTGCCTTAGAGATGATTGTGGAAATTTCGAGAGGAGTTCTTCCTATGGCATATAGGCAGAGGCCCATCTCCACCTTCTTGCCATTTCTTAGGAATATGCGCTTTAACCCATTCCCCTTTATCTTTGTGCATTACCTCTATGCTCCACCTGTTCAAAAATCTTCCTATAATATCCTTTGAATTCCACTTCTCCTCGTTCGTTATATAATATTTCTTTCCATTCGCTCTTTCTGTCACTACTAGCTTCAATTTACCCATCTCTTTTATATACACCTCCTTTTATCATACTAAATATACTTGTCCATCTATGTTAAAGAGCTGTGGTTTT
>Ga0080003_1000094_pt2 | contig 50851 bp, 58 predicted proteins | sample JossMetagenome_FD_69206 | JGI IMG/M metagenome (GOLD analysis project Ga0080003, IMG submission 69206) | Hot spring microbial communities from Joseph's Coat, Yellowstone National Park, USA - JC2_E (SPADES assembly) (version 2) | ecosystem: Environmental > Aquatic > Thermal springs > Hot (42-90C)... | reverse complement strand
GTGCTACCTTCACTCCTGGGTGGGTGCGCCCTGAAGGGGGCGGAGCGGAAGACTCCCGATGAACTCGCGAGGGAGTTACATGAAGTTGTGAAGCCCAAGCTCTACGCGTACGATAGGTAGAGCGAAACCCGTTCATCCCACCTCCAGCCGGATCACTCCATGATATGACAACGAAATAGAGCCGTTAAAGCTCTTTTGCCGGTCAGCTGGGCTTTCCGCCACGCTTCAAAGGACTAGCCAGCCCCGTAATTTCCTCGCGTTCACGTATCTCTTCGGAGGTATTCGCCAACTACTACCGTAATCTAGCGGAAGTCCGGGGCCAAACCGCTCAAGACGCACGCAAGCCAGACTTTATGGCTGTGGTCTGCAACTCGGCTCACCTCTTTTACGGTGAACTCCAAGCCAAGTGGAGGCTCCCATTCTAGATCTGCGGCGCGAGGTCAAAAACGAAATCAAAAGGAAGAAGGCAAGAAATACTCGTGCTCGGGACTCCTATAACCATTCAAGGGAAACTCCATGACGCAGAAGACGCTCATAACTTTCGCCTAGAGGACGACGAAAAGGCTGAGCTTTACTCCTCCACGATTGAGTTCAACAAGGGCGAAAGGCAGAACGCAACCAAAAACGTGCTCAAGATCGCCGAAAATATCACTCAATGGGAACAGACCTGATAGTCCCCGGGTGCACTGAGGTCGCCCTGATGCTTCCCGGTAGCGGCCTACCCACACTGGACACGGTAGACGCGCTCATAAACGCCACGATCAGAAGTTATTGCGAGCTAACCGGTAAAACCCCAACTGCGCAGCGACTAAGTACTTCACGCAAAAACGACTGAGGAGGACGAACCAGCGTGCGAATAAGCGAACCGAACGCGATTTCGGTCCTTACCTTTGGGGTAGGGGAAGAAAGGGAACCCAAAAAGGGCGAATAATCATGCGGTCCTCCTATACGCTTCATCCAACCTTTTCATGTCGTCCTGAGAAAGCCTCAGATCGATGCTCCCCAAGTCCTCTTCAAGTTGTTCAAGCTTCGTGACGCCGACTATCGGCACCGTGGTAAAGCCTAGCCTTTGCCCGGATGTCAAAAGCCAGGCAAGCGCCACTTGGGCCACCGTAGCTCCCTTTGAAGCAGCGATCTCCTTCATTTCAAGCAATATCTTCAGATTTCTATCATTGAAGTACCTCTCTATCTCCCTGAACCTCTCCGCCCTAGAACCCTCTGGGATAACCCACTTCTCTGACTGGGGATCAATGTACTTTCCCGTGAGCACCCCTTGAGCCAGGGGCGAATAGGCCAGCACCGACATATCGAACCGTTTCAACACATCTCCTTTTTCGACCTCCAGGTTCCTATCCAGGACGTTATACAGATCTTGCGAACTCACAAAGGGCTCTAGTGACCCTTTGGCCGCCAACTCCATAAACGACGCTATATCGGAAGCGGAGTGATTACTCACCCCGATGTAATTCACGTAGCCATCGGCAACCGCCCAATCCAGCGTCCTGAGTATCTCCGTCTTCGTGGTCAAGGGATCAGGCCAATGCAGCTGGTACAAGTCGATGTAATCCGTGCCCAGCCTCTCCAAAGACCTCTTCAGCTGCCACCTGATGTGCTTCCTAGAGAGCCCTTCCCCGTTAACCCATGGCGCCATCTGGCCCCTAACTTTGGTAGCAACTACCACAGAATCCCTGTCCACCGATTTTAGAAAACGGCCCAGCAACTTTTCCGCGTTACCCACGTGATTTAAGTCAACTGGTGCCATGGCACCGTGGTAACGGTTCGAGGTATCGAAAAAGTTCACGCCCGCGTCGTACGCCTTCTTCGCTATTTTCATGAATAATTCCTCATTGATCTTCGGCACTCCGTATTCATCTTTATCCGCTGTTACGGGCAGATGCCAAGTGCCCAAGCACAACTGGGAGACCTTTGTCCCACTCCAACCCAGCTTAACGTACTTCATGAAAACGATTAAACGCGCCAATTTAAGGCTGATACCCCGCAACCCCGCGTGCGCAGCCCCCGCGTAGCACCGTTTCTTCTACGTCACGTCCCCTATCGACCAGCAGGAGTTAGCGCAAAACTCAAGTCGGCTGCGCAAGCCGCCGGGGCTTAGTTTTTAAGCACACACGTAAAACGCATGTGGCTGATTGGGAGGCGTTCAGGGTCTTCATGTTGCTTGGAGCGGGTTTCATGACGTGCGCATCCATACTTGGCACGGTCCTTCCACCGCTAGCTTACATTCAGGAGAGTTGGCTCTGGTTGCCAGCTGAGTTCTTCCAGGGTGAAGGCTTCTTCATTACAGCGTACATGTGGGCGCTCTCGGTGGTTTCGCTGTACGGCGCCTCGATTTCGGCCAGGCAGCAAAGCGAATCAGCGGCCATAGCCGCCGGCGTTTTCCTAGCCTCGCTCCCGACTCTCATGGCGAGCTCGGACAGCATCGTGTCGTATATCTGGGGATGCGGCAGCTTCTTTCTCGCCGCTAGCGTACTGATGAACAAAGTGGGCCGATGCATCGCGAGGCTACCCAATCGAGACGGCCCTCAAAACCCACATCAGGATGCAGCGACGTGGCCAATCGGCCAAGCGCCCCTCCCCCAACGCTCACAGCAGGCCGTTATTGATAAGACGTACCGGCCTTTTGAGACGGCTTCCTTATCAATTCTTTTGGAACGTACTTTACCCTCATTATTCCAGCAGACTGCACTTGATAGACGGGGACGCCGGTGTTGGCATCGTAACCGACTTTGACTACCGAAGTGACCTCATTCTTCAGCTCCAATATGGTGCCGTCCTTTAGCTTGAGCCTAATCCACTTGGGTTCTTCTTCAAATTCGAACTCCACCACCTCAGGCTCGCTGGGGACTATATTAGGTTGGGGCATCACTTTATTTCAGCATAGCCGCGCCACGGGCTTAAACGCGTATCGAAAGAGTTCGTGTAGCCCTAAGCCCGTCCCCAGGGCCCATTAGGTTAAGCCTCCGCGGGTCAAAATTCCAATAAAATCCCGGGCGCCGGGCATACGCGGCAAAATTACAACGAAATAAAGAGCGGCAGCAACAGACCTAAGACCACCAGCGCCACGGAAGCCAACACAGCCGGCATCAGACCCCTGAAGTCTGCAGAACCACTGCCCGTAGAGTAAACCGAACGAATCAACTTGACGTAATAGAACACGGATAGGGCGCTGTTCAGGATACCCAGCAAAGCAAACCAAGGTATTCCAGCCACGAAGAAGAGCGGTAAGGCGGGATTGGCCGCGGACGCGAAGATGAAGAGCTTACCCCAAAAACCCAGCAACGGGGGTACCCCTATTAGATTGAGCAGGATCACAGAAAAAGAACCAGATGCCAGTGGGAAGACCGAACCAAGGCCCTCAAATCCTTGAACTGTTAGCCTTGATCCGGCTGGCTTCGAGCCCCTTATGTAGGCGAAAACGCCGGCCTTGGATAGGGCATAAGAGGCAAAATAGATCAAGAGGCCGATCAATGCAAAATAAGAGGCACTGGGTGAGTTGTACTCAAAGGCCGCGCACAAAACGGCAAGTGCCATTGTCATATACCCGACGTGCGCTATGCTGGAATAGGCCATCATCCTCTGCACTTCGCGCTGCGTCAGAGCGCCCAGGTTACCCACAAGCATCCCAGCTAAGGATAAGACGACTAGTATGGCTATCAAGGACGTTCCGTAAACTGCGGGCACCGATGACGACGAAATCTCGATGAGCCTTACGGCTAAGGCCAGCGCACCGAGCTTCATCGAGGAGGAAAGCATCGAAACCGGAACGGGATCGGAGTAGCCATATACATCAGGTAGCCACATGTGAAAGGGTGGGATGCCCGCCTTAAAGCCCAAGGCGACGAAGAACAGGATCATACCGAAGACCAGCAGCTTGGAAGACGCGGGAGCCGTTGACAAGATCAATATCGAAATAATCAGAAATTGGAACGAAAGGGCGCTCATGAAGGCGTACTTGACCGAACCGATCAAGGAGTCGCGATCGCCAGCCAATGACACCATCGAATAACTGGAAACCGCTACCAATCCCCAAGCAGCCACCACGATCAGGGGATTCGTGGAGGACGACAACGCAATAGTACCAGCCACGCCGAGCATCAGGGCGAAAACGAACTGCCAAGCGCCGCGCTCTAACCTCACCGACGCCGGTATTACCAAAGCGCCGACGAAAAGTACGGTCAGAGACACCACGGCGGAAAGACCATCGTGATAGAAACCCCCCATCGAAGCCCTTGCAGTCGCGAGCAAGGGTACCCGAAGCGGGTAAACGGAATAAAGCCAAACAGCTGCGCTACCAGCTAGCGCCAACTCTCCCACCAGCACCGAGAGCTTATTTGAGCGACCTGCAAGCGCTGTGACCAAAAGCGCCGCTGCACCCAATATGCTCACGCTGTATATGACCGCGTCCACCATTATCACCTCACCAGCAATACCAGCGCGTATATCACCGCCATGAGGATCAGCCCAGCAAACAACGCGCTCACATATTTAGAAATGGGCCCTCCCTGTATCCTCCTCAGCCTTACGCTCAAGGCACCAAAGGCAGACGGAACGGTGTAGTTATAAAACGCGTCGAAACCACCCCTTTCAACGAGCTCGGCGGCCCGGGCCAGACCCGAGAAAGAACCAACTATGGCCCTGTAGTATATGGAGTTGATAAACCACCGATCGTACAGGAAGGAGTGAAGCCAGGAAATCGGCCCCGCGCCCGAAGTCCTTATCACCTCCCTCTCGTGTGCGTAGAGGTAAACCGCTAGCCCCAACCCGGCAAAAGCCATTATCAAAGATATTGCCAAAGAGTAGGCGTTAAAAGCTGGTAGCGCGGGCACGGATAATCTCACCGGCGAATCCTCAGACAACACCAAATACATGGATTTTCCCAGCGCGACTGGGTAGGGCCAAACCACGCCGAAAAGCAAGGTTATCAAGCCAAGCGCCAGATATGGGAGAAGCATGGGGCGTCCGGGTTCCTCGGCCTCTTTTTTCACTGGCCCAGCGAAAGCTATCATGAACGCCCTGAATATGTAGAAGGCCGTCATGAAAGCGCCAGCCACCGCCAGCAAGTAAAGCGGCCATACTCCAGACTCGAAGGCCAAATCCAGTATGAGGTCCTTATCCCAGAAGCCGGAAAACGGGGGAACGCCGGACAGAGAGAGCGCGGCGAAGAGAAACGCGACCGTCGTCCATTTCATGCCATGCCATGCCCCACCCATGTCCTTGATGTATCTGGAAGAGAACTCGTGTATCAGCGCACCGGCAGCAAGGAAGAGGGCGGCCTTGAAGAGGGCCTGACTTATCATGTGTGAAAAAGCCGCGAAGAAGGCAACAGAGGGAACCGTGTAGGCGGAAAGGCCGACCGCCAAGAACATGTAACCCAGCTGCGACGCGGTTGAAAAGGCCAAAATCAACTTCAACTCGTTGGAAACCAGTGCCTGAGAGGCCATCATGAAGGCAGTGAAGGCGCCGATCACCGCCACGTAAAGGAAGAAAGGCTGCACGGCAGAGAACAGGCCGTCGACGTGAGCTCCATAAATCACCATGGGCATAAAGCGAAGCATGAAGTAAACACCGGCGTTAACCATGGTTGCGGCGTGTATAAGTGCGCTCACGCTGGTCGGACCGGTCATGGCCGTCACCAGCCACTCGTGGAACGGGAACTGGGCGCTCTTCGCGAATGCGCCCAAAGAGAACAGGAAGAGGAAGGGGATAAGCATTCCCTCCTTTCCGAGCGAGGACAATATCAGGGGCATGTGCTGAGATATCGCGTACACGCTGAGCGTGCCGGCGGCGTGGTAAAGCATGCCGATGCCGATTATGAAACCTATGTCAGCAAAGCTAGTGAAAACGATCGCCCTGACCCCAGAGTTACTCGGGGTGGACCAATTGGGAACGCCCAGCGAATACCTGCCCTCATCACCGACCCACCTATCCTTCTCGTCGGAATACCAGTGCCCTATGAGGGCATAAGAGGACAGGGTCGTCCCCTCCCATCCAACCAACAGAAGCACAAGGTTGTCGGCCAACACTAGCAGCAACATCGATCCAACGAAGAAGTCGAAGAAGAACCAATATCTATGGGTACCGGGGTCACCCTCCATGTATTCGTAGCTGTAAACGGCTATGGAAAAGGACAGCCAAGCCACTAGAAGCGACATCATTGTCGATAGGCCATCGGCCAGCATACCCACCGAAACTTTCGACCCTCCGAACGAAAACCAAGCAATTGATGTGAGTACTGGCCTAAAGCCCCCCGTGTACACGGCGTAAAGCGCGTAAGTGGAGATGAGGGCCGAGAAGCCTAGGAGAACCGCAGAAATAAACGCCGCGGACCTCTTGTGATTCACGCCGATCGGCAAAGACGTGACCGCGCCCAAGAACGGGAGCACCCAAACCGCGTTAAGGAAAACGTAGTCCATTCGACTTTCACCTCAAGTAAGCGTAAAGGGGCCCCAACATGAGGCCGGGGAAAAGGAAAAACAAAAGGCCGAAGGCAGCCACGATGGCCATGGGTATTAACAATGTGAGAGATCCCTCTTTAGCATCTGGTATTGCCAGCGGGCCTAGAAAAACTTTCTTCATCGTGATGAAGGAGTAAGCCGGGGTGATGCCTAAGCTAACTAGCACCAACGCGAAAACTAGCAAACCCCACGCCCCTCTCCCCATGAACGAGTACGCCACCCCCAGCAATATGAAAAGCTTGCTAAAGAAGCCGACCGAAGGAGGCAACCCTGATATGTTCATGAAACCCCACAAGGAAAGGGAGGCCGTATAGGGCATCTTCTTGGCAAGCCCGCCCATCTTTTTGACGTCCCTGACACCGCCGTTCTCAGTCATTATAACGCCCGCCGACGAGAAGAGAACTGACTTCCCCACGGCGTGCGCGTAAAACTGCAAAATTGCACCCGCTACGCCGAGCGGGTTCATGGACGCTATTCCCAGCAATATGTAGCCCATCTGAGCGATGCTGGAATACGCGAAAAGGCGCTTAAGATCGGACTGCCTGAAAACCAAAAGCCCACCGTAGAATATGGTCAGTAGGGCGAACGCCGCGATTATCCATTGAGCGGATGACAAATAATCGGGGAAAAGAGCGTAAGGTATCCTGATCATGGCGTATCCGGCAATACCTATCAGGTTCGGGGACAGGAGGGCGGAAATCGGTGTGGGCGCTTCGGCGTGGGCGTAAGGCAACCAAGCGTGGAAACCGAATATGGCCATCTTTATGAAAAGACCTAGAAATATCAGCGCCAGGAAGACGCCGACGTATGGCGCCATCAAACCGAGGTCGGAAGGCGCAGGGTAGAAGTTGAAGGTGTGAAGCGTCGTCCCGTATATGAAGGCCCCCGTCAGAAAAGTTAGCGCCCCCACGTGCGTCCAAATGAAGTACATGGTCGATATCCTTCCCCTTTCACCGTAGCCGTACAGCGCTATCAGAAGGAAGGACGGGACCAACGCGAGCTCGAGAAATATGTAAAACAGCACGAAGTTATTTGACTCGGCCATCCCGATCATGGAAGCGGCAAATAACGTGTAAAGAAGGAAGTAACTCCCCCAGTCTTGACTAACCCCTTCTTTGAAGCGGTTATCCATGTACGGCACCGAATATACAGCTATGGCCGAGCTCACCAGGGAAATCCCCATGATAACCGGCCAGTTCAGGCCGTCCAATAATATGGCGAATTGGCCCAGGGCCGGTGCCGAGGCGAAAACGAAGTAATAACCGCCCCGCAGCAACACCGCGTACGCGGCGTAAACCGCCGGGGCTACCATGGACAACCCGCTGACCAAGGCCAAAACCTTGGGCCCCAACCGGCGGGAGGCCGGGAGCTCTAGCAAGGCCACCGCAAACGGGACCAGCAAAGCGTAGAAACCGTAGGGCGTCACTTTTCTTCCACCTCCATTTCTTCTTGATCGAGGACCTCGAGGTAACCCTTCCTGAAGAGGGCCATGATGATACTCACCATCAGTGCCAACTCACCAGAAGAAACCCCAACGGCGAAAAGGCCTACGTTTGAACTCAACACCGGCTCTTTTAAAATCCAACCCAAATAGAGCACCAAAAGCAAAACCCCGTTGAAGCTCACCTCCAAAGAGATCAGCATCCGAATCGGATTCCTGTGCAATAATAAGCCGAGGACGCCTATTCCCACCACTATGACGGAGGCCGCCATGATCACAACGTAAACTGAGAAATTAGCGCTCACTTTTTATCACCCGTGGCCACCGTTATCGACGAGACAAGCGCCACCAAAAGCAATAGAAACAACAAGACCACCCCATAGTGCCCCAGCTCGACCAATTGCAGGGCGATCGAGCCGTAGCTTATCAAGTGGGGATATACGTTGGCCGAAGTACCGAAAAAGTAAGCCAACAGCGAACCAAAAACAACGACGCCGGCCAACCCCAGTAGGCCGTACCTCGGTGCAACAAACCTGGACGCCGGCTCCCTCAGCATGGAAATGGATACTATCAAGAACAGCACGCTGGCCCCCACGTAAACAACTACTTGGACGAACGCAACGATGGCAAAACCCAAGGCAAAGAAGAGTGAGGCATTGGTCAATCCCAATAACGCGAGGAAAAGCGCCGAATAAATCATGGATTTATGGCTCACTGCCAGCGAAGAGAACAACACTAGCAAAAGCGTCGCGGCGAAGAGCCCTACCTCCAAGATCACCCTCACTTACCATCACCCCTTCCAACTTCCTCATATCTTATGCCCTTATTCGGATCGGTTTTCGCCACAACCCTCTTCGCACCCCTGGAGGGGCTCGCCGGAACCCTGAGAAAACCGTCGAAGGTCGGACGGTACTCGCTCTCCTCGAAATAGGAGATGTCGTGCACGTTGGACGTTTCAAACGCCTCTGTGGGACACACGTCAACGCAGAAATAACAGAATATGCACAACCCCCAATCTACCAAGGGCCTCTTTCTCGGCCTCTGGCTCTGGCTCTGAGCAACAGCCACCTGAGGCTTAGCCTGGGGTTGGGCTTGAGCCTGGGCCTGGGGTTGGGTTTGGGGTTGGGGTTCAACTTGGCTCGCTGAGGGTACGGATGATTTGGGTGCCGCTGGTGGCAGTTGCAACATGGTTATGGCGTTAGAAGGACACACCATCTCGCAAAGGCTACACCCTATGCACTTATCGTCAACCAACTTGAAGAAGCCCCGGTAATTCTTGGGCAGCTCCATGGCCTCCGCCGGGTAATCCAACGTCATCCTGTGTGGGTCGATGAAATATTTGAAGCCCGTTGTTAACGCCTCAAGATGTCCCTTCACCTCACTCAGCGCGCCTTCCTTCTTTGTCGAGGTTTTTTCCTCTGTCATATCTCTCACCCCTCAAATTAAACGGGACACCGCGGCCGACACTAGCAGCGACACCAGCGCCAGGTATAACACCCAGCTCCACCCTGCCTCCATGGCCTTGTTCAGCTTATACCTCGGGTAAACAGCCCTTAGGAACACCAAGAAACACATGACTATCACCGCCTTGACGAACGTCAATAGGCCGGGCAGGATAAGGCCACCCACGAAACCAGATCCTCCCATGGGCGCCCACCCACCCAGAAAGAGAACGGAAAAGAGTAAACTGTAGCTATACAGCTCTATGTATGGAACACCCATAACGAAACCGAACATCAGAGAGCTGTACTCGGTGTAAGGTCCGAATATCAGTTCGCTGTCGGCCTCCACTATGTCGTAGGGAACCCTACCGGTGGACCTTATCACCACTAATAAGTAGACTATCGCCGCCACGGGATTGAGCAAAATCCCGGGCAGAGATGACTCCTGCATATCAACCACGCGGACTAGGTCTAGCGTCCTGTAAAGCAATACCATAGATGCTATTACCAGTATGTACGGTACTTCGTAAGAGATCAGAAGATAGGCCTCCCTCAATGCCCCTATAAAGGAGAACTTATTATCCGCTGCCCAACCGGTCACCACGAGGTAAACGGGGATTACCAAGGTAAACGCGGCCGCGAGCAAGAGGGTATAAGCCGATGGGAAAATGCGGGTGTAGTCCGGACCTATGGGGATGAAAACCGTCGGCAAAACGGCGAAAGCCAGCAAGAACCCTGGGAGGAAGACGAAGGGTAAGAAGTCGGCGCCCTCAGGTATTATGAACTCCTGGAAACTGAACCTTATCATGTCGGCCAGGAGCTGAATTATACCGCCAGTCCGCTTGGAGACCCACAACGGACCGTAACGCATCTGTACCCTTGCGGCCGCCTTCCGCTCAAACCATATTATGAAAAAGGCCAAAAGTAGGATGATCACAAAGCCAGGGAATATCAGGGCATAGAATAATGACTCGAGCAAGGGCAGCCATCCCTGCGGTAGGAAGTAAAGCACGCTCATCACCTATCGGCCTCCGGTGGGAAGTAATCAATACTCCCATAAATCACCGGTACGTCTGCCAGCTTATGCCCTGGCATCACGTGAGTGAAGTACGGCAGGTTCCTAAATGAGGGTGTTACCGCTCTAAACCTGTAGGGCGTCTTACCGCCATCGCTGACCAAGTAATAGAACACTTCTCCCCTACCCCCTTCTACCCTTGATATGGCCTCACCCTTAGGCGGGCTAAGAGAAGTCACCAGCGACGTAAACTTTACACGACCTGTCTCATCGTAGATCTTTTTCATGAGCGGGCTCATCCTCTTATAGTAATCCTCATAAATTACCCTTCCCTGGGGGATCTTCTTCAACGCTTGCCTTATTATAGAAATGCTTTGCTTGATCTCCTCGACCCTTATCAGTAAGCGAGCGTACGAGTCACCCTCGCTTAAAGTCGGCACCTCAAAGTCGAAATCTGGGTACGCCGCGTAGGGCGAATCCTTCCTAACGTCATATCCTACGCCCGACGCCCTCAGGTTGGGGCCTACAACCCCGAGTTCCACAGCCCTCGTCGCACTCAGCGTTCCCACTCCTTTCGTGCGGGCCTCCACCACCGGATTCTTTATCCAAATGCTCTCGTAGTCCTTCATCCTGCGCTCCAAGTATTGAAGCGCGATTTCCAGCCTGTCCGCAAAATCCTTGGGCAAGTCCCACCTGACACCACCGGGGATTATGTGGGAATAAGTTATCCTGGCCCCAGTCAACTCCTCCATTATGTCTATAAACGGTTCCCTGTCCGCCAGTGCCCACATAAACACCGTAGAACTCCCCATGAATATGCCGAAAATGGCGATACCGTAAAGGTGGCTTATTATGCGGCTTATTTCGGCGGTGATCACCCTTATGTATTGAGCCCTAGGAGGCGCCTCCAAACCCAGCAATTTCTCCAGAGCTATAACATAGGCGAGGTTCGCGTTCACTGTATCCACGAGCGCGGGCCTTTCAACGATGGGTATGGCCTTTATATAAATCCTGTCCTCGCTGAGCTTCTCTACGCCGCGGTGCACGTAACCTATATCCGGATCGACCTTGACCACGGTATCACCCTCTACCCAAACCACAATCCTCATGTGGCCAGACCCCGCGTGCGCTGGCCCGACCTGCAATTCAATAACCCCGTTCTTGAGCTCTATTTGAGAAAGCGCCTCGTACGTGAATGGGACTTCCTTCGGTAAGCTCACGGTTCGGCACCCCCCTTATTGAAGAGGTCCTCCCTCTTTTTCGAAAGCTTGAAGTCCTTTCTTAGAGGCCACTTGCCCTTGAACTCATCCGGGAGCAACAACTGCCTCAAGTCCGGATGACCGGCGAAACCAACGCCGAACATCTCATGCGTTTCCCTTTCGTGGAAAACGGCGCTCTCCCACACCGGGACTAGGGAAGGGACTTCAGGTCTCGCCCTTTCCACGTTTACCGTTAAAGCTGCCAGCATCCCCATAAGCTTGGAGTTGGTGTAGCTCGAAACGTGCCAAACCACGCTCATGCGTCCCTCAACCGGAAAGTCAACCGCGGTCACCGAAATACAGTGATCAAAACCGGTCTCCTTCATTTTTTTCGCCACGTCCGCCGCGTTCTTGCACTCGGTCTCGACGCGTAAAAACCCGGCCTTCTGGTCATAAACGACCTTAGCCTTATCTCCAACGAGACCGGATAACTCTTGCACTACAGCATCAACCTGCAATGATATCACCTTCCGCTCATCATCTCCGGAGCCGACGTCCCCGGAGAAGCACCCGCTTGAACGCCGGGCTTAGATCCCGCGTTTTTCTTTATCTTTTCCTTAAGCATCATTATGCCCCTAGCCAAGGCCTCAGGTCTCGGCGGGCATCCTGGCACGTATATATCCACTGGCAACACGTCCCTGGCCAAAACCGTACTGTAACTGTTCCAAAAGATGCCTCCGTCGAGCACGCATGCACCCATGGCTATCACCCACTTCGGCTCAGGCATCTGCTCCCAAACGGCCCTCACTACCTTCGCCATCTTCACGGTCAGGGTCCCGTCTATTAAGACCAAGTTGGACTGCCTTGGGTTACCATAGGATAGAAAACCCAGCCTTTCCAAATCAAACCTAGGGGCGGAGGCCGCCGCCAGCTCGGTGCCGCAGCAAGCGGTGACCAAGTAAGCCGGCCATAACGAGTACGTATAACCCCAATTTATAACCTTGCTGGCAAGCCTGTTCCTCTTTATGAACTCGCCGGCCTTCTTAGCCACTTCATCCAAGTTCCCGAAGTAAGCACTTCCTTCTTCTTGCCCCAAATCGCTCACCTTCTCTTGCAACCCGCCGCGCCCAACTCAGCACCACGACCAACGCCACGGCCCCCCCTAGCATTAGGATACCAGATATGTAGGGCTCGGATGCGAACGCCATCCCAACCAAGAAAAGGAAAACGGAGTACGGCTCAACCAATATGAACATCAAAAGGTAAGGGTAATACTCCATTGAAAAGAAACCCCTGCCAGCTCCCAACGGAGGGTTACCGCTTTCAAAACGCTTCCTCTTCATTGGGTGTTCCGAGCCGGCAAAAGCCTTGCCTATGAGCAATACTATAACTGGGGCCACTAAGCCGATCAACACTATTATGCCTACGGCGACCACGGGATCAGCCCAACTTGGCATACTGAAAAATTGGGAACTCAGTTAAGCTTTTTCATACCTTATCGGGTTAACAATATAATCCGATAACGAAGACATTTCTCTTCACTAACTTATAACCCCCTGAGGAAAGATCTTTTGAACCGCAGGTAGCCCGCTAATCCCCGCGTAGAACGGGCGATTCCGCCTGCGGATCCCATTCAAAGTCAAAACGAAAGGTACCCGCAACCGTTTTCACGCGCCAACGATGCGAGGGATGACGAGGGACGGTAGCCGCTGAGACCACTACGTAGACGACCCCAGCTGCAGCATCTAGCAAACCCGCCAACGATTGAGAAACCGGGGATAGGGCACGACGCTAAACCAAACGGCTTCCTTCGGGGTTGGTTAAGCTAGGACTTAAAGGATACGTCATGCCTCGATTGTACATGCCTGTTCATGGCGGCGTAACAAGAAACCTGCATGGCGCAAACGAGCAATACACCCCCCTTAAGCAACGCCCTCGGACGAACTCTCCTCTTTCGCTCCACCAGATTCCCTCAAGCACGCAATCAGTGGACGAGCTGGCTTCCGGTTTGCTCCCCCTGATTTCCCCTTTCTTCATCCCAAACCTCTTATTGGTAAATTAACTGAATAATTAGGGAATGGCATGCAAGCGTACCCTAGCTGGATGCGCTACGATCGTCAGATCGCGATCATCGGTAGACGTGCGCAAATCGCCTTAGAAGAGGCCAAAGTATTAGTGGCGGGCCTAGGTGGTCTCGGCTCCAACGCGCTCGGGCAACTAGCGGCAATGGGCGTCGGTCAATTCAGGTTAGTGGACCCCGACGTCGTGAAGATGAGCGACCTACATAGAGAGCCTCTATACGGGGAGGAAGATGTCGGAAAACCAAAGGTAAAAGCCGCAAAAGACGCGCTGAAAAGGATAAACCCGAGTATATCGGTGGAGATCTATCAGGCTCCCGTGGACGAAAGCAACGCGACGAAAATGGTTGATGGCACAGACGTGGTTGTAGATGGCCTAGATGAGATACCGCCCAGGTTACTTCTAGACGACGCATCCATGAAGGCGCATATCCCATACGTATTCGCTTCAGTACAGGAAACGTATGGCAACGTTTCCACCCTAATCCCCGGCGTCACTCCCCGCCTGAAATACTTCTTGAAGGTCGCTGGCCCTAACCCCTCGTGTTGTCACGCAGTTTACCCACCAGCGGTATTCGTAGTGGCATCAATAGAGACGGCGGAGGTTATCTCGCTATTGATTGGAAAGACCCCCGCGCTGGCCGGTAAGTTGCTGGTTTACGATGCCTTAACGGCGTCCTTTGACATAGTGCCCCTGACCCCCTCCCCGCCCCGAAGGACGAGGTTTGTCGTTCGTCTTATCAACGTTCAGATCGGCTATAAAATCCTCACAAGCGGTCTATCCATCCCCTCATAAAGGAGAGTTTCACCTCTTGACCCCATAAGGTTAAACCGCTCTTGAGACCAAGAGCTAAACAAGGGCTTGAGCTCCGCATCTCATTCATGGGAAGGGCCACCGCGCTTAAACGCGACTGACATTAATAATCCAACTGACTAGTCCATGTCCTCGCAATCACCTCTACTCGACAGACGCACGGCCACCAAGGCAGTTTCGTTGATAATCAATAACTACCCTTGGGCAGGGCCTCCCATTGTTGGCGACCCTTTTTTTGATCTGATAGGTATCGTGCTCAGCCAACACACCACTGATAAGAACGCTTGGGCAGGAGAGCAAACGCTGAGGAGACTTTTTCAAACACCCAGAAACATTTTGGCCGCTACACCCTCGGAAATCGCGTCCGCCATAAGGGGAGCCGGCCTTCAAAACCAGAAGACGAAGACGATAATCGCTCTCGCCAAGGTCGAAATCGAGCAAGGCGCCATCTCTAAGGCAGCGGCCTCTGACTGGGAAGAGGCCCGGAAAATCCTCTTAGGAATACCCGGCATCGGCATGAAGACCGCTGACGTGTTCTGCATGCTCCACCTCGGGGCACCCCTGATCCCCATAGACGTTCACGTCAAGCGCGTAAGCATCAGACTCGGCCTCACAAAAAGTCAAAAATATGAGGGTATACAATCCGACCTACACGCCATAGTCAAACCCGAAGATAGAAAGAGCGCCCACTTATCGATGATAAGGTTCGGCAGGGAGGTTTGTAGGGCAAAGAAGCCTTTGTGCGCCACCTGCCCCTTGAACGACATATGCCCCTGGTATCTGTTTAACCGCGCCAAGCAAGGAAGGTCGACGCAGAGCAATTGAGCCCAATGGCGGATACCGACCACCTTGCGCTACACATCGGGTCGACGGGCAAGTCGCTTCGGCTATCCGCCTTGCCTCCTCGAGGTCGGAAACTATCAAGGCCTTGAGCCTAGGATTTCTTAGTGCGAAAGCGGGATGCAAAGTGACGATGACCGGCACCCCGTGATATCTGAAAAACTTTCCCCTAATCGAGAAAACCGCCTTCTGGCCCGTTAAAGCGTTCACCGCGGTAGCGCCCATGGCCACCACCGCCCTGGGTTTGACCAGATCAACCTCTCTCTCAAGAAATGGCATGCAGGTCTTTATCTCTTCTTGGTTAGGTTTCCGGTTTTTGGGTGGGCGGCACTTCACCACATTGGTTATGTATAAATCTCCCCTTTTCAGCCCAGCCTCGCGTAGGGCATCCTCCAAGAGTTTTCCGGCCCTACCGACGAACGGCCTGCCCGTCATATCTTCGTCCCTACCGGGCGCCTCCCCGACTAGCATCAAATAACCAGTGGAGCCTTCGCCGGGCACGGCATTGACTCTCGTTAGGGCCAGCGGACAGCGCCTGCAGGCAAGCACCTCCTCTCTTAACTCCTCCAGTCCGTCTTGAACCATCATTTAGCTGACCTTATCACGGTGACACCTTCATCGTGCCCGATCACGAGCTCGTCGACCAAGCCCTCGAAAAGCCCCGTCTCTACAACACCCGTGAGGCTCTTGAGCTCCCTTGCGATACTAAGGGGATCGCCCTGGTAACCCGAAAGATCTACATCCACTATCCAATTGCCGTTATCGGTCACCACGGGTCCGTTTTTACCGGTACCCGCGCGCAACTTCCACTTCAAGCCCATGTCGCCAAGGGTAGCTATCACGTATGGAAAAGAAATGGGCTCTATTTCAACGGGAAGCGGGAAATCCCCGAAGAGCCTAGGAACGAATTTCTTCGCGTCTATCATAACTACGTATTTTTTCGATCTCTTCGCGAGGAGCTTTTCGCCGAGCAAAGCCGCACCACCTCCTTTAACTAAGTTTAAAACAGGATCGGCCCTATCGGCCCCATCAAAGGTCACCTCCGGCGAGCCCGGCGACTCTAAGTAATAACACCTCAATCCGAGTGAGTGAACTAGCAATTGCGTTGCCCGTGAGGCAGCAATCAGTTCAACGCGCTTGCCCTTCAGGAATTCCTTAACGAACAATTCCAAAGTTGACCCTGACCCGAGGCCTACCAACATACCATCCTCGATGAGGGCCGAGGCTTCCCGGGCTGCTCTCCTGCGTTGTTCCACTACCGCTTCGTCCATAAGCGGTAAACCCGTCCGAATAAATGCGTTTTCTGAAAAATGTCGATGTCAGAACTTCGGGACCAGTGAAAGACGGATAGGTCCCTCTGGGTACCTGCTGGGATAGGAAGACGTCTCCTTCTTCAGCGTTTCTATCAGCTCCGGTACGGTCATCGTCTTAACGAAGGGTTTTTCCAGCGAGGAAAGCGAACGCACGGAAACGCTGAGAACCCCCTGCTCCTGCTCCTTCTTACCGATGACGACCGTATAAGGTGTCCAGTGAACCCCTGCCTCTCTGATCTTCTTATTGAACGAGGATTCGGAGTCATCGACGTACGCCCTAAAGCCCTCCCTCCTCAGGCTTTCACATACTTCCGTGGCCCTACCGAGGTTTTCATCCGTCACAGGCACTATTCTTACCTGAACGGGGCTTAACCACGTGGGCAGGGTCGGTAGACCCTTCCCCTTGAAAGCCTGTTCGATCACGGAGGAGAACAGGCGCTCGATGGCCCCCAAGCTGGAATGTACGATGACGTAGTTTCCCCTACTCCCATCCCTCTTCGCGTAGGTCAAGCCATACCTCTCGCTGTTCTTAACATCCAGCTGAACCGTTGAGAGCTGAAGGTTATTCCCGGTAGAATCTATGAACTGGAACTCATCCTTCATTTCCCAGTAGTACTTCATGCCGGGAATTATCTCGACTATGATTGGCCTTTTCATCTCGGTCGCAATCGAAGACAAGAAGGATAGACCTTCCTTTTCAAAGGGTTTGGTAATCCTTGCGACCAGCGCATAGGGCAGCCCTAATCTCGCCAAGAGCTGGTCGTATTTCTTGGTCAGGTAAGCGAACTCATCCTCGCCCTGCTGATGGTCTTTACAGAAAGAGTGGATGTCTGGCATGGTGAATGCCCTAAGCCTTCTCATGCCGACGCACTCACTCCTTCTTTCCAGGCGAAAGCTTTTGGATATCTCGTACATCCTAAGCGGCAGGGCCTCTTCTCTCACAGAGGCGTCCTTCATCATTCTGAAAAGGCCAAAGTCGCTGGCAAACCTCAATAGGAAAGTCCTATTGCCGACCCTTAGGTGGTAATCCTTTTGCCTGAACTCCTTGGCCTGCTCGTGTATATCGGGTAGTGAATAATCGTAGAGGATCGGCGTCTCTATTTCATAAGCCCCGAGTTCGCGGAGAGCGATGTCCCTTACGAATTCCTCCAAGAGCCCCTTTAACATAGCCCCGAAGGGGTAGTATCTGAAGTTTCCGACGTCGCTGGCTGGTTCGAGGCTCGCCAACTGAAACCTGGTAAGAGCCGATATGTGTGGCGGGGTCTGGTGGGTGGAGTTTTTCATTTCCTCGCTTACAAAGTATTGATAATAATCCGGCCACTTCTTCAGCCCCTCTATGAAGTCTATGTCGTCAAGGCCGAATTGAGTGCTTTTGCCTTCCTCGTCGATAAAGTAATAGGGTTTGTTCAAGGAGCGCCACAAAGCCATAACGACCACGCTATTAAGATTTAGCGGTGACCTGCTCTAGCCGCGCAAGCTTAATACCCTGGAGCGCCAAAGACTTATGGCCGGACTCATAGCGCTACTCACGGATTTCGGTTACTCCGATTATTACGTGGCGGCGCTGAAGGGAGTGATAAAATCCTTGGTGCCGGAAGCCGACTTTATCGACATAACCCATGGCGTGGAGCCCTTCTCCGTTTGGGAGGGAGCCTTCTCGCTTTATTACGCGTTCAAGTTCATGCCCGAGGGGACCACCATATTGGCGGTGGTTGATCCCGGCGTGGGCACTTCCAGGGAGATCATCGCGGCTCGGTGCAAGGGCAAATGGTTAGTGGGTCCCAACAACGGCCTCCTTTACCCGGTGTTAAGGGATAACGGCTACGACGAGCTCTTCGCGGTAGACGTAAAGGCCTTCGAAACCAGCCGCACATTCCAGGGCAGAGATGTGATGGCCAAGGTATCGGCCAAGCTCGCCGGCGGCCAAGACGTATCAAATATAAAGCTTGGCGGGGTGAAACTGAAAAAGTTAAGGGGTTGGGGATTCGTGTCGAGGTGCAGATCGCGCTGCAAAGGCAAAGTCATGCACGTTGATAGGTTTGGAAACTTGATATCCAATTTGAGGTCAGATGGTTTTGCGATCAGGGGCAAGGTTAGGGTTTCCCTGGATGACAAAACCCTTGATGCCACTTATTCCGAGAATTATTCAAAGGACGGTTTTATCGTGGTGCCGGGGGGTTACGGGTTAATCGAGTTAGCAGTCGGCAAAGGGAGCGCAGCCTCACAGCTGCAAGCGAAAGCCGGATCGGTGATTAGCTTTGAAAAAGTATAGGGTAGGCTTACTCGTGGGCAGGTTTCAGCCCTTCCACTTGGGTCATCTAAGGGCTGTTGAGTACGCCGCGTCGCGTTGCGAAAAGCTGGTAATAGGAATAGGGAGCGCCCAAGAGTGCGGCACCGATAGGAACCCTTTCGATGCCGATACCAGGATGCGCATGATCGAGGAAAGCCTAAAAGAGACAAACGACGTGGACCTCTCGCGCGTAGAGTTCCTGAAGATACCAGACTTCATGGACGATGATAAGTGGTACAACTACATAATCGAGCGCGTCCAAGACTTGGAGGTGGTGTTTTCCGGGAATAACTGGGTCAAGAGAATATTCAGAACAAGAGGTGTTAAGGTCGTAACCCCGCCTTGGTACAACAGGGGAGAGATCTCAGGCACAAAAATCAGGTACATGATAAAGAACGGGGAAAAGTGGGAGGGATTTGTACCTCACGCGGTGATCTCCATAATAAATCAACACAAAAGTGAACTGGCGCCGGTGAACGGCTAGCTTTTAAACGGGGTTGAAACCCAAATAACCGGATTTTTGAAGGGGATTTGGAAATGAGCGAGAAAAAAGGGCTTGCCTCAGATCTCAAGACTCTTTACATCAGGCAGGTGATGGTAGCCTTCAGTAACGGCTTCGCATCCCCTTTCGTGAACGTGCTCATGGTACAACTCAAGTCATCGGCGTTCATACTTGGGCTCCTCTCCTCCATAACCAACTTCGTGTCCAACTTTTTCCAGTTCATTTGGGGAGCCATTACAGATGCGGTCGGGAGGAAGATACCATTCGTGTTGATCGGGGGATTGGGGGCTTCCGTGATATGGCTTTTCGCCATAGGTACCCGTACGGCGCAAATGCTATTGTTATTGATAGCAGTCCAGGCTTTCATGAACTCCATGGTGACCCCGGCGCTTTCAGCGCTGATAGGTGACGTAGCCCCACCGATGAGAAGGGGCAGAGTCTCTGCGTCACTAAACATATTCGCGTCGCTGGGCTCCCTGATAGCAACCCTCATCTCGGGCTACATCATGATGATCGATGATCAAAGCCTTTCCAGCATGTACGTGATCCCTTTCCTCCTGGCGGCCATAACGGGCTTCGCCGGCAACGCGGTCATAATGAAAATAAGGGAAAAGCCCAGCAGACGCAAACCAACGTTCAAACCCAAAACCCTTGCTGAGCCGCTCAGGGAGAACGAAGTATTCAGGTCGTTCACGGAAATCTCTTTCGCCTCCATGATCGTACAGTCTCTACCTTGGGGTGTCTTCCCCTTCGTCATAGTGGACGTGGTAAAGGCCAACATGCTTCAGGTGGCTCTCATATCTGTCATAAACGGGGCTTTCGTATTGGCCGTCCAAAGGAGCGCTGGAGCGCTGGTGGACAGGGTCGGCAGAAAGCCGTTCATATTAGCGGGCAAGTTTGGGCTTTCTGCTTTCCCGCTTTTTTACGCTTTCGCCACATCGGTTTGGATGCTCTACATCGGCAACGCCATCGGCGGTGCGTTCAACGGCCTACTCATGGTCGCGAACTTTACCTACATGTTGGACGTCTCTCCTAACGACAAACGCGGCGAGTACTTCGGAATATACAACTCGCTGATGGGCATAGCCACCGGGATAGGGGCGCTCGTGGGAGGGGGCATAGCCGATATTTTCATGGCTAGGTTCGGATTAGAGCCAGGCTTGTGCTACGTCCTTTTGGCCTTCGCCATCGGAAGGATGAGCATCAACGCTTTGTTCTTCAAGATAAAGGAATCAAGGGGTTACAGCGCCCAGGCATCCCCGAACCCGCGAAGCATATAGATTTACGGCGCGGCTGGGCCCACCAAAGCTTCTACCCAATTCTTGGGGTCGAAGCGGTCCAGCGAGTCATACTCTTGCCCCCTGGATATGAACAGTATAGGTTTTTTGTAGCGCGAAAGGGACAGAAAAACCCCTCCCTTCGCATCGGCGTCCACCTTGGTCACCAAAAAAGCATCAACACCGACGGCAGACTCGTATCCCTCGACCTGCTTCAGCACGGCGTTCCCAGTCAGCGCGTCGACGACCAATACCTTCAGATCGGGAGAGCCAACCCTCACTATCTTCTTCATCTGATCCATGAGGTTCTTGTCCATTTCTACCCTTCCAGCCGTATCCACGAGAATCACTGTCAGCTCTTTACCAGAGTTCAGCTTCTTGGCCTCGAAAACGAGGGAGGCGGGATCGGCGCCATATTTGGAGGGGAGGTAAGGGAGGGCGAGCTTATTGGCGTGAGCAGTTAGCTGCTCGATGGCGCCCGCCCTGAAAGTATCACCGGGCACCAGATATGGCCTCAAACCAGAGTCCTTTAAGTACTTGCCCACCTTTGCCAACGCCGTGGTCTTCCCTACGCCATTTACGCCGAAAAACACGGTTACGTAGGGCCAATTTCCCTTTCTTTTGATCAGCGTTGGAAAATCGGGAGAGGCCAGGGGCGCCAGGTAGCCGTATAATACCTCCGCCAAAGGCCTTTCCTTGACCTGCTCCTCGATCTGTTCAACCACGTCCAGAGCCACTCCGGCCTCCAACAAAAGAGACCGGGCTTCTTTGACGTCGTTTTTAGATAACCGAGAAAAAGCCCTTTTCAAGCCCTCAAAAACCATTCGCGCCAGTCCCAGTTTGCTAGCCAATTGCCTTATCCTGGGCTCCATCGATCTAAGCGCGCCGATAGTCTGCCTCTCCCTTAGCTCCAGGGCCTCTACACTCTTGCGCAGCTCATCCCTTCTCTTCTCTAAGTAAGAAATGGCTTCGTCCTTTGGGCGCTCCACGAACACCGACTGGCCCAATGAAACGAAAACCTTCTCCCCCGCTATAGCAGATTGTACGAACACGCCCGCCCCCACGGGAGCGAGGAAACCCTCCTTCAAAGACTTTAACGCCGAAAGCGCGCCTTCGGTTTCTTGGACGTAAGTCGCTATCAGACGCTCCTGATCGCTCAGCGCCTTGAGCAACGACTCTAGGTATACGTATTGATCGCTGAGCCGCTGAAACTCATCCTTCTCCTCGCTCATTCTGAACCATCTTCTTGAGCAGCGGGTCGTCTATCTCGTTCGGGTCTTCAACCCTCTTGACGCTCTCAACCCTTATGTCCCCGCGCTTCACGTGATGCTTGCTCCCTATTTCCGAAAGCACCCTTTCCAAGGCGCGCTTCTCGTTTTTGGCAACGGTAAACTTCCTGAACTGATGAACGTAAAACCCATCGCTGAACCTGCCGACGACTAAGTAAACGTTGGGTTGAACATCGGACATTTGGTTTAATATAAGGGCTAAGACTTAAGCCTGAGCTCATGCTGGCGGCTCGCTGATCTGCGAGGCGCGTCGAAAAAACCGTTCACGCGTGGTATAGGCGTCTATACAACAGAGACTGGCTGCTCGGCAACCGACGTCATCCCTCGCCGCTGGCGGACAGCAAAGCGGCCATAAAAAGGGAAATCTTACACGCTAATCGAAACTAAGAGCCCGCTCTATCCCCACCAACTCCGTACCTGTGCTCAGGTCGCCCACCAGCGCCCCGCGAGAATTGGCCACCAGGCCCAACCTCAGGTATTGAAAACCCATGTTAACCGTCGCTATATCTCCTTTGACGCGAAACCTTTCTTCTAAGGCCTTGAGCTCATCCTCCGAAAACATAGGTGGCAAGGCCAAGCCCTTGTCCGTAACCACAGATAAGGATCCAACCGTGGCGAATCCCTCACCTAGCTCACCTCTTTCAACCTCTACTCCCAACGCATCCGAAATCTGACGGACCTCCTCACCGCTAAATCCCTTGTATACCAAGGCGTAGTTTGAGTTAGCCAAGATCAAGTTTCCAAGAGCCGTATAACTGGACCGCAATATCTGCACGTTCACGTCATAATTTTTCTTTATTACCTCAACTTGCTGCTCATCCACTTGATATGGAAAGATCACCCCATTATTGTTTCCAGCTACCATCACACCGTGTAGCTCAGCTGATATAATGTCAACTGGCACCACTTCAGTACCAAGGGCTGCCCTGACGGTGTCGATCGATTTTTTATCGAAGGACGGAGGTATCACTGCGAACTTATCGTTGACAAAAACCTTCACTCCGACCCAACTGCTACCCATAAGGCGCCCTCTGGTCACCCCAAGGGTGCTAGTCGCCCTTGACAACAGATTCACCCGAAGTCCTTTCGGCCGTCTGTTTTTGTTCGGCTTCCTTAGCGCTCGCTCCTTCAGGGCCGCCGGTGCGTAACTTAACCACCCAAGGCTCATCGCCCTTAGCCCGATCGAGGACGACTTCAATCAAACGAGGGGCCCTATTGATTCCTCTAGACCAAATGAAGGAATTGAGCTCGGGATCTATGATAAACTTTTCTTGACCCAGGTGCCTCTTAAGAAACTGACGCAACATCCTCATCGCGTGAGACGCTTTCTTATTCCCATGGGCAAAACGCGCATCCCTTAATGATATCAAGTACTCTTTGTGCTCAGGCATAATATAAGGAAGAGGCTACAGATTAAGCTTTACCGTCCTTGCCTATCCCAGGACTTCGTCCCGTGTCCTCTTCGCGAAAAGGTTTAGTAAACCCCCAGTCTCAGGTGTGCACAATACGTTTGGCAATGCGGCCGCCGGGATTTGAACCCGGGTCAGTGCCGTTCTGCGCGTTTGGCAGGGCACCGTCCTACCAAGCTAGACTACGACCGCATACCGCGTAACATTTCGTGGTGCCTTAAGTTTTTATCGGTCAAATCCACCGCCGCTTCTCACAGCTCCGTCCCAAGGATACCGAAACCGACCCTAAGGAATTGCAGCAATTAAACGATAAGGTTAAAGCGAACCGGCCCAAAAAATTGGGCCGATCGTCTAGTCTGGTAGGACGCTGCCTTGACATGGCAGAGGTCAGGAGTTCAAGTCTCCTTCGGCCCACTTCAATTTCCGTCTCGCTAGCGGGCAAACCTAAGGCCGTCCCCAAGATTAACTAAAAGAGCGATCGCCAGCATCCCCCAATCCGGGTACGATGAAACCCCTTTCGTCCAGATGCGGATCGATGGCTGCTGTATAGACCTCAACAGAAGGAAACTCCCTTATTATGCTCCTCAAGCCGTACTCCGAAGAAATCAGCGTCAGGATGATCTCCCTCTTAGGTTTGCCATGCTCGAGCACGCGGGGCAATACCCGCCTTATGGTGGAACCAGTAGCCAACATGGGATCGGCCAATATAACGATCTTACCCTCGGTGTTCGGAACGTTCACATAATACACCTCAGTATCTATTGATGATATACCGTTTTCCGCTTCGCGCCTCTTTGCCACAACAAAACCGACTTTGGCCGATGAAAAAACCTCGAGCAGACCCTCGGTCAGCGGAAGGGACGCCCTCATTATGGATATCAACACCGTCTCGCGTAACGCGGGGATGTCCACTCCCGTGGCGCGACCTAGGGGCGTATCGACGGTCACTTCGCGCGTGCCCAAGTACCTGCATAGCTCATAACCCATTAGCTCTCCCACCCTACGAAGAGTCTCCCTGAACGTTTGCTGGTCCGTCCCCTTATCGCGTAACACCGTAAGAAGCATCTGAACATACGGATTGTCTACAACCTTGACTCTTTCCGCCTCGGATGACACTATTTACCGGTAAAGCAGTTGGGTAGCTAAAAAAATTTTCGGCAAAGAAAAGAGAGAGGCGGCAGCCGCCAGAACAACCCTTAGGAAAATTTTAAAAGCTGTTAAACATGACTTATTATGTTTTACGAGATAAGGGAACCAGTTTACGGCTATGTCACGTTCGACGATGATGATAAAAAGATCATAGATACCCCCCAAGTACAGAGATTACGCAGGATACTGCAACTGGCTGTGGCTTACGTAGCTTACCCGGGCGCGACCCATACCCGCTTTGAGCATTCGATCGGCGCGATGCATTTGGCATCGATGATAGGCGAAAACTTGATCGAGAAAGGGCTCGATAAAGACGACGCGAAAAAATTGAGATTAGCCGGCTTGCTACACGACCTGGGCCACGGCCCATTTTCCCACTCGTTTGAATACGCCATGCAAAGAAAGTTGGGCTTAGACCATGAAACCGTTACGCAAGCCCTGATAACGCAAACCGATATCGCGGACAAGATCAAAGAAATGGGTTACGACCCGGCCGAAATAGCTGAAACGATAAGGGGGCGCAAGCGCCTTCTAAGCGACTTTGTGGCAGGGCAAGTCGATGTGGACAAGATAGACTTCTTGCTAAGGGACTCTATCCACGCGGGCGTCGACTACGGCATGTTTGACTGGCAAAGACTGATCCGCTCCTTTTACGTTAACGGAGATAAGGCCCTGATAGGCACTAATTCGCTTTATTCGCTGGAATCTTTCCTGATGGCCAGATTCCAGATGTTCAGGGCGGTGTATTATCACAAAACGGTCAGGGCCGCAGACCTCATGCTCGAACGGGCAATGTACGAGTTTTGGGAATACGTGGGGCTTACTTCTTTCGATCCCCAATCTTACCTGGATTTGGACGATTACTCAGCTTTTTCGGCCCTCGGCAAGGCGGCTTCCGAAAAACCGGAAAGCTTGGGCGCAAGGCTATTCAAAGGCCTTTTGAACCGCGATCTGCTAAAGGTGGCCTACGAGAAACCCATAATTGGAGGGAGGGAAGCCATAGTTCACCGGCCACAGGACTTAGAAGAAGAGATCGCTTCCGAAGCCGAAGTAAAGCAGGGAGAGGTCTTCGTTGATACCCCTTCTTTGCCAATAATCCCTCTATCCCAATCGATGAGGGGAGAAATAGAGGTATGGGACGAAAAAACAAATCAAGCCGTTCCCCTTTCCAGCCTTTCAAAGATCAGCGGGTCCCTCACAGGATATTACGAGGCTCTAAGGGTCTACACTTTCAGGGAAAACAGGGAAAAAGTGAACGCCGCAGCCAAGAAAATCCTAGAAAACGGCTTCCAAATGCACTACCGAAAAGTAAAGGCGAACATGGGGCACCGGCCGCATGGGTTAGCGACCGACGCTCGCGACTCCCCTACTTCGACCATTCCACCGTTGACCCTAACGATGGCGCCTTTCCTTATCGTTAGCAATTCATCGCGGAACCCGTGGACCAAGGGAATACCGGCCAAAACGCAACCTATTATGGTTACCGTATCGGCTTCCTTCAGAAGCATGGCCGCCGGCGCCGTACCCATTTTTTTCATGGCATAAATGACGTAGGACCCAACAGTACTACCCTTCCCCGTGGGGTAGATCAAGACCTTGCCCGTCACGACCTCTCCCTTTACATCGCTGTTGGGGTCAACTACTTTCCCGCTACTGGGCTCGACTCCGCCCAAAAATGATATGGGGCGCGCCGACACCAGCGCCTCCCCCGTTACATCACCCGATACCACGGGCTTGCCCACTAGCTTCACGCTACTTCGCCTCCAGCTCGCCGCTGCCGAGCATAAAGGCCACGACGGTGGGCATCAGCTTGGGTTCAACACCCTTGGACTGCGGCAGATAAAAAGAGGACTTCACCGAGTCAGAAGCCACCCCCTTCGAGAACGTCGGGGCGGGGGAGAAGACCGGGCACGTATCCTTGAATACCTTAATCCCTTTCTCCCTAAGGGAAGCGACCGCCGAAGCTGCCGCGGGATCCCTCAGGGCATGCGCCGAGGTGAATACGTAAATCTGCCCGCGTACGCGTTCCACCCTCGAAAACATGCGTGACAAGTAAACCAGCTCCTCCGAACCGTAGTGCGGGCAACCCAAGAAGAAGGCATCTGGGAGGTCGCCCTTTACCGCCCGTTCCACCGCCGACCTAGCTTCCTCTTCCAGCCCATCGCCATCTATGTAGACCTCCTTTACACCCTGCGGTGCTGCCTTGGCCTCGGGGCTAATGTGAGGTGCAAGAAACATATCCGTGGGTCCAAAAGTGGCCAACGCAGCCGAGAGAGCTTTCAGCTCTCCTTTCGTCGCCACCTTTCCCAAACCCTCCACGTAAGGTACCCTCGCCAGGTCACCGAGCGAACCTATCTTTTTACCGAGCAAGCCCCATTCGAGAGGCCCTCTGGGGACCGGGGGGTCCACGCGGACCAGCACCGTTGGTTTCCTGTTCTCCTCCAAGTGCATGCCGTAGTTGGGCGTTACCCCCGTAATCCCAGAAAAAAGGGCAGAAGGGCCCCCCTCGCGATTAGTCCTTATCCCCAGCACCGAGTTCCCGTAAACCACGGCCGACGATTCAGCCCACGCCACGTGATCTCCAACGCGCAGGTCCTTCGACCAATCTCCCTCATATGGGAAAGTACAGGAGTAAGTCGGGGTTACACCCATGGACTCCAACGCAGCGTTCACCCTCCGTTGCTTTTCGGTAAACGCTTTATCAACGCCTTGCTCTTCCCAACGCTCCCTATCGATCCCGCAGGGGTTCGAACTAGTTGGAACCGCCACCTTAAGGCCAGCTGCTGCCAGTTCCTCGAGGAAGGATAGGCCGTAATCACCTAAGTTCATGTAAGATACGCCAGATACGTGCGCGTTCTTCACGGGTATGAGGCCGCGTGCGTCCTTGGCCTCCGATAAGGCCTGCAATACTCTTTCGGCAACCTCCTTTCCGTTCAAGCCATGCTCTAGGCGGACGCTCTGTATTTATCCCTTTCCCTAATCGGCGCGGTGGCATCAATGCCCATCTTCGCGTTTTGACCGTCGGGATCTGCCGAGGGATCTAACGTCGATCCGCTGGCGCCCTCTACCACAACCAATCCCCTGTCAGCCCTGAACCTAGTAGCCACGGCCCATTCCAGTTGAGCTGGATCGCGGACATCGATATCATCATCAACGATCAACACGTGCTTCAGGCTTGGATGCGCCCCGAAAGCGGCCATCATAGCAACCTTTGCGTCTCCATCGCGCTGTTTCGAAATGGAGATCACGCAGTGTAGCCAAGTCCCCCCGGCCGGCGTCAAGTAGACGTCCTTGACGCCGGAGATAGCGCTTTCCACGGCTTCCCTGATTTTAGCTTCCTTGGGCAGACCCATCAAAAGTTGGTGCTCCTGCCCACCGGGGTAAATAACGTGGAATAAAGCCGAGTTTTTGTGGTATGCCCTTTCAATGGTGAGCACGGGCTGGGCCCTGACCGCGTCGTAAGTGCGAAGGACGTCAAAGAATGGCCCCTCAGGTGCCAACTCGTTCGGGTCGATGACGCCCTCAAGCAATACCTCAGAGTCGGCAGGGTAGGGCAGGTTAAAGTTTGGGCTCTTCTTATACCGAAGGGATCCGCCAGAAAGGGCGTTCGCGACCTCAAGCTCGAAGACGCCAAAAGGTGGCGATGAGGACGAAGCCAATAGAAACTCAAGCGGCCCTCCTATCACAACTGCTACCTTTAACTGCTCCCGGTGCTGCCGCGCCTCTTCAAGTATCCTGTACAGGTGTCTGGGCACTACCCTTACCGCGAACTTATTCCCGCCCAAGTGAAGCATCCTATGGAATGAAGAGTTCAGATGCGTCCCGTCACTGGCTATGATAATCCCCGCAGTCACGTATGACTTGCCTCCGAAATTTGGGATGTCCATAAACGAGACGCCATCTTCGGTTACCTCTTCCGTTGAAGACGCCTCAGCCTCGGTTAGCGGCAATGGATTCCTCAAGGCCCAAGTCAGCTTGTGATGCAACGAAGCTACGTCAGGTAAGCCCAGTAGGTGGGCTAACTGCTGCCTATTCAGGATCAAGTTTCCAACCCGCCTTACAATACCCTCGTCCTCGACAACCACCCTCTTTCCATCTTCCCTTTTCAACTCCCCTAGAAAATCGCGCTTCGGTACTTCGACCAAGGAGCCTTCAGCCCTGAGACGGTTTAACACTTCTTCGAAATTCATTTTTGTGCTTTCACGCGATGGGAAAAAAGCCTATTCACCCATCCCATCGACAAGGAATCGTAAAAGCGTTTCAGGCCCAACGCCACCGTTTCTCATCCTAAGAACGCTTACGCTGCCTCCATTGGCTGCGTGCTCCCGTAACCAGTGAACTACCCCTCCCTCACGGAAGGGAACTTTCGCCCCCGTAACCATTAAAGCGTGATCTAAGGGCGTCTTAATGAAGCGCCTATACGAGTTGCTGGGCTACCCGCGGTGCGCCTTGATATACGGGGCAGGGGGAGTGGGTAAGACAACGGTCGCTTTGGAGGCCGCCCTTGGGGCCGCATCGACGGGAAAAGCGGTGATCTATGGGTTTTCCAGCACTTCATCTTCTCTCAATAGAGCGGTAGAAATAGCTAACTCGATGGGATGGGGAAAAATACCCGATAAGTTGAATTTTGCCAAGGTTGATTCATTCAAAAGCCTCTTTGAACTGGCCACCATCGCATTCGGTGGAGGACCTGACTTATTGGTTATAGACACAATCACGTACGCTTACAGAGTTGCGCTCTCCTCCGGCAAAAGAGCTATGGAAACGGGGAGGTTGTTGACCGAAGTCGTCGCTCTTTTAGCCGCGGGAAACCCGAAACGGACAACCATACTCCTGGCTGATGTCCAAACCAGGCCCACCGGTGAAGAGCGCCCCGTGGCGGAATCCTCGCTCAAGTATTGGTGCGATGAGGTTATGCACCTGACGAGGTCTCCAGCCGGAGATCGGTCAGCAGAAATAGAGACGATGGAGAAGTTCCGGTCGAAGGTAAGCTTCCGGGTAGGTGAGTGGGGGACTGAGGTGATCGGGGCTTGAACGCTATCGACGTGGCTCTGGCGGCGGTAGTGCCGCTTTACGTGGCCAATGGTACACCCGTAATAATACGCGGTAAAAAAGCCATCGACTTCGGAAAGAAAGCTTGGGACGGGCGGAGAGTATTTGGTGACGGTAAGACTTGGGAGGGGTTCATCGGCGGAGTGACGGCTGGAACGGCAGCTGGTACGGCGGAAGCTTACTGCGCCCCTTCCTTAATGACCGTCGAGCTGGCCTTCGCTTTGGCTCTTGGCGCGCTACTCGGTGACTTGGTAGCTGCATTCTTCAAAAGGCGGGTCGGTCTCAAAAGAGGGGACCCAGCCCCCTTGCTGGATCAGCTTGACTTCGTGATTGGCGGATTGGGGTTGGCCTACCTGGCTGGATTTTCGCCCAGCCTCTCATCAATAGCGATGATCGTAATCGTGACGCCCTTTCTACACTTCCTGACAAACGCAGCCGCCTACCTCATCGGATTAAAGAACGTCCCGTGGCGAGTCAGAAAAGCCTTTTAACCGGTCGAAACAGTTACCTCATGAGTTTAAAAGATAGGATAAGGGACGCCCTGAGTACCCTGTATTCCCCTGACACCTCAGATTCCCTTTGGAGAGCAGCAGAGGTTTTAGCGTTGCTCGCCGTGGCTTTCCTGATAGGTGGCGGCGTTTACGTGCTATATTACGGATATCCGTTTGCCATATACTCGAGTAGCCAGGTTTATTACGTGTATCCGGGCAACATTGAGGTGGGCGCGGAGGTCATAATCATGGCCACTTTCCTCCTGATGGGAGCATCTGGTTTCTACCTCATATACAGGGCGTCTGAAAACGTCGAAGACCCCGAAGTTTATCAACAAATGCTGTACGTTGGGATTGCCCTTGTGGTGATAACCTTCCTCGGCTTGTTCGCGATCGCTAACATGAAGTAGCCCGCTCAAAATCAAAGCTAAGAAAAAATTGTGTTCTTGCCATCAGAAATTTAACGAGTAAGTTTTACAATTCCTTCCCCAACTCACTCGATCGGCATGCGCCAGTCTATATTTATGGTCGCACCTCCGACCTTACCTATCGGGGGGGCTTTCCTCTTGTGATCGGAGCGCACTACGACATCAGAATAACGCTTGACGACTTCCAGCGGCAGCCCCACGATCCTCGATATAACGTCTTCCGGATACCTTTGGTCAACCCTGTAGTAGAGCAACCTATCCAAAACCTCGTAAGGGAGGCCCAATTCCGATTGAGCGGTCTTCCCCTTTATCAATTGGGGAGATGGGGGCTTCAACCACACCCTCTTGGGTAATCCCACCTTTGAGGCCATGTATCTGACTTGAGACTTATAGAGGTCGCCAATTGGTAGGAAATCAGCTCCGCTGTCACCGTACTTAGTAGTATATCCCAGCAACAACTCCGACTTATCGCTTGTGCCCATGACTTGCGCGCGACCAAGCGAATTGGCAACGGCATAAAGCAAGATCATTCTGATCCTAGCCTTAACGTTAGCAAGCGCTGTCTGGTTTCCCTCGATCTCGGGCAGCGCCAACAGAAACTGCGATACCAAAGGGGATATTTCCTTGGTTATCAGTTTGACTCCCAGGAACCGAGCTACATCTTGGGCATCTTGAGCGTCATAATCGGGCGTAACGCCGCTTTCTGGAAGGAAGAGTGCGACCACGTTCTCCACCCCAACCGCCTTAACACCCAAGAAGAGGGCAAGAGAACTGTCAACACCACCTGAAAGCCCCATGACGACTTTTTCTGCAGCGGTGTTCTTTAGGTGCCAACGGATCTCGTTAACTATGTCCTTCTCGGCTTCTTCCCAATCGAACTTCAGCTCATCCGGTAGTGGGTATTCCTGGACGTTTTGAAAATTATTCTCCTGTTCCATCGGGGATATCCCTCCCTCATCTCCTTAAAGGCACGCGCGTAGTCCTCTATCACTTCCCCTCTCTCCTCTCTTAGCATGGGATTAACCTCTCTGTACTTCCTCTCCCTATAAAGATCCAAGTCCGCGAAGACCAAAGCCTCTTCTCTCAGGGGGGCCGTGACCAACGAATTCCCCTCAAAGTCTATAACTTCACTACCTCCCCAGAAATTGACCATGTCTTGACTACCCGCCTGATTCACGAAGACCACGTAAAGGGCGTTCTCGATTGCCCTGGCCACCAACAAAGAGTGAGTCATTTTCGGCTTTTGGAGCGTCTTCGGAGAACTAGCTATGGCGAAAACCACCTGAGCCCCCCTCATGGCGGCTATGCGGACACTGAGGGGCTGCCAGTAATCCTCGCATATAACTACGCCGGCACGGAAACGACCAGTTTTCGATTCTAGATCATAAATGGGCACGCTAGATCCCGGGGCGAACCAGCGACTCTCTTCGAACATACCATAAGTTGGCAAGTAAAGCTTGCGGTAAGAGGTTACATCTTTCCCCATCCACTTGCCCTTTACTATCTGTCCATCCCTCAGCACCATAGCCGCGTTGTAAAGGTTCCCCATATCGTCTTCCTCGACGAGCCCAAGCACGACGCTGATCCCTTTGGCGGCATCAGCCACGCGGACCAAATTAGGATTGGATTTCTCGGCGACGTCGAAAAAGATCCCCTGCGACAGGTAACCTGCGGTGGCCAACTCGGGGAAAACCACGACGTCCGCTCCCTGCGAGACAGACCTATCTACGAAGTCGATTATTTTCCCGAAGTTTCCCTCAACGTCACCCATTTTGGGTGCCACTTGAGCCAGGGCCACCTTGACTTTACCATAAGGCTCCATATAGCGATCATCCAATAACGGTCGTCCGTTAAGAGGTTTGTTGCCGCCCCCTACCCTACCCGCAGCTTTATCGCCCAATAAGCTTCTCCTGTCCAACGGAGTTACCCTCGAACTCCGCGTCCAGAAGCCGTGCTATCCTCGAGGCCTTGACTTCGCCTATTCCGTCCACCGACATCAACTCGCTTTCCGATGCCTTCATGACCGAACGTACCGTGCCGAAACGCCTAAGCAACCTCTCCGCTATCTCGCCACCCACTCCTGGTAGACCCTCGACCACGTATAACTGTTTTTCCCTCAGCGACATAACCCTGGGCCTTTGCCTTATCTCGAGCCTCTTTTTTTCGCCGGACTTTCCGGTCCTTCTTTTGAACAGCACGGTGATCAGCTCCGCGGTCTGGTGCATACCGGGGGTGAAGAAGGGTATTACACCCCATTCCACAGCGACCGCGACCAAGGCTCCCCAATAGGCACGTGGGTTTTTCCTCCACGAAACCTCTGAGGCGAAATCCCCCTCCACCACCAATACGGGCGTTTCATAAGCTTCCTTCAGCCTCTTACACTGGTCCAGCAGACGGCCGTCGAACAAGGACCTCACGAAGTCAACCGCGGTTTTCCTCTCTACGGCCATACCTTCATCTATGAAGTAATCCCCAACGGTCAACTGCTGAACCTCAACCGGCAAGCCGCGCTCCCTGAGCGCTTGAATCATATCGGCGGGCTCCCTGGCGTCCACGACCAGCTTTGGCCCCTCGCTTTCCATAGCTTTAAACACCCCACAGCCTATTTTACTATCGCTTACTCAACTCAGGAGAAGCCGCTCAACTCGGGCCGAACCCCACCTCCTTCGCTTTGAACCAACCAGTTTATTCCTGACGTAAAACGCGTAACCCCTGAACTGGCGATCTAGCAAATACATCAACCCAAAGTATATGGCTGCGCCCAAAAAAACTTCAGCGATGACCAAAAAAGAGCGACCGTGAGGCAAACATACTAAAACCGCGCTCATAAGGGAGGCCGAAACAAGAGAGTTAAAAAAGGTCCTGTGGGGAAAAACCCCGCTCGCCCTCTTCCCCGCTATCAGCACCCTGCCCAGCAGCTTAAGTAAAGCCCCTATCAATACGGCAATCGACATACCAAGCGCGCCGAATTTCAGCCCCGCCTCCCACATAACGGGAATCATCACGGCCAATACCACGAGTTGCATGAGAAATCCTTGAAAGAACTTACTGCGAAACAGGTCGCGAACCCCAATATCAATGCTTTCTCCCCCATAGATAAGCGAATCCAAAAAAGAAAAGAACGTAGAAGATATGAAGTAGGCGGCTGCCAACGAAAACAAGGGGAGAGCGGATAGCTGCGCGTACTTCCTAGAAAAAACCGATAAAAGGGGGACGGAGAAAAACACTAACCCAAAAAGCATGGGCACCGAAAAGGTGAGCGTCAACGCGAGTAAGTCACGACTGGCCTTCTTGTCTTCACCGCCGGCCCTCAGGACGTGGGGGTAAAGAGCTGTCGATATAGAGGAGACGGGGTTAAGCTGGCTTGCCAGCAGCAGGGCCATGCCATAGGCGCCAAGCGCAGGTTCTGAGATCAAACCGAGTAAAAACTTATCCAAACCGTTGTAAAAGTAGGAAACCACGGAAGAAGCCGCTATTAGCCAAGATAGGGAAAGCCATCTGGCCACCCGCCTAACGTCCCACATGACGTTTTCGTGAGCCAACTTCCTGAGAGAGCGAAACGAGTAAACGGCGCTCGCCAGGTAAGCGGCCGATATTGACGCCTCGGCGCCCACGAGACCAAGCTTGAGAGAAACCACCAGAAATAACGCCAGCACTATCTTCAAAAGATCTCCTGCTAGCTCGGTGCCAGCTAGGGAAGCGGGGTTCAAAGCATTTATGCTACCATTAGTCGAGGAAAGCAGGAAGGTCAAGCTTATGATAGGTGCGGCCACCAAAACGGCCAAGTAAGGGACATGTCCCTCAGCCGAAAACATACCGGCCAGCCCCAAGTACACCAAGGTAAAGGGCAAAGACAGAAAAAGATTCGAAAGCAAGGACACGTATGCCCCTCCCTTGCGCACGGCCACTTCCCTCGAAGACCAATACGGTATCACGCCTGAAAAGAACAGAAAAAAGGCCAATACTCCGTTTATGAAGTAGACACCCCCGAACTCCTGCTGCGTAAGGTTGCGCGCCAAGATCCACATGAAGTAGAGCCCCGTAAACGCAGTGGTTATTTTCGACGCAAAAACGAGTAACCCAGAATATCTTAGGTGGGTCGCGCGGTCTCCGTCGCCTTCCATAGCTAAGATTATTGAGGAACTTAAAAGCATCGCCAGTTCTTGAACTCGCGAACGAGGAGAGGATAAGCACAGCTCCTCGCGAAAGCGACTGAAGGTGCTTCAGGTAAGCCATGCAGCTTATCGTAGATACAACCGCGTTGGCCGTCAATGGCGAACCGTAAAGAGAAAAAACTGGGCCTAGACGTACAAGGTCTGCTGGCATTGCACCGGATTGAAAAGCGCCGACCAAGAACGCCGTGTTTCCCTCTGGGAAGTTGCTCAAACTCATGGGCTCACCTCCGACCTCCATCACGCGCAGGGGATATCCCAACTCATCCAGGAATTGCTTCAGAGGTTTCCTTTCCAACCAAATCAATGGCTCTCCCTTTAAGGGCGCCCTTCCGTTCAGCAAAACTTGCTCCATCAAGCCCTTAAATTGGTCATAGTTCCGAGGCAATCTGACCCCACGCTTGAAGTGCATCAAACCCGAGTCTCCCCTAAGCTCCACCAATACGTCGGAAAGGCCGCTCAAATAAGCCGGGGAATCCATGGCGTCCAGTAAACATTGGTGTATTATGTCGGGTCTACCTCTCGACTCCCTATCCGGCAGGTGGCTCATATCCCAACCGTGGACAGATACGTCAAGCAAAATTTCCCCCGGTTTTTTACCGCGCTTCCTTGCGCTGGACATGACTTGCTTACCCGACCATAGTTCCTCGGGGACAAGCTCCAACGACGCGTTGACCAAGGCGACCAAGTAGACCGACATAACGACCGCGTAGCTTAGGCTTTAGGCCTTCTGACCCCTTCTCACCCTTAACGGCGAAACTTCTCCTCAGTTTTTCAACGCCGCAAGTTGTTTGCTGAAAGCAGCAAATCCAATCCGCTAACGACCTCGCTGACGATTAAGCTCGGGAATTCTCCGATAAAGTATAAACAAAAAAGCGGGGACGAGGCCAAAACGACTTCATCTTATGCCTTGAAAAGACGAAATCTCCTCTCGTCAACTCCTTGAAGAGCCTCCTCTTCTCCCTATCAAGCCCGTCACGGGCCTCCTGTTCCCCCATATTCTTGGCCTTGTCCGCCAGCGACCGAAGTTCGGAAATCCTCCTTTCCAGGTAGAAGTAGTCCTCCTCAGTCCTGACACCCCTGTAGAGCAAACAAGCGCCATCGCGGACGGCGGCGCTGGCCAGGGCGCTTGTTTTTGCCCGAGTTGACCGAAGCGGCCTCGTTTCCCCTGGAGGACTCGACTTGGACGGATCTACTATCACCGTTAAGGATGTACTTCGACTGGTTGCCATTCTGGGTCGTCTCAGCGCCCACCCTGAGCTGGACAGAGGCGTACCAAGCGTTCTCGGCCTCGTCGCGGTATACCTCAAGCCTAACCCCTTTGCCGCCCCGCCTCAGCCCGCCAGCGAACTCAAGCTCCACGTTGAAGTCCTTGATCATTAGCCTGCGTTTTCTTCCTCCACCGCGTGCCCGTGCTGCTTCACGACGAGGGGCGACTTCCCCCTCCCGGTCCTCCCCCTACGCCGGTAACCCGGCATCCCCCACGCGCTACGCACAGGGTGGCAACATTCCCTCTCCTTCCCTTACCTCTCCTCTAGTCTTTCCTCATCTTTAGGGGGAGAAGGACGATGACCACTCCTCGTTGTTTTCGTTCACGACTCGATCGGCGTTGACCTTCAGCACGCCCGTACTTCTAGCAGTACCCCTCGCGCGCCTCCTCGAAGCCCACTTCCCCTCCAGGGATGCACCCCTGCCTCCTCTCGCGGTCGAGCTCGCTGAAGGGCTTGGCCGAGAGGTGCTAATCTCCTGAGCTCCCTCTCTTAAAACCGTCGGGCAAAAGGCGTACGACGCCCGTCCTCCTATCAGCGTGCAAGACTTCGCCGACGCCCTCCCGTGCATCGCGGGAGAGAAACGCTCCCCCTAATGTTTCAAGAGTTGACCCAGGAGGGCATTTGACCGCTTAGCTTAGAGGCTTAAATACTTCACACCGCCCCTGAAAGGGGCGAGGCTTGCTGTTCTTCTGTCACGCTTCAAAAAGAGAGCGAAAACGAGTTAAAGCGAAAAAAGCAGCAAGAAAAAGGGCGCGCCGTCGAGCCGAAAACGAATCTTCGGGCGTTACGCTATGTCTATTATAGGCGCCTGCTCCAGTGGCAACGGGCTCAGCGGCGGAGCGGGGTTCAACTTATAAACGACTACCAGCACGAACCCTCCTTCCTTCGGGGTAAGCGAGGCGTACACCAGCTGGAACTTGGTGAGCTGCGGGAACTGGTCTAAGTTGCTGTATAACACGCCGTATTGGGCATAATTCGACCCGTAACTGTCCATCAAGGAAGCTAGGTATCCATAATTCATGTAATATGGCACGAACTGATTGGGGTAAATGAAGGGATCCATCAGCATCTGGTAAAGGAAGGTGTTGTAGTATGGGACCTCCTCCGGCTTGGTCCAGTAAACACCATCATATTTCGGGTTGGCGGCTATCCATTGCGAGGCAGTATCGGCGGTTTGGTTCAGCTGCCTGGCCACGCTAGCTATGCCGGCGGAGTTTAATATCTTGGTCTGGTAAGCCACGTCATCCCTTTCAAAGAAAACTATGGCACCGTCACTCAAGTTTACAACGCTTTGATACCCATAGTTCGTGATATACGGGTTACCCATTGGTATTGTGAACTGGTAGCCGAAGTTCGAGGCGATCTGTACGTAGGTGTTATTGAGATATTGCGACATTTTGGAAGAGTTCCAACCGGCTATGGTCATCATCGCCGTGCTTTTTCCTATATCGCCAATTCCCACGGGCAGAAGTGTACCGGGATAAATCTGACCATTATAGACCCAGTAACCGAACGCCTCTGTCGTTATGACGTACTGGGCACCCAAGCGGTAAAGTATGTCGTAGGCCTCGGTTTGGTTTCCTAGAAACGCATCAGCTACTTGCCTTATCCTCGCGGTACTTATGGTCGCTCCATCGTTCAGCTCCGCCCTATCCGCAACTGTGTTTATCCAATAACCGTAGTCCCACCAAGACGCCACAACGGCGTTCTTGGGCGTATTCGTCTTAACCCATTCCAAGGCCTGTAGCCAACTGGTATCGAGCGCGGAAGTACCTAGGCCTGTGTCTATCATGGGCGGCATCGAGGCATCGTTGTAAGCTGGGCTCACCGAGTAGAACGCGGCGCCGATCAGCACAACACCTAGTACAACTGTTGCACCAAGACCCCTGTTGTGGACGGCCACCGATCTCATCAAGCCCGCCAAAAGCCTTTCCAAGGCATAAGCCACTCCTATGGCCGCCGGGATTGCTAGTAGCTGATCTAACCTCACCATGGATGCTTGGGCGTAAATTCCCATCAAAATTAACAGCGCAATCATAAGGTCCATGTCTCCCCTGCGCCTAATCAACAAGTACACCGCAAAGGGGATGAGGGGCAGCAAGAACAGGTAATCCTGGTAGAATGAAGTCCAGCTGCTCAACTCTTGCTCGCCCACCGTGGTCTCAATACCCGTAGCGGAAAACGGGTTTATCACGGTGGCAAGCCTCCCAGAAGGGAATATATGCGAAAGAGCAGGTACTTCCGCGCCGATGAAGAGTACGGTGAAGGAAACCACCACCAAAACCAGAGTTGCCACCGAAATAAAGTGGAGCCGCTCACGTCTACCTTTGGCCCATATGGAATAGAAGGATATCAGGAGTACCGCAGAAACGGGCATCACCCATGCCGAGAACGTGCGCAACCAAGAAGCACCTTCGGGTAACAACATGGCTGGCAGCAGCGCAGACGGAACCAAGGTAGCCACTAGCACCTGCCCCTTCAGGTCATCTATCCTTTCAAAGAGCACTAAAAGCACCGCGAACAAGGCCAAACCATTCAAAATATAAAGATAACCACCCCAAACGGATCCCGAGAAACCTATGAGGAGCCCGGCCACGAAGCCGTAAATCGAGTTACCGCCCTTGTACCCGTACACGAAGAGCGTTAGCGCTATCACCCAAAGGAACAAAGCTATGGGTTCGCCGTCTATGTGGCCAGCCATGCTCCTGTTTATGAATGCAGGGGCTAACAATCCGAGGGTGGCGGCAAGAAGACCGACCCTCCTGCCGAAAAGCACCCTTCCAAGCGGGTAAAGTAAAACCACGGTCAGTGACCCCAGAACTGCGGGCATGAAAATTATTATTTGGCCGAGGGTGGGATAGAAATCAAAAAACCTGGCCACCCAATAAGTAAAGGCCGAGAAATAGCCAATGCCAACCATGTAATCAGCCGTCACATTCCTTCCCGGAAACCACGTAGAAGTGTCATTCCAATAGGGGTAGTGAAGCGTGGGGTAAACGGAATTGAAGAAGGAGGACGTACCATACTCCACTATGCGCAAGCTCACCAAGTAATGGAAGAAGGGATCAAGCGTAGCTATGGCCCAAGGGAAGGCCACTGGTAGACCGTTATTCTGAAGGTACACTAGTGGCTCCAGTCTTTCTGCTAACCCGACGAAGAACACCACGACGAGCAAAAGTAGGTCGATTACTTCTGACTCGAAAACACTCTTTAGAGCGTAGCTCCAATCGGAATTGAACGCCTTCAAATTGAAGTTATAGCTTGTGCGACTTAAAAACCTAGCCCTTTTCGTGAAGAAAGGGTGGGGCTTAACTTAGGCACCTACACGTCTTAATCTCCCTTGCGATATTCCCCTTGCGATGTCCCTCTGCCCGCCCCTGGGCCTAGCCCTAATTCCCGCGAATGAGCTCGCTTAGGGGTTTGCCGTAAAGATCGGATACCTTCCTAAGCTCGCGATGGCCACAGCGTTCGCATTTCATCAAGCCATCGCGTTCCCGACGGAGCTCTCCGCCGCACTGAGAGCACTTAGCAGCAACAACTCCCAGCGACTGCCCCTCCATAGAGACTTGCACGGGAACCCAGTTTGTAATGACCCTTACCCTGACCACATCGCCAGGCTTTACCAGTTCTACCACCGTCCTTGCCCTCCTAACTCCACCGTGCGATACGTGCAGTAAGGCAGAAAACGGCACCAACCTACCCAATGCATCTTTGCCAAAAACCGCAACCTGAGCGAAGTTCTTCTTGACATCTTCTACAGTACCGAATAACTCACTGCCGATAGCCAGGGATTCCGGTGCCAATCTCTTTAAGGGCTCTACGCTTACGTAATGCTGCGCCAGATCATATTGCAGGCGGCCAATTCTGGAAGCGTATACACCTCCCCCCTCCTCATAAGATCCCCGCTTCGCCGAGAACTCCTCTATAGTAGAAATGTAAATACCGGGGATCGCTAATCCCTTGGGTATGCCCTTCTTCCTCTTGGCGCGCGGCAACTATTTTCGGCCCTGAGCGCTTTGAACCGGCTGCACGATTTCCCCCAATATGCGCGCTTTACCACCGGTGGGCGTTGCTAAAATCGCCCCGCAGATCTTGCACTTTATCGTGGTTGCAGCGTGAGAATATATCAGCGTTTCAGCGCCGCAGTCCCTACACTTCACCCTTAGGTAAGTCGATGATGGTTTGGGGAACTCGTTCATCTTCATTTCAGCGAGCTACCTCCGCCTTTCTGAGCCTAATGCCCTTTGTCATGATCACCATGCCGCACTTGGTGCACTCCAACTTAAGAGCGACCTTCTTGGTAGTTTTGGCGAACCTCTTCTGTATGGGCTTCCTCGAACCACCATATCCCTTGAGCCTCCTCGCATGCCTCCTCTCTCCCTCCTTCAAGGGGCTCCTCTTACCGGCCTTGTATATTGAGACCTTGTGTGGCGTGTAAGTCTTACACCTTGGGCAATACCTCATCAAGGTCGACGGGATTTCCAATTCTAATTACTAGCTTCACCTTACCCTCTCTTATTAAGTCTTCTGCAACTTTCCGGCCCAGAGTTATCACGCGCCCCCTTGGTTGAAGCTCACCCCGGAAATCAAAAGCTTCTTGCACCTGAACCACGTAGTGCTCACCCCCTACCAACACGCTCGATAAGCGATGGGCCAGCGAGACTTCCTCGTCTAGCAACTCACCGCCTGCTCCCCTGAATATCTTTTCCACCCTGGTAAAGAGGATTTGCTTGGCCAAAGCGTGAAGTATTTCCTCGTAATAGTTGGTCGGGCGTAACGCTGCACAACGTCTCAGCAAAGCGGACTGCTCACGCGAGAGAGGTATCAGGTTGCCAGAGGACAGCTCAGCGTCGAACATAAAGACCAAATCCTCTAGGGCGCGAGACAAACCTAGTTCTTGACAGCCATTCTATAGCTTTTAACCTTTCTGCGATCCGTACAGAACCTAGGTGCGCGGTAAGCGATGACGACTACAGAAACTACTGGGCCCTCGTGGTCTGGGCTTCTCAGTTCACCGACTCGCTTGCGTCGGGCGTAGGCGAGACGCGTTACACGGCCGCAGAGGCGATTTCATCCCTGGGCGTCTTGGAGGGCGGCGGCTTTCCTGAAACGAAGAAACGACCTCATCCCCTACAAAGCCCCGCCTTATCCCTCTACGGGCTTCCTCAAGACCTTCGCTCACCGAAGCAAGCCGGGAGATAAACCCTTGCCCCTCTCCGACAAGCGCATCAGCCCTCGACGAGCTCTGCCAATCCCTTTAACGTAAGAAAGATGGCCAAGGAAATAGGTAACCTGACCACCTCTGAACTCATACTCGGCGACAAAACAATCCCTGCCACGTCAACACCTTCGAAAGCCCTGAGGTCCTTAAGGCGAATCCTTACCTCCTCTTCCGTTTTGATCATGGCATCCTCATACGGAACAAATTCATCCAATGAATCCCGCGCCACCGGCATCACAACTAAACCGGTCCCGGCGTGAAGCGTATTCGTGTGGCGAATCAGCCTGTGAAGATCCAAGACAACGTTTTCATCAACATCCAACGAAGCCTGAGCTACGGCATCCTCAAGGCTCAACTTCTCATCCTCGATCTTCCTCCTTATCCTTTCCATCCAACCCGGCTGTGAAAAAGCCAGATCCCTAACCCTTTTGCGCGACCTAAGGCGGGCCGCTACGGCATCGACGTCTAAATCGGCCCCGTTTATATACGATACCAGGCGTCTCCTTCCCTCCTGTCCTAAATCCATGTAATCACTCGACCTGACCCTCACGTGAAAACCCCTATTGCCCGAGAAATTTATCGTTATGTCATTTTCATCTATACCGAAGTCCTGCAGTAAGAAATCGTCCACTAGCTGCTCTACTTTGGCCTTGACGACCTTCCAGTCGGCCTCCGCTAAAAGTCCGCCTTTGACATTGGGCTTGCCGCGCAACTCCTTCATGTGGTCAGCGTCGAAATCGAAGACGATTTCGCTCCCGATCCATCCCTTAGCGTTCATGTCGGGTTCTGAGGGGCGTTGGTATAAGGCTGTGGAGGAATAAACGTGAGAAGGCGGTAGAGCAATTAGGTAGCTCTTCAGAGAGGAAGGTCCATCGAAAGACATGTGCCTGATCATCTCTTTTCTGTCCGGCCGCAGAAAACCGAACTCTCTTCTCTGAAATTCCGGTATTTCGAGGTGCGCGGGGTCCAGACCGCGATAATACTCGCGAAAGAAGCTTTGAACACTCGGTCCCGGCGAACTTATCACCTTTGAGCTTCTTCTCAACAGATATCCGATAATAAAGAAGGGGATGGCTCATATGACTGCATAACCCCTCCTTGCAGACGCAGACACCGGACGTTCTCAGAGTATCGCATCTGGGTACCGAATACTTTTTGCCGGATCCCTTTTCTCCCGCCAAGTCTTCCACTTGGTAGCGAGCTATGCGCTCATCGTAATCTGGGGTTTGTTTGAAGTATTCTAGCACTTCATCTACGCTCATTTCCAGAGACAACAAGAAAGTCGCAACCAAGAAGCGCGCCTGATGAGGTATGTTGATTCCCTTCTTCATCTCCGAGGCCCAAAACTTAACGCAGGGCGGAAAAAGCGACTCAACCGGGGAAACGGACGATACGTCTAACTCTTCACCCCTTTTTTTAGTGAAGTCCAGCGCAACCGAATTTATGACCTCTCTCAAGCTTTCGTCCAAGGACGCACGCCTAAGCGTGGGCATGTCCCCTTCCATTTTCTCCGTTATTGCCTTGCGGAAAACCCTCGATATGAGGAGACGAAACACGTTGGGGCTTAGGCGAACAACACCGCGCTTTAGGGGTAACTGGGGAAGCAGCAATTCAGGATCATTATCTATGCCCTTGAGCTTCAGGTAATCGGGCAGCCTCATCTCAAAGAAGGAGTTCTTGTACTCGGCCCTGATTCCCAGAGAGGCGGCTACTTGGACGTAGTTCTTTGGCATGTCCCTGGCTAGGTTCTCCTCGAGTTCCCGGGATAGAGCGAGAGCAAAAGTCCTTATCATCCTCCTGTTGCCGCTGGCCGATACCAGCGCCAGAGACGCCCCAAAAAGGGCCACCGCGTCGCGCTTATCCTCCACTTGGACGGGGACCTCGGATAACTTCAATAGGTACCTAACCTTTCTTTCAACGAGAGCCAAAAGGCGGGGATATTGGCCTATGTTAGAAAGAGAAAGACCAGCGACGTACGAATCCGCCCCAACCAAAAAGGGATATTTTTTCAGCGCTTCTGAGGAAGCGGCCATCTCAATTACCGTCACAACCTAGGAGCTAATATGAAGTGAAACGACGCCCCATCCGCCATTTTGTATTCCAGGTGAAGCGGTTTATCCTGGGCGAACTCCAGCACCACACTGGGCGTGCCCCTGAACGAAGTCACGGTTTCGAGGTACTGGAGGCTGTATTTGGCAGTTGCTTCCTCGCTGACTTCGGCATCCAATATCATACCGCTTTCCTTGGTCAACCTTTGTTCAACCGATCCCTTGTCGCTGCTAGCTGATATCAGAAGAGTCCCGTCCTTAGAAGAACTAAAAACCACTTCATCCGCCACCGTCGCTGCATCCTTAACCCCAGATGAGAGGGCGTCAGAAAGTATGTTGTATTTGCTGGTAAATTGTACGTTTATGGTCGGGGTTTCCTGCCCTCCTAAATCCAACAAGGGTATCTTGAAAGACCTGGTGTACTTATTCAAGGTCAGCGAAACCGTCAACTTTCCCTTATCGCTCTCCAGCGTTAGCGTGTCTTCGGGGCGAAGCCTCTTGAGGACGTTGAGTAGTTCCTCAAGGTTGACGCCGAGCTTCTCATCTTCCTCGACCTCTAACTTCTCAAAGGCCGAGGGTGGAAAATCGAATTCTAACATGGCTATCCTGCTGGGGTCGAGCTCCTTCATGACCAGCCCCTTGCTGGATACCCTGAACACGCCCTCGGAAATAACGCTAGACGCGTTTTGAATGATATCCCTAAACTCTCTCGGATCCTTCAGCACCAGTTTGGCCAAGCTGAGTTATTTCTACACTTCAGTATTAAAGTTATAGCCCAAAAATACGGCTTATCCCCGTTAACTATCCGACCCCCATGGAAAGGGGCTCCCTTATCAACTCCCGATAGCGTTAAAAGAAAAGCTCCTAAGGGCATTCGCCGGTTAACGGTCCGACGCCCTTTACTCGCGCGAGCTTGAGATTTAAGGCAACCCAGCTTCCTTCGTCCCTCTAACCTTACGAAGTGAGGGTCAGGCATATTTGGACAGGTCAGCGGCGATTGAGTCAACAAGAGGGTTCGTGGAGGTTGAGATTAACTCCCTCGCCGCCGCTTTTGAAAGCACAAAAAGAAAAGAAAAGAAAAGAAAGGATTTTATGCCCGTATCCATGTATGGTATGGCCATATTAAGAAGGCAAAAATACCCGAGCGTTGGCATGGGAGTAGTAGCCACAGTAGAAAAGCTGGAAGAGCACGGAGCATATGTGAGCATAGACTCCTTTAACGGGGTAAGGGGCTACCTTCCCATAAACGAGATAGCCAGCGGTTGGGTTAAGAACATCCACGATTACGTAAGAGAAGGGAGGAAGCTCCCCCTGAAGGTCATAATGGTTGACCCCAGCAAAGGTCAAGTGGTGTTGTCGCTTAAGAAAATAAGCGCCGGCGAACAGGAGAAGACGTATTCCGATTGGAGCAAAGAAAAGAGAGTTGAGGCCGTAGTCATGGTAGCCGCCAGCTCTCTCGGCAAAAGCAAAGATGACGCTTACAGGGAAGTCATATGGCCCTTGGAAGATAAATACGGAGACGCATACACCGCGCTAACCCTTGCGCTAAAAGAGGGAGATTCCGTCCTCAAAGAAGCTGGACTAAGCGATAACTGGATAGCCGCCCTTTATCCACTCATAGAAAAACACGTAAGGACTGAGAGCGTCAGCATATCTTTCAAGGTATCTCTTTTTTACGAGGGTAAAGGTGGGATCGAAAAGGTAAAGGCGGCCTTCTCGGCCCTAGTCCAATGGGCAAAGGAGAAAGGGACGGAGATAAGGGTATCATACCTGAGCGCGCCAAATTACTTGGTTAAACTCGAGGGCTCCAACTATAAAGAGCTAGAAGCCGTAGCCCAAGAAATGAATCAGTTTCTGAACGATCACGCCAAAAAGACGGGTGGCTCGGTTTCCATTGAACGCCTTAAGTCCTGAGACCACAAGACCCAAACCCTAAGCGGTGAAGTAATTGGTCCAAAGTTTTATCAAGAAGTGCCCCAAATGCGGAAGGTACACCTTAAAGGACAAGTGCCCCATTTGCGGCACCCCAACAGTGCCGGCCTCTCCTCCCAAGTTCTCGCCCGATGACCCTTATTTGAGTTATAAAATCAGGGCGAGGAAGGAATCAAATCGCTAATGCAAGCTTCTTCAACCGGAACTTGAATACCAGCAACCAAGGAATAACTGAGTCAAGCACGCCCTGTACCATGTTCAGGCCAGCCACGTAGAAAAATAAATAAACGACCGACCCGCCGAAGAACTTTGACAAAACTTCCGATATCGGCATACCCAAGAATACGGGAATGGCCCAATAATAATTCAAAGCAAAGGCCAGTACCACCCTAATCACCACCGCGGATGCGGATGCAAGGCCGTAAAGCCCAGTGCCGATGCCCGAGCGCCCCCTCGCGTAACCGTAACCCCGCTCAAAAATCCAAGGCACCAAAAACATGGGGGCGGTCGCAATCAACTTCATGGACGCGCCGACGAAACCCGTCGGACCATAAGCGCTCATCAAAACGAAGGTGCCAAGCGAGGTATAGACCGCCGTCTCCAGGCCGTATAGCAAAAAAGCAGTAACCCAAACCGTACCAACCAAATCAACCTTCATGCCGAAGAAAACCCTGGGCAAAGGGAAGAGGTCTGCCATGACCGATAGAGCTACGAGCACGCTAACCCTTGCAACGAGTTTCGAGCGGTGCGCTTTTTCCATGGCACGTAGCTGAAAGTGCTTCTTTTTAAGCGTTACGCATTTATTTGTACCTAATCAAAAAATATTAGGACTTGGGCCTACGCAGGGATTATCTCCTTACTGATCACCGCCCTGAAGTTCCTTCCGCAAGTGGGGCAGTGGAATATGCCGTTGGTTAACTTAACCCTCTTGCCCCCCAACGGCTTCCCTATCATGACCCAAGTCTTCGTCGGTGTGGGTACTTCCGTCCCGTCATAAGGGCATTTGGCCATTCTGGACCACGTAATGACGCAGCTCCTGTATAAACCTATTGTTGAAGTGGGAGCCCAGCCCAAGCCCGCGGACTTTCCCCGGCATATCCATAAGAACGATAGCCCTCCCTTGCGCCCCGCTCTATCCTGACCGGGCTAAACCCTCCGTATTTTTCCCATCAACTTAAAAACGATCGCCGTTATTTAAATATGGAAGTCAACGTGGTTATAGAAATCCCTCAGGGAAGCGACGTCAAGTACGAGATCGACCACAAAACCGGGAAGGTTTACGTCGACAGGTTCTTGTACGCTGCAGCGCATTACCCGTTCAACTATGGCTTCATTGAGGGTACCGTCGCTCCGGATGGAGACCCCTTGGATTGCCTCGTCATAAGCCGTGAGGCGGTGATGCCAGGCACCATAATAAAGTCCAAGCCCATAGGGGCTCTGAAGACCGTCGACGAAAAGGGAGAAGACGTCAAGATAATAGCCGTCCCCTTTGGCAACGTAGATCCCTTTTACTCCGATATAGACAACCTAGATCAGGTAACGAAATCCATCAAGAACGAAATCGAACACTTCTTCAATCATTACAAAGAGCTGGAACCGGATAAGTTCGTCAAAGTGATCGGATGGCTTGACAAAAAGGACGCCGAAAGCGTAATAAAGAATTGCAGCGTGGCTTGAATTGGCAAAAGAGGCCAAAACCAGCGATAATATAATCGATAAAATCCTCACTTTCGGCATAAGACCACTCATACTTACGCTAGCCGTAATTTTAGTTGGTGCCGCGTTAATAGCGATTGGTATATCAACTTCTAACCTAGGAACCGCGTTAATAGGCGTTTTGATAACGGTCTTGGGGGCGCTACTTTTCGTCGGTTTCTCCTCCACCGTAGTAGTGAAGAAGAGGCCGAGGTTCCACGCTCCCCAATTTATGGTAGGGCTTGAGGGCGAGGCCAAAACCACCATCAAGCCCGGGAGCGAGGGGATAGTGCTAGTGGCCAGCGAACTCTGGACGGCCACTTCCCGGTCAAAGGATGAAATCCACGAAGGAGATAAGGTGGCGGTTATTGGCTATGAGGGAATAAAGCTAGTCGTGACCAAACCAATTGAAGCAAAGGAGCAATCGCAGCGCGCTTAGCCGTGACCCAATCCCAGTTAACGAAAAAGACCGACCTCCTCCCCACCGTGAAGGGCGAGGGTTCCCCGAGGTCCCGAGTGTTACACACCTTTACGGGCGCTACTGTGTTGTGGCCTACCAGGAAAGAGAGAGGTCTCTTTACCGTTGAGATCAGATCAGCAGGCCGACCCTTTGCAATGTAGCATAAACGATCAAAGCGACCGAGCCCACCGTAACTAGCCAATCCCAGGCAGAGAAACCAATCGAACCGTAGGATGAGGGTTTATTTGTATAGCCAAAACCCCTGGTTTCAAGCGCCTGCGCCGCGGAATCCGCCCTCATCAAAGAAATCACCATTAAGGGTACCAATATAGGTATATAATTTTTTATCAACTTTATGGGGTTCCGCGTACTCATGTTGAAACCCCTAGAAGTTTGTGCGTCCACTATGTTTTGCGCTTCTTTGGCCAGCAAGGGCAAAAACCTTATGGACATCATGAAGGCCACAACGAATGAATAGGGCAAGCCAATCCTCATGAAAACGGCCGCCGTATCATCTGGAGGTGTGGTCAGCGAGTAAATGGAAAAAGCCGACACCACGACCAAGAAACGCACGCCCATCGCCACCGAAAACCAAAGTCCCCCCACGAACGCGTAGTCCAGGGCCGCTATTACTGCTGCCACGAACAAGCTCATCTTCATGGTGGGCCACCACCTTCTAGTTTGTCTTGCAGCCACGATCAAAGCAGCGCTGAGACCAAACAAGACAATCAGGTGGAACAAGTCATCGTAAACGTATATAGCCGCCAAGAAGAACCCAATCACTATCACGATCTTTGGTAACGGGTTGAGCCTGTGAAGAAAGCTATCTCCGTGCACAAATGTCAGGCCAGAAGCCCAGCTCACTTTGCCACCGCCTCCTCAAACGCCTTGACGAATTCTTGCGCCGTAATGGGCTTGGCGGTCATCCCAAGCGCCTTTGCCAGGGCCACCACTTGAGGTTCTAGAAGGCCAGCCGAAGCCCAATATTCCCCGTAAAACACCTCCCTAGTGGGCCCATCAACCACCACCCTTCCCCTGGATATTATTATCGTCCTCGGGAAGTGTTTCACGGCGAACTCCATGTCGTGCGTGCTCACTATCACGGCCTTGCCCTTAAAGGTCGAAAGCATTTCTCCGATTCTTCTCTTCTGTCCGGCGTCCTGTCCCGCGGTTGGCTCATCCAAGACCAACACCGAGGGATCATAAACCATGACGCTGGCAATGCTGAGCCGCTTCTTTTCCCCAGAGCTCAGCAAAAAGGGCGACTCGTCCTTGTATTCCCACAAGCCGAAGTCGCGCAGGGCCGCCTCAGTCCTCTTCGCAATCTCTTCTTCAGCGTAGCCGAAGTTGCGCAGGGCGAACGCGACTTCATCCCAACACGTTTGGGCGAAGAATTGGTGGTTTGGGTTCTGGAATACCATTCCTACCTTTCTTGCTATCTCGTAGGTTTTGGCCTTCCTCGTATCCACGCCCTCGATCTCCACAAATCCCTTGGTCGGCCTCAGGAGCCCGTTCATGTGCTTTAAAAGCGTGGTTTTACCCGCGCCGTTTTCGCCGAGTATGGCTACCCTCTCCCCCTCTGAGATCGATAAGTCTACCCCACTCAAAGCCTCTTGGTTAGATAGAGGATAACTGTAATGAACTGATCTGAAAACCACGACGCTCAACCTAAATCACCGGTTTGAGCCCCTTAGTCGAGGAGAGAAATTGACCCACGGAAAGCGGTAGGTCCCCCGCGTAAAGGCCAGCGCGGGTAAGCTGATCGGCTATGACCAGGACGTCCGGGACCTCTATTATGTCTTTATCCGCGTATTTGCCGAGGACATCAACGGGCCTACCCACATCTGCGATCATACCGCTATCCATGACGACGAGCTTATTGCTGAACTCCACGACCAGCGGCAACCTATGCTCACTTACGACTATGGTCATCCCCTGCAGGTTAAGCTCGTGAAGAAGCCAGATCAAGGAGTTGGCGCTAACCGGGTCGAGGTTAGAAGTAGGCTCGTCCAGTAGCAACACTTTTGGCTTGGATACCAAGGCGGCGGCTATGGCTACCTTTTGCTGCTCTCCTCCGCTTAGCTCGTTCGGCGACCTATACCTCAGCGCTTCTAAGTTAAGCCTTTTAATTACTTCGTCGACCGCACGCCTCATCTCATCTCTTGGTATGCCCGCGTTCTCCAAGGGGAAAGCCACTTCCCTTTCAACAGAGAAAGTCAAAAGTTGGCTTTCTGGCTCCTGGAAAACCGTACCCACTAACTTGAACAACTCGTGGGGTTGTTTCGATGCGACCTCAACCCCTTCAAGGATGACGCTTCCCTCGTACTTTCCCTCGTAAAAGTGGGGTATAAGACCGTTGAGCGCGCGTATAAGCGTCGACTTACCGCAACCGCTGGGGCCAGCTATAACCACGAAATCACCCTCTTCAACGTCGAGGTCGACGTGCCTTATGGCGTACCGCGTCGCGTTCTGATAAGCGAAAGATAGGTCCTTGACCTCTATGGCTTTCATATTAATGCACCGAGTTAGGGCCGTCACACCCTCTTTGGTTTTTAGCTACTCGTTTTTAAGTCGTTCGTAATTTCCTATATCAGGACGACGATCAAACCTTTGTCGCGAGCCCGGGAGGCGCCGTCGCAAACAGTTTCAAAATAAATAGTTTTATATAGGTGCTTGTCACGTAGTATTCTGTGCCTGAAAGATTATATACCTTGAAAGAGGCGTGTTTGCTCCTCGGCCTTCACCCAAGGACTATTCAGAAGTGGGATAAGCAAGGCAAAATCAGGGTTGTTAGAACACCTGGCGGTCGGGGGAGAATACCAGAATCAGAAATCAGGAGGTTGCAGGGTGAAAAAGGCATGCGGAGCGTTCTTGGATATGCAAGAGTTTCTTCTAATGCGCAGAAAGATGACTTGGAGAGGCAGGTTGAATACTTGAGGCAGATAGGTGTACAAGAAGCCATTACCGATATAGGCTCAGGCTCGAACGAGAAGAGAAAGGGCTTCCTGAGACTGAGACTTCTCGACCGGGTGCTACACAACGAGGTTGATAAAGTGGTTATATTGTATGAAGACAGGCTAACGAGGTTTGGTTTCGACACATCGAGAAAAGTGTTTGAAGCGCATGGAACAACAATCGAAGTGCTAAACCAAACAGATGCAAAACCGCCGCAACAAGAACTCTTCGAAGACCTGATCACAATGATATCTCACTTTTCCGGTGAACTGTACGGAATGAGGAGCAATAAGCAAAAGGAGGTCGTGAAGCGTGCTAAAGAGTTATTCGCTCAAGCATGAGCGCGGAGAGGAGCTCTTCCGCTCCTCAAAGCTTACAGACAAGCTGTTAACGGCGTGCTCGAAGAGCTTTGGAATAACATAGAATGGAAAAAAAGGAAGGTTAACGGAAAGAAGCAGTGGAGGCTCTTACCAAAGTACAAGGTGGACATCCACAGCGGAGAGTACAGGAAGACGCTCAGGGACAGCCTGCTTGAGGATTGGCCTTACGCAGCCCACTGGGTTGACTCGGCAATAAAGACGGCATATTCAATATT
>Ga0080003_1000143_pt1 | contig 51031 bp, 42 predicted proteins | sample JossMetagenome_FD_69206 | JGI IMG/M metagenome (GOLD analysis project Ga0080003, IMG submission 69206) | Hot spring microbial communities from Joseph's Coat, Yellowstone National Park, USA - JC2_E (SPADES assembly) (version 2) | ecosystem: Environmental > Aquatic > Thermal springs > Hot (42-90C)... | reverse complement strand
CAATCGACCGTGATCTGAACGCCGCAATAAACGTACTGAGGATGGGATTTCTTAAAGTAGGGAAGGGCATTCCCGAATTCACGCCTGTGGAGATGCCTCTGGCGGGATACCTGAATCGTGAAGGTATTAGCTATGCTTCGTTGAAGCAGGAACCTCAAATCCTTCAGGGATGAGAGGATGTCAGGTGGCCGGCGTCTCGGGTTCTGGAGCTAGCGTGAGGGCCTTGCAGCCCCCGCTGCGATCGAGAGGTGCGACTGGGCGCTAGCCCTCACTTTCATGAACGGGTCTCTTTTACCTCATAAGCTGTCATTGGTACGAGCCCATGGGAAAGACTCAGCCGTCTCTGACCGTGGCCGTTGATGCCGAGCTAGACAAGCTGGATAGGGTCGCTCGTAGGCTCAGGGACAGGGAGCTTCAGGAAAGGTTGAGGCTTGTTAGGTCTAGGGTCCGCTACGTGGAAGAGGCCTTGGCAGAAGAGGTCACGGATCCGCTTGAGGTGCTGCTCGTGGCCGCGCTCATGGGGTGGCGACCTTGAAGGGATACGTTGTGGATGCGCTTCCCAAGCGCGGTGGCCTGAGGGTTTTTCTGGACGGCTTCAGGGAAGTTAGCGTCAGGACCACTTTCCCCATATACGTCAAGGCCGATGATCCGGAGAGGCTCTACGAGCACCCAGCGGTGAAGGAGGTTCACGAGGAGGATTGGAGTTCCTTTGAAGGGAAGCTGAGGCTCTGCAGGGTTGAGCTGGAAGATCTTGGTGCCCTGAGCTACTTCAGGAGGAGGTTGCCGATCTACAACCTCCTGCCCTCTCCAATCTCCCAAGCCCTTTTCAGGTTGAACATGCCTCCCCTGAGGCTGATCGAGGTCGGATGGAACGGCGCCGAGCTCCTCCAGCCGCTGAACTCCTTGGAGTTTCCAGAGGTGAGCTGGGTTGAGGTCAAGAGGTACGACTGGTTTGGTCCTTACCGCTCAGGCAAGTTCTACAGACTCTGCAGGAACGGAACCATCGAGCGCGAAGGAGAAGGAGAGCCAGAGGCAGTTGGAGACTTGGCCTACTGCGACGGCCGCTGCCCGCGCGTCAAGGCCGCGTTTAAGGTGGAGGGTGGAGCAGAGAGGGTCTGGTTGCCTGGGCTCAAGGGGCTCATGGAACGCAGCTTGGCCTCAAGGTCGCTGCCGAGAGAGATAGCCTACTCGAGCATCGGGAAGTCCCTTACCATCAACGAGGCTTGGGTTGCGATGGAGAGGAGGTTCGCCGTCCCCGAGCTCAAGGTCAACGTCGAGGACGGGAAAACCCTGTCTCAGCTCATGGATGACGACAAGGCTGGCCTCATGTTCTTCCCAAGGCCTGGGATATACGACAACGCGTACCAGCTTGACTTCGTCTCCATGTACCCGTCCATCATAGTTTCGCGCAACATATCTCCCGAGTCGATTCAAGAAGCCGCGACCGCAGCTGGGAGCATTGGGCTCTATTCATCGCGCAGCGAGCTTGGCATAGTGCCTGAGGCCATAAGGAGGCTGATAGAGAGGAGGGAAACCCTCAAGGTGATGGACAGGGAGAGGGCTGATGCCGTGAAGCTGATGCTCGTGGCTTCCTTCGGCTATCTGGGTTACAGGAACTCCAAGTTTGGGAGAGTTGAGGCCTACGAGCAGGTGACAAAGGAGGCTAGGAAGGCCATGAGGGTAGCCATGGAGGTAGCCGAGGGATGGGGATTCTCCATCATACACGGCATAATAGACTCGTTGATGGTGCAGGGGCCCGAGGAAAGACTGGATGACATGCTTGCTGACGTGATGTCTGCCACAAGGCTCAAGGTCAGGGTCGACGAGGTCTTTGACTGGGTGGCCTTCACGTTCAACGAGCAGGGGGAGCCTCATCCTCAGAGGTACTTTGGCCGGACCAGGGGAGGAGGCCTAAAGGCAAGGGGTATGTTGAGGTCAAATCAGCCGAACTTGGTCAAGTGGTTCCTGGCAGAAGTCATGCAGAGGGCAGTTCAGGAGATGACTGGCGCCGAGGCCAAAAGGGCGGTGCTGGACCTTCTTCCATCTCTTGAGGAGAAGTACGTGTCTCTTTCCCGCAGCTCTTCCCCGTTGGCCTTTGTCATGGAGATCAAGGGAACATCGTACATAAGGGGAAGGTCTGGCTTCTATGAGGCCATTCGCTACGTAGATCACGATCCAGATTACTACGCAGCTTGGGTTCTTCGGGTATCCAAAGAGCTCAGGAGGTGGTTTTCGTGAGGACGGGGCTGGGGTCTCTCGACGCGCTCCTGGAGGAAGATCACGTGACGGAAATATTCTCGCGCGATCCGTACCTCATAGGCTCGCTCTGCCACAGGACGGTGGTGGAATCTGCACCAGTCGCGGTAGTCGTGGTTGGAGAAAGGGGTGGGCTGAACCCCTACCTTTTGCTTCGCATCTCTCGTGCCCTCGGGCGCTCCGTATCCGTGCGCGATCTCGTTCTAGTGAAGAGAGCCTTCAAGGCAGAGGACGTCCCTCCAACGATATCCTCGCTGGAGGGGGATGTCGTGGTCATCGATCCTTATCATCACGGCAAGCTTTGCGGCCTTATAGCTGCCGCGGTCAAAGAGAGGGAGGGGAGGACCATGCTGTTTTCCCCGCGCGACAGAAGGAAAGCCTGCGGCGCTTACTCGTGGCACGTCCCTTCAACCATCATAGAGCTGAGGAGCATGTCTCATGGCTTCGAGGCGCTCGTGCTAAAAAGTCCCCGCTTTCCAGAGATGGCGGTCAGCCTTCCGCCTGCGCTGGCTTTTGAAGAGAAGGGCTTGATGCTTTGGGATCAGACAAAGGAGAAGTTGTTCAAACCGCCCGCAGAAGCCATCGCTGGGGAGCCGTGAGAGAGGTCGAACAAAACCTCCTGTCGGGCAACTCGAAACGCTTCAAGAACTGCCCTCGCTTCTCGCGGAACTCGACATCCCCTCACGAGTCGCTCCAGACGACTGGTATCCTCCAGAGAGCAATGCCCAAAGCTGAAAGTCGAACGCGCGTCGCAGAGAATCCCTTGGCAAATCAGGCGTCTGCTTCTGCCTCGAGGCCTTTTCTCCCGCCCAGAAGAAGACGTACATCCTTTGCTCCAAGGACTTCCCTGACTTGAGCGCTTGGCAGAGAAACGTTTTTATGCGAAGGAGTCGAATTAACGAGTTGTATAAAGATAGGTCAAAGCTGGTCAATGCCAGTTCGAGCCCATATGCTCCCACGACGGCGGGACCATCGCAGCCTGGGGACCACTTCAAGCGTGCCATTGAGGCATTCCAGAGAAACTTCGCCCTGGCCATTCCGGCCGTGATCCTGTTCGTCGCCCAGATCATCATCACGGTCGCAGTTGCCATCGGGATCCTTGGCACGATCTACTTCAGCGAGGGTGCATTCTTAATCTTGTCGCCTGCCTACTTGCTCGTCGGCGCCATCACAGGATTCTTGATCACCTTTCTCGTGGGGGTCTTCTCGGCCCTCACCATGCTCGAGGCGGACGCAGCGCTTTCTGGTCAGGCTTACTCCATGGGTTCGGCTTGGAGCCAGCTTCAAGGAAAGATGGGCCAACTTACGATACTTGTGCTGATCGTGGCCGTGTTAGAGGCGATCTGGGGCCTCGCGAGCCCTCTGTCTTGGCTCCTGGACGGACTGACGAACATCGTGCTCTTGGTGTCAATAGCCATCCTGCTCTCCCAGGGGGGAGGAGCAGTGGATCTACTCAAAATATCAGTCAGCGAGGTCCTGACGTACCTGAGCGCCGATCCCTTGTCCCTGTTGGCACTCTTCGTGGCGGGAATATTTCTGGGATTCCCGATCCTTGAGATAGGAGCCATGCCTCTGGCTGTGCTCATCGTGCTTTCTTTCATGGGATCCAGTACTTCTCAGCAGACAGGGTCTCAGGCAGCGCCCGCGGGGACACCCCCTCCTTCCCCCACGGTTGGACCCTCCCAACCCTCCCCTCAAACAACTAGTTGATTTTTTAAGATGTCCGGTCCTTGCTGGAAACCCTCCATTTTCGCGCCAGCTTGACCATCTTCTCGATGTTTTCCGGTTGCACAACTGGTTCGCATTAGGTACGAGGAACCCGTAGCCTGCACCTATGGTGTCTGGTTTAACGACGACCTGTTGCACAACTGGTTCGCATTAGGTACGAGGAACCGCGGAGCTTCTGGAGGTCCATGAGTTGCACAACTGGTTCGCATTAGCGGTTCAGGAACCCCCGCTCTGTCACCTCATCTACGAGCTTCACGACTGCTTTGCACGGCTGGGCTGGGAGACTGCCATGTACTCGGTTGCAGAGGGTCTGTGGAGTTTCAAAAGGAGCCCAGTGATCGAAGGTTACAAGGCTCTTGGCGAGGCAAATCCCAGGTTGAAGTGCGCAAGGACGGCGAACAGGCAAGCCGTCGTGATCACGGACAAGAACAGTGCCAGCGCCACTTGTGAGCTCGTGTGGGCACCTGCATACACCCTTTCGTACCCGACAAGGGCTGCGACGACGAGCATCAGGATGATGGAAGAGGGGCCGTAGGCCATGAAGACTGCGACAGACGGGCCGCTGATGCCCCACACGTGTATGCTGACCTTTGTGAGGTACCTGTTGATCAGAGCTGCCAGGGCTGTGTTTACCACGTACGCGGCCATCAGCCAAGTCGTCAGGGTGGGGGCCTTGACGGCCACCAAGGAAACCAAGCCCGCCATGTAGAAGCCAAAGGATATCAAGAACACGGGATCGCGCTTCTCTCTCTGTCTGACGTAGAAATCTGTTCTAGCTCTCTTCACGTAAGACAGAAGTGCAGCAGCTTGAAGCAAGGAAGCAAAGGTTAGGCTGATCGCCAGGCCTGTCAGGGCCGAGGGGAGCGACCTCTCTGCAACATAGATGGCAAGAAACCAGTAAGCTGCGGTCAGCTGAGGGGCAAAAGCGGCTGAAATCAGAGACTCTGCCTTCATCTTTCTGACCTCGACTCTGCGCATTGGATGGGGCAGACAATCCGCCAAGCGATGCAGGCATAGAAAGAAGGCGAAGAGATATATGGGCATGCCCCCGCGCGAAAAGCCAAAGTCCTCATGAACCCATGGGGTTTGCATCTTCAGGTACCCCAGGATGCTTCTGGCGATAAGGTAGTTAATTGGCGGGCTTGAACCCGTTTGAGGCCAACGTGCAGTTCCAGATCACTCTCTTTCAAGCTTGGCCTGCCGCCCGGCTCTGTTCAAGTCCAAGGCTCCAGATCAGCCCTCTTTCACGTGCTTCGCCATCTGCAAGCTGGAGAACGCATCTGATTTCTTTCATGGAGTCATCTCCTCAGAGAAGTCCTTCGAGCTACAGAAGCCCAACGCGTATATCTTGTTCCATGACTTGGCCATGGATCTCAAGGAGATCGTGAGGAAGTGGGGACAACCGTACTCCTTGTCCTTGGGCATCGACCTTGCATCCAGATCCGAAAGGGAGTATCAGTCGTGGTTCTTGGCCTCAATCCTCCTGGCGAAGCCCATAAGGGAAGAAACTGCCGTTCGGACTTTCATGACATTCAAGGGACACGGGGTGCTTGACGGGCCTTCCATAGTCAGGAGCGGATGGGATTCCCTAGTTTCCATGCTGGACGAAGGAGGTTACACCCGTTACGACTTCAGCACGGCCACCAAGCTTCTGAACGTGTTTCAGGGCCTGCGCTCTCACTACGGAAGCCTCACGCGGCTTCACGCGGCTTCCCAGAGCCCCAGAGATCTTGAAGCCAGGCTAAGAGGGCTTGGCAGCGGCATCGGTCCTGTCACAGTGTCCATATTCTTGAGGGACATGCGTCTTGTGTGGGAAGAAGCTGACCCGCCTCCGACCCCGCTGGTCAAGATGGCCATGGAAGAGCTGAAGGTAAAGGACTTGAGTGATGCTGCCGCGATGCTTGGCGTAGACAGGATTACCTTGGAGAGCGCCCTGAGCCGGGTGGGCAAGTTGATCAAGAGAGGCAAGTGGAAGGCTGATCCTGCCAAGCCCATTCGATCAGCCCCTCTTTCTTCTTGCCTGTGGGAACTTTCCAAAGAAGGTGTAGTACAGGGCCGAGTTGGCGTAGGTCAGCCCAGAGGCCATCAAGAACGGGGCAAAGAATGGCATGAAGGTCATGATGATACCTCCAGAATAGGTTGCTGCAGCCGCAGCGAGCAGCCTGGCAGCTTGGTTCAGGCCTCCAACTCTGCCTCTGGCGCCCTCGCTCACCAAGGCCATTTGAAGCGAGGTCTGCGCTGGAAGCGAAACGGCCCTGAGGGGAGTCATTATGAGGTACAGGGCCGATGCAGACGCCGCGTTTGGCGCAAAGGGCAGGAGCAGGACAGCCGTCGCGGAGGCAGCCCGGGTGGTCATTATGAGGTTCAGAAAGCCCATGTTTCTGGCGAGATGGACAGTGAAGAAGTCCGAGACTCCGGTCAAGATCCCGCCTCCCATCATCAGGATTCCCACTTGCGCGACCGTCAGGCCGAACACGTGCTCGAATATTATGGGGTAAAAAGGCGTCAAGAGACCTTGGGATGCTCCGTTGACGACTCCCGTGACCGCGAATGCCCTCAGAACCTTTGTGTCGGCCTCAGTGAGGGACGGCCTTTTCATGCCCCTTGAAGGCTGGAACCTCTCGTTCACTGGCAGCACGATCAAGGCGGAAGCAAGGGAAAGAATTGCTCCGACCTTGAAGAGGTTCATGTAGGATGTACTTGAGACAAAGGCTGCTCCGGCGGCACCAGAGAACGTGGAGAGCGCCGAGTTCAGGGCGTACAGTTTTGTCCTTTCTTCTCCCTCGGCGTTTTCTGCCAGAAGGGCCGTGACCACAGGGCCCACGGACGCTCCCACCCCTCCTCCGATAAGACCACCAGCGACGCCGAAGCCTCCAAGAGCGCTTGCCAACAGGATGGCAGGCAGGCTGGAAGAAGCCATCAAGACCACCAGAGCAAGGGGGAGCGTCAGCAGGTCCACGAAAAGAACGATCTTTCTCCCGTATCTGTCTCCAAGCGCTCCCACCAGAAGCGACATGATCGGCGTGGCCAGTGCGCCCGCGGCGAACACAAGGCCCACATCGTAGATGGGCATCTTGAGTTGATCGTACAGGTAGAGGCTGAACGCTATGCTCAAGAAACCAGCTGTGAAGCTTCTCACGGAACGCGAGCTGAAGAGGAGATAGATGTTTCTGTTCACGGCTGTCTTCTGCCTCGCTCAAGATAAGGCTTCTCTCTTATCGGCCCCCTTCCTGCCCTTGTAGTCTGACCCAGCGCTCTGGCAGCTGAAGGGCAAGCCTTAAATATGAGACATCGTTCATACCTGACCGACGATGCCTGGATTTGTGGATTATCTCAGCACTGACGGATACATCCTTCTTCTGGCAGACCTTTACGCCGCGTACGTCATGTTCATAGTCACAAGGGGAAGGGAGCTCGGCCGCGAGAGCGGGATCATTCCCTTGTTCTTGGGCATCGCGTCGCTGCTCCTTTCAGTCGACATGGACGTCGTCTGGCCCTTGCCAGGGCCTTACAACTTCGTATTCGGGGACCCATTCACAGTATTTTCGGTTCTCGTGCTGAGCGCGGGCACCGAGTTGCTTCTCTTTGGAAACCTGAAGTACATAGAGGGTCTGGCTGTCCCTGCGGGGTTGATTTCGATCTTTTACGGGATCGTCATAGCTGTTGACTCGCTCGATCCGTTGCCCGTCTGGGGGATGTTCGTGCTAGAGGGAGTGGCAGGTGCGTTGACAGGCGTGTCAGTAAACGGCAAGAGCAAGCCTCTGATGTGGATAGCACTCCTCTTTCTAGCGTTGTCGTCGATCCTGCTGGCAGCCGTTTGTCTTCAGACGACGTTGGGTCACGTGACTGACTTTGCGAAGTACTATCCCCGACTTTTCAGCTCACCCTTATGAACGCCCTTCCGACCCTGCTCCTTTCCGGGGAGTTAAGCCCTCTAAAGGCTTCCTTGGCTTCCTCTAAGCTGAACTTTTTCCAAACCCTTACCGTCAGTTTGGAGGACAGCTTGATTAGGTCTAACATTTCCTTCCTGGTTCCGCCAGTTGTGCCTATGAGCTTCACGTGATTCCCGTACAGCCACGAGAGGTTCAGCCCGACGTCGCCACCAGTCAAGACGCCAAAAGTTACCAGTCTTCCAGTCAGCCCCAGAAGTGAGATCCCCGCATCCCACACAGATCTGCCAACCGAGTTAAGCACCACGTCCGCCATCCTACCGCCGGTCAGTCTTGAGACCTCTTCCTTGAGGTTGGAGTAGTCCAGGGATGAGTCTGCGCCGTCCACCTCCGTGCCTTCTCTGGAGACGGCTATCACTTGAGCTCCCATCACTCTGCCGAGTTGCGTCGCAAAACGACCAGTGTTCCCCGTGGCCCCCAGGACCACCAGAGTCTCTCCGGCCGAAAGCGATGCCTCTTTCAGCGCGTGATATGCGGACAGAGCAGCTGTAGGAAGGCTGGCGGCAAGTTCCATTGGCATGCCTCCCACGGGGATCGCGTTCACCGCTGGGACTGGATAGAGCTGTCTGTATCCTCCGTCTGTGATCACGCTCATTATCCCTCCGTGCCTGCACAGGTTCTCTCTGCCCGAGATGCACATGTCGCAACTACCGTCGAAGATCCTGTTGTAAATTGTCACAGTTTCCCCAACGCTGAGCCCAGTTACCCCATCCCCGATTTCTTCCACTGTTCCAGCCACTTCAGCACCTGGGATGTGAGGTAGCTTCACTGGTATGCGTTCGATGACTGCCTCGTCTATGGGATTTACCCCTCCGAGCTTTACCCTCACCAAGACCTCATCTCTTGCTGGTCTCGGTCTCTCTACCTCCTCAACTCTTAGGTTCTCCACGCCGCTTTTATCAAAAATAAGGGCCTTCATTTGGCGTATTACAGCGTTATAAACTATAAACCTTCTGGTGCATCTGGAGGTAGTTCCTCTTGAGGTAGTTCATCCTGAGGCTTGGAAGTCATCCTGTACCTGCCCAGTCCCGACGTCCTTCCACCTCCGACCCCGCATATTTCCCCGAACTTAAGCAGCTTGGAGGCTAGACTGGCCATCCTTTCAGAGTAGAGGGGAGAAGACGCGGAGAAGCGCGTCCTTCCGACGAATCCCACAACCCATTTGTTCCCCATGGGGTGCTCGTAGACGCGCCTTGTGTATATGCCGGTTGGGAATCCGGACAGGACTATGCCACCTGACTCCACCCAAGTCATGAGCTCCTCAAGACCTTCGCTTCCCACGAACTCCCTCCATGTCCTGACCAAGCTTCTGAAAGTCAAGATGGGGTCAGGGAGAGGAACGTACCTGTAGGGTGTGGTTAAAGATTCGGAGAGACCGTACTGCTTGGATAGGTCAAGAGGCGTGGCTCTGAAAAAGGTTGGGGTCCAAAAGTTCAACTCAAATGACTTCACTGGTTCTTCCGGTATTGCCAAGGGATCTAGAGACTCCAGCCTGATGGAGGCAAGGGGCAGTTCTTGATCCGAAAGGGTGATGGAGCTAAGGCCGCCCTGCAGCGCTTTCTGCAGAGAACTGCCCAGCTCTGGCCTCATCATCACCAATGAGAAGCGGGCCAGACCTGGGTCAAGCCTGTCATAACTGACCAGTTCGCGCCCTGCTGCTTCTATCGTCACGGGCGTGACGGAGAAGGGGGCCAAAGCCTTGCCGGCGTGCAACTCCTCTGCAAGACGTTGGTCTCCAATTCCCATGATCTTGTAGAAAAATCCCCTCACTGAAAAACCAGAGAAGCTTTGAAATCTAATCGTCGTCGGGACGACAAACTCGAAGGTCGCTACATAGATCATGCAGAAAGGCTGAGCTGGGCTAAAAGCCCTGTTGTCTGCCCAAGGTCTGCTTTGGCCTGAGTTTTTTGGCCTCCCCAGGCCTCTTCCCCTCTTCATTGCACAGATCAGCTTAAAACGGGCATATAATTGGAAAAAGCTTATTAGCAAGTTGCATTTTGCTGCAAAATGTCGCCCTCGGGGGAAACTCGCGAATCGGATGCGGTTCAGGCCGACAGGAAGTTGAAACATGCGCTGAGCGCTTGGGATATCTCATTTTTGGTCGTCGGAGCCATGATAGGCAGCGGCTGGCTTTTCGGCGCTCTCGGAGGGGCATACACGGCAGGACCAGCAGCCGTGATCTCATGGTTGCTTGCAGGCACGCTCATGCTATTTGTGGCCGTCGTTTACGCCGAACTGGGTGGGATGCTTCCCAAGTCTGGTGGCATAGTTCGCTATCCCCAGTACGCGTTCGGCGGACTCGCGTCCTTCTTGTTCTCTTGGGCTTATCTCCTCAGCGCCATAAGCGTGGCTCCATCTGAAGCCATCGCCGTTGTAACTTACATGGCCTCCTATGTGCCTCAGTTCTTGACGTCAAGCGGTGTACTTTCGGCCGAAGGTTTGGTCGTGGGGCTGCTGCTCATGGTGATCTTCTTCGCGATAAACTGGTATGGCGTGAAGGTGTTGGGCGACATAAATACGGGCGCTGGCGTATGGAAGCTGGCCATTCCATCTCTCACATTCCTGCTTCTACTGTTTTTGGCCTTCCATCCATCCAACTTCACTTCACTGAGAGGGGGGTTTGCGCCCTATGGGTGGTCAGCGGTGCTCGTGGCCATCCCGACGCAGGGGATAGCTTACTCATACCTGGGTTTCAGGCAGGGCATTGATTTCTCTGGGGAAGCCAAGGAACCGCGGGACGTCGTGAAGGGAACCATAGTTGGCTTTCTAATAACCGTGGCAGTTTACATCATGCTGCAGGTTTCTTTCGTTGGTGCGATCAACTGGGGATCGCTGAGGGTTTCTCCAGGCGACTGGGAAGCACTATATGGGCTTCTTCGCTCTGGTCCCTTTTATGAGGTCATGGTCAACGGTGGGAACTACCTGCTTTCCGGGTTTGCACTCGTGATCTTGATAGACGCCGTGATATCGCCAGCTGGCACGGGGTGGATATACATAGGTACCACAGGCCGCACGCTTTACGGGATGGCCGCCTCGGGTCACCTGCCTTCTTCCTTCGTTGGCCTAAACTCTCACAGCGTCCCGTTGCTTGGAACAGCTGTTGCCTTCTTGGGTGGATTGCTGTTCTTTCTGCCTTTTCCTACGTGGTACGCCATATCCTCCTTCATCGTTCTGACCACGGTGCTGACGTACTCCGCTGGAGGGCCCGCTCTCGTGACTCTCAGGAGGACGGCTGCCCACGCCTCTCGGCCGCTGAAGCTCCCTGCGGGGACCCTGCTTGGGGCGCTGGCCATGATATCTGCTTTCTTGATCGTCTACTGGTCAACGTACTACGTTTTCTGGTTTGTCTTCATCCTGATTCTGGCTGGCATGCCCATGTTCTTTGTCTACTCGGCCAGAAGGAACTACGGATCAAATCGGGGCGTCGGTTACGTCACATCTGCTGGCTATCTGGCTGCTTTGATCCTTTCCTCTTATTTCCTCATATATCGCCCGATTGTTCTGCCCACGGGTTGGCCTACTGCTACTACACCCTCGCTCGTGCCCGTCACGGCCTCTGTACTGGCCGACTTTGCTTCTTATGTGATCATCGTAGCTTCTTCTCTTTCTTTGTCCCTTTACGCGGTGTACGCTTCATCAGACTACAAGGGAAGGTTGCACATAAAATCTGGCCTCTGGGTCTTTGGTCTTCTCATCTCCGCTTACGCGCTTTCCTTCCTTGGTTCCTACGGGGTGTTGGAAAGCCCACTGCTTCCGTTTCCATTCGACACAATCCTTGCCGTAATCACATCGATCCTCTTGTTCTGGTGGGCAGCGAGCAGCGGCATACCGACGGATGAGTTGACGGTAGCCTTGAAGGAGGCGTAGGTCTGGGTATCTTGTAGAAAGCTCAGTGTAAATGTCCATGGACCCAAGAGCATAGCGGGAGGGCATGCCTTTGTCCTGCCTTGTTTCATAAATCCTAGGCAGTAGGATCTCATGGCTTATCTCCCTTGCCCGCAGATGTATCTCAGTGGTTAGAGCTATTGCTCTGCATACCTTTGCGGCCCTAACCACTACTTATCCAGCGTTTTGAAAGTTCTCTTGGGAGTTATTCAACAAAGTACTGGAGCAGCTAAAGTCGTCTTTTTGAATTTATTGGCGATACCGAGAAAAGACTTAATAAAAATAAGAAAATCGTTTCATGGATGCTGTAAGGGAAAATCGGGCCGTACTGATCATGAAGTATTTATTTGACGTTCGCGTGATCCCCATGACTGCGGTAACCGTGTCCATTTCGGCGGTTTACGCGCTTTACGCCAAAATTACCGTATACCCTTTTCTCTTTTTTCTGACCCTATTGGCTGCGCTGCTGCTGCACATGAGCGCAAACGCTTTCAACCACTACCTTGACTTTCTATATGATATCGATACGCCGGCCAACGCCCTGTCTCAAGGCCCGCCGAGGATCATACCCTTGGGAGTAATATCTAAAAAGATGGCGGGCGCAGCGGCTTTTTCAATGATGCTGGCGTCGGCTGTCACCGGTTTTTACCTCAGTTTGCAGAGCGGGATATGGGTCATTGTCATAGGGACTTTGGGCGTAACCCTTTTTGCGGCCTACGATGTCGAACCAATACAACTGAAGGCCAGAGCTTTAGGCGAACTAATAGTTTTCATCATATGGGGGCCGTTAATGGTGCTGGGTTCGTTTGTAGCTTTCACGAAGGCTGGGTTCAACATTGGTGCGGTGTATGCCGATCTGCCGGAGACGCTCATGGTGGTAGCCATGCTTTACGTTAATAATCTGGAACACGTAAGCGTAGACAAGGAACTAGGCGTAAAAACGCTGCCGATGCTTTTGGGGAAATACGCGAATAAGGCGTATTATGCCCTTTTGTCGTCGTCATTTTTGGCTCAACTGGCAGTTATTGAAAAGGGGTTCGCGCCTTGGTCGACCCTTATAACACTGTTCTCGTTACCGTTACTTATCGCGTTAATAAAGACGAGGGTGAGGGGAGAAAGAGCTTATTTCAAGACGGCAAAGTTCTTGACGGCCTTCGGGATGCTTTACGTTCTCGGCTTCGCGCTTGGACTTATCGCGCGAGGCGGCAGCGAGCCCCGCTGTCGCTTCGTCAGTCTGAAAGCCTTGGGTAACAGTAACGAGGCAAACGCGCCGTACACTGGAAATACCAGTAATACCGAGAAAGCCGTATTGAACCCGAATTGATAGGCTATGGGAATCACCGTCATTGGTGCTATTACGTGGCCCAAGGAACCCAGGAATGAGAATTCCCAAGTCCCCTTTCCTACCATCCCCTCGGGGTAAACCAGCCTTGGAGCTAGGTATATCGTCGTTATACCGAAAGCCTCAAAGCGGCCCAGAAGCACGGCCAAAATCAATAAATTGCCAGTAGGCCTAATAAAGAGCAACAGAAAACCGGGGATCGATAAGCCGAAACCCAGCGCGCCCACTAAACCAAGCGACCTAGGCCCAAGCTTAGGATACAGGTAGAAGGCTATGATCGCCCCCAAGACCGTGATAGTAAATCCGCCAAATCCGAACGCGTATAGGGCGAGGGTTATGGCTTTGGGATCGTATTGGGCCAAAAATATGGGATACAAGCTGGCCATCAGAAGGTTAAATCCAGTTATGCTCATCCAGAGAAATCCTAGCGCCCACGTAACGGGTTTTTTATACGTGGTGCCCGGTCCCTCGAGCTTCAGCAGACGAAAATCAGAGCGGCTGCCTCCAAGAAATGCCACAAATGGGGCCGTCAATAAAGCCGATAAGAGCCCCATGTACAAGTAAGCATCATAAGCATTCATCGAAGCCAAGGAAGAAAGAGACGAGCCCAGTGCTACTCCAACTGGCACGCCCGAAATAGAAAACACGGTTGCCATTACTCTTTTCCTCTCATCAAAAATGTAAGAATAATTCACCGAAAAAACCTCCATAAGGATCATCGAGCTGCCCTGAATAAATCTGAACAGCAATAAGACGAGCAGCGATTTTGTATACGGCATCAAAAATATTGTGGCCGTTACCAGCGATATTACCAGAGCAGTACTGATCACCGAATTTTTATAAAATTTTAATAGCCTGCCCATAACCTTAGCAAAAGGCATTCCAGAAAAAAACGTCAAGGTACCGAGGTACGTTATTTCATCGCGGCCTACGCCAGTAGCCTTGGCGAAGAAACCCGCGAACAGTATAAATGAAGAAAGCGAAGTAAGCAGAACGGCGGCAACGGAAAAACCAGCCAGGGGCAAAGCGCTACGGCTATCCATAAAAGGCATCGGGCGAGCTTTAAGAATATTTTCTTTCGAATAAGTATACCTTGATATTGCTTTAGCAAAAATAGTCTTAAAATTGGATTCATTGGCGAATCTGCCAAGTGATCAAGCCTTTCATCACTTGCATCATTGAATCTAACTGCTTCACGTCCTGTATGGACGCGGTGATTGGTCAGCTGGCGCTTTGGTAAACGAGTCTCCTAACCAGAGCGATTTTACGCTCAGTTAGTTCCCGATTTGAGGTCTACGTGCTTAGGGCTCAATAAAGAGGGTATGATGGCCAACGACACGATTACCGGAAAAGTTAGGAATATCGAGTGAGAGGCGCGCATAAATGAGACCCGCTAACTTTGGTAGGCGGCGCTTCGGAGTATCGCGCTGCGCAAGTCATTAGTCGTGTCTATGAATAACGTGATGAAGTTTGACATATTTACTTGGTCCCTTGGAGCATGCTTTGTTGCGTAGTTCGGAAAACGCTCGTGAATTTGCTCATGAATTTCGCAACAAATAGCGTCATGAGGAAGTCTCGGCTTTCTTGCCCGTTTTGCTCGTGAAGTGGTGGAAACGATCAAATTTTTACGATCATTGTGCAGCCGACCTGCTTTCTCCAAAAAGTTTAAAGCCAGCTGATGCTCTCAAAGCGTGAGGAAAAACATCCTGATCACGGGGCTCATACTGATGCTTGTCGGTGTTTCCCTCCTGGTCGGCGGGCCAGTGGTGTTTAGAAGCGGTTTGAATTCCGCTTCCTTGGCTTCCCCCAGCAGCACCGCTTCCCTGCGGCGCGATCAAGTGCTTCTTGTAGCCAGCCTCCAGTCGGGAAGGGGGCTCGTCGTTTACTACAACGACAGCGTCAAGGAGCCCCTCAACGTCACTGCAACCTCAGGGACGGTTGCCTCTCAGAGCGTGAACGGGAGCTATCTGGCCGAGGTCCTCAACACTGGTAGCTCATCTTCCTCTGTTTACATTGAAAATAACCTCAGCGTCCCTACCGAGGTCACCTACAGTTTGGCTTCATTCAGCATATCAAGCGTCATGTATTCTGTTGGCTCGGTCTTGGCTGGTTTTCTGCTTGCGCTCGCGGGTGGCGTGATATCTGTTGCCGGGCTGATACTGAGAAAAAAGGTGGGGAGGGATCCCGTGCAGCCCTCCCCCCTAGGCAGTAAGAGTGAGGTGTTTTTCCCAGTAGGCAAGAGGCCCTCTTGCGAGTCGAGAAAAAGCTTAAACGTCATATGAACTCCGGTTTATGCCCGAGGACTACGCTTACTGGCAGCCCAGCGTCAGGGGAAAGCTGGGCGGTATTCTCAGGATCATAAAGTTGCAGCACGCACCCTTGGTCGAGGGGCCGGCACTCCTTGGAGCATTTGCGGTATCTGTTCCTTCAATCCGCGAGCTGTTGCTCATATTGGCTGCTGCGTTTTCTGTGCATGTCTTTGGTGAGACCTATAACGAGCTTGTGGGCTTGAGGTGGCACGCCAATGATCCTGTGAAACGGCCGTTTGCTGCAGGGACGGTAAGCATCAGGGAAGGACAAGCGCTGGTCTTGGCAGGGATCACGGGCCTCCTCCTCTCTGCCTATGCTCTGAACTTCTGGGCGTTTGCGCTTTCCCCAATTGCAATTGCGATAACGCTTGTTTACCCTCACCTCAAGGACAAGACTGCAGCTTCCACTTACGTGCTGGGCTCGGTGGTTGCCGTTGCTGTAGCTGGAGGCTACGTGGGGGTCTGGGGGGGAAGGGTGGCTTCTTTTCTCGTGCTGATGAGGGGAATACCCTATCTGCTCGCGCTCTCAGGCCTCTTCTTCACGGCCTACTTCGACGAGGTCGCCAACATGCCTAACGTTGAGCTTCACAGAAGAGTGGGCATAGCAGAGGTCTCTGCGGTCAAGCCTGCTTCGTTCACGCTTGGATTCATGGCCTTCAACGGCTCGGCCTACATGCTGACGGCCCTGGTCGGCAGCCTTTACATGGGTCCTGTGGCCTTCGCTTTCTCAGTGGCCTCTGCTGCGGCCTGGATCTGGGCTTACGGATTTGCAAGAGCCAAAAAGTACGGACAGGCAGTCGATAGGAGCCTGCTTGCTTGGTTCTTGCTAGTGCTAGGGGTAATCGCGTCAAGGTTGATGTGATCGGTTCATCTGGCCAAGCTTAGCTTCGAAGTACCTTTTTGACTGACACGACTTAAGGTTGCGAAGGTTTATTTCCCCTTGGGTATTTGGCTTATGAGATCAGCGTTTGCAAGCAACGGTAGCTTCGCGGTGCTCTACGACCAGAACTTTTACATCAGGGACTTGTATTATCCGTATCTCGGTACCTATAACCACGGGATTGGGGGAAAGTTTCACGTTGGGATTTGGCACGATGGCAGGTTCGCTTGGTTTGAGGCCCTGCCGGACAAGAGGCTCGGCATGCAGGGGTTAACCGTCACGCTGGAGGCGTCATGGGACGGCCTCCAGATCTCGATTAAGGACGTGGTGACCCTCGATTATCCTGCGTTGCTGAGGAAAGTCCACGTGGAAGGGCCGGGTTACGTCAGACTGATCTTCTACAACGACTTCAGGCTCAACGAATACGACATAGGTGACACGACATTTTATGATCCGTCTGATGACCTCGTCTACCACTACAAGGATACCACTTGGTTTGCGGTGGGATCCACGGCTCCCATATACGAGTACACGACGGGGAGGAGAGATCAGAACGCAGTGCTCCCCGATTGCGAGGACGGTAGCTTGGGCAAGAACCCAATAGCGCAGGGTTCTGTCGCCTCTGCCATTTCCGTGGCAGCCACGGACTTCTACCTGTTCATGGTGGCTGGCAGGAACCAAAGCGAGGCAAGGCTAGCGGCCCTGGACCTAAGGGCTCATCCAGACTTTCACATGACCAAGACGGAAGTATATTGGGACGGCATATCCTCTCCCCCCTACCTGGGGGACGATCTGGCCAAGAGCAGCACTTCCGTGCTGCTGGGCCATGTTGGGGACAACGGGGCCATACCCGCGTCCCTTGACACGAGCATCCTGAAGTTTAACTTGGACACATACGCCTACACTTGGCCTAGGGACGCTTCTCTGGCGGCCATGGTCGCAGGCATGGCAGGCTACTGGTCTTTTACCAAGAAGTACTTCTCATTTGCTTTCAACCTATTCTGCGACGAGGGCTACCTTTACCAGAAGTTCAATGCCGACGGGAGTTTGGGCAGCACGTGGCACCCTTGGACCGTGAGGAGCAAGACGGCCCTGAACTTTCAAGAAGACGAGACCTCCACGCTTGTTTATGCCTTCTGGGATTACTTTTCCAGGACAAAGGACTACGACTTGCTGAGGCAGGTTTACGACCGCGTGGTGAAGGCAGCGGACTTCATGGTTTCCTTCAGGGACCCCAAGCTGAAGCTTCCCTTGGAGAGCTACGATCTCTGGGAAGAAAGACTTGGGGTTCACGCATACACGGTTTCCTCCGTCGTTGCAGGGCTCAGGGCGTCCAGTGCTCTTGCCCACGTGCTTGGTGACGAGCCAGATGCGTTGAAGTGGGCAGAGGCGGCCGACGAGACGTTGCAGGCCATGAAGAAGCTGATGGTCGACCAGAAGAGTGGGACGCTGCTCAGGACTGTCAGGATCTCTGACGGTGCCGTGAGCGGGGTTGATCGGACGCTTGACTCAAGTCTCTTGGGCGCCTTTACCTTCGGTGTTTTGGATCCACTGGACCCCGTGCTCCGCTCCACAGCAGAAGCCTTGGAGGAAAGGTTATGGGTGAGAGGATCTGGCGGGCTGGCAAGGTACGAAAACGACATGTACCAGAGGGTAGCTGGGGACTACGCTGGCATACCCGGCAACCCCTGGATAATAACCACCGCTTGGCTGGCGCAGTACAAGCTTGCAGCTGGCCAGAGAGACTCGGCTTTGCAGCTGATGGAGTGGATCAGGTCAGCTCGCGGGCCTTCGGGACTGTTCCCAGAGCAGGTCAGTCCCTTCGACAAGAGCCCGCTGTCCGTAGCTCCACTCCTTTGGAGTCACGCAGAGTACCTCAAGACGTCCCTTCAGCTTAACGGCATGAGATAGCCTAGGAAGCGTTTTCTTCGGCCAGAGAGGTGGCCTGTCTGGCCTCTTTCGGCATATGCTTAAACGGCCGTCGAGAAGGGGCACATGGCAAATAGATCCGGCTTCGTTTACCTTGCAGCGCTCATAACCTCGGTCGGGAGCCTGCTTTTCGGTTACGACACGGGCGTCATATCTGGTGCTATTCTTTTCGTGAAGGCTCAGTTTCAGTTGAACAGCTACCTTGAGGGGATCGTGGTCAGCTCGGTGCTAATCGGTGCCCTGCTGGGAGCAGCATCTGGGGGTTACTTGGCCGACGCCCTTGGAAGGAGACGGTCCATAATGACCGCTGGTGGGCTCTTCACTGTTGGGGCCGTGGTGGCCTCGGTTGCTCCAAACGCCGTGATCCTCGTGATCGGAAGAGTAGTCACAGGGCTTGGCGTTGGACTTGCCTCCTTCACCTCTCCCCTTTACATAGCTGAGATTTCGCCATCCAACATAAGGGGGAAGCTGGTTTCCCTAGCTCAGTTCGTGCTCACCGTTGGCATAGTTGTTGCATACATCATAGATTTCGCCCTTGCTCCAGCCTCTGACTGGAGAGCAATGTTTGGGATCGCCGTCGTACCCGGACTGGCTTTGATCATAGGCATGTACTTCATGCCAGAGAGCCCAAGGTGGCTTATAGACAAGGGGCACTATCCTCAGGCCGTTTCTGTCCTTGAGGAGATAAGCGACACCAAGCAGCAGGCCGAGTCCGAGGTCAGCCGCATAGAGAAGGAGCTGGCAGAGGAGAAGAAGGGATGGAGGGAACTCCTTGCCCCTGAGGTGAAGCCCATGCTATTCGTCGGGATAGCGCTGGCAATCTTTCAGCAGGTGACAGGCATAAACACGGTCATCTACTACGCTCCGACCATATTTCAGCTGGCAGGTTTCGTATCTGCCTCCGCCGCGATATTCGCCACGGTGGGGGTTGGAGCTGTGAACGTGCTTGTCACGCTCGGGGCACTTTTCTTGATAGACAGGGTTGGGAGGAGACCCTTGCTCGAGATAAGCTTGAGCGGCATGGCGGCATCCCTTGTGCTGCTAGCGCTGGCCTTTTACTTGCGGAGCTCGCTGACGGGTCCTGCTGCAGCTGTCAGCCTCATGGCTTACGTGGGCTTCTTCGCAGTCGGGCTTGGACCAGTTTTCTGGTTGCTCATATCCGAGATCTATCCCCTAAGCGTTAGAGGCCTGGCGACCAGCGTAGCTGCCCTCACTAACTGGGCCTCCAACTTCTTCGTAGCGCTCACCTTCCTGCTGCTTGTTGGATGGCTGGGAAAGAGCGTGACCTTTCTGCTCTACGCCGTGCTGTCGGTATCCGCGCTTGCTTTTGTCCTCAAGTACGTTCCGGAGACGAAAGACATGACTCTTGAGGCCATCCAGCAAGAGATAATGAAGAGGCTTGGACTAACCCCCGCGGAAGCTGATCAGTCAAGACCCTGAGCGTTTTCAGGAGAAGATTGTTCATCTGGTCCCCGAGAGGGGGGTTCATATCTTCCGTCGGGAAGAGTCTCTCAGGGCGAGGTAGCTTATGCTTGGGCCCGCGAGGAACTGATGGCCGTGCAAGAATGGATCCCTTGTCTCGGTCTCTCAGAAAGTGCCCGTGAGTGCCTTTCTGACGTATACCACCAGGGGAGCAGCGAGCAATCCCATGATCACACCACCTGCTATGCTAACAAGTGACGTGACCAGAACATAGTTGGACGTGTAGCTTATGCCTTCAACGAAGGTGGCAAAGAAACCTCTGTAGAACACCGGATAGTCCAAGGCGACGACGAGACCCCCTATCACGCTATCCACCAGGAACAGCCCGGGCACCGTCCTGAGCCTCAGTTCCCCTTTGCTTCCAGCCTTGGTACCAAGGACATTGGTGGCAAAGAACCTTCCCCTGAGCAGAAGGTAGAGGTCAAGGAGTACCGCCTTCGCGAGAATCTCCTGTATCAGCCAGAACGGCTCTCCCCCGAAACCATAGTGAAACATGTCAGACAAGAGGTCATAAACCACCACAGTGACAGTGACCGACCCAGGCTTTCCTATGAGAGCCGCGACTAGCAAGAGGATGACTACCTCTCCTATGTCGGGATAGTAGAACCAGGAGGTGAGTGCGGTCACGCTTGGGATGAGTGGCGCCAAGAAGAAGTTCCATATGACCAATAGGGAGGAGAGCAGCCCCACGTACACGAAGTCTACCGTGCTCAGCTTCGACAACAGGTGTTTTCTCCAGCCGTAGGCAAAGAGTACAAGCGCCAGCAGGGCGTAGAGGATCATGGCCCAAGCAGGTACCACGGTGTTGGTGTCAAAGTGAACCCCGTTCCACATTAGTTCACCGGGGAGGTCGCGTATAAATATTTCCAACGAGATTTAGATATTCTCTGCGATATATGAATCTACTTTGCGAAAGGCTTTTAGGTTAGCCTAATCTAATATCTCATGACGACAAGAAGGGAATTGGATTGCTTGAGGGCCGTTTATGAGATATCTTCGTCTGGGGCCGCTGCCAGGTTGGTCGACGCGGCCACCTACCTATCAGTCAAGCCTCCGACTGCGTTCGTGATGCTTGATAGGCTTGTAAGGGATGGGCTTCTAGAGAAAAGAGGGAGCGACTACGTTCTCACGGATGAGGGAAGGAGACAAGCAGAGGAGGTGATCACGGCGCACAGGGTTGTAGAGACCCTCCTCTACAGGGCTGGTTTTTCTCCCAACGAAGCTTGCGTCCAGGCCAGGAAGTTCGACACCTCGGTTCCGTCGGAGGTCGTCAGGAAGCTTTACGATTTCCTCGGAAAGCCCAGCGAGTGTCCTCACGGGAAGAGGATAGCGTGCCGAGGCGAGTTCTTTGTTCGAAGTGGCCATAGACCTGTGGAGCCCGCATCCAACCACGCTGGAGCTGGCGCTCGTAACGGCTTACCTCTTGGGGATAGTGCACGGCGTGACGCCTGACGAGCACACGTGGCCCATAACCTTTTCCTACTCGGTTGGCACTTTCAGCTCCAAGGGAGGGGCAAAGACGGGCCTGGTGTTCTCGACAGGCTTCACTGTCCAGAGGGCCATACTCTCGGAGATAGCTTACTTTGCCCTCGCTGGTATATTCATGACGGCCGTGGCTTTTGGCCTCACCTACATAGCGGTGGGTCTTGCCATGGCACTTGCCGGTGTCTACATAGCGCACAAGGGCAAGTACCTTCACTGGCACTACCTTGAGGAAAAGCTTGGAGTGCTGCTGGGAGTGCACAAGAAAGGGAGCGAGGCGCAGAGGAGGGAGCTTGCCCATGAGATCAACCCTGCACACGTCGTGAACGACGAAGTAGATACAAAGCCAGTTCCCGTGAAGCTGGCTCTCCTGCACGGTTTCATCGCAGGTTTTGGCTTCGGTGCTTTTGCTCTCATCATATACACCGTCCTTGCGCCGATGATGCCCAATCCCCTGCTGGGCTGGCTCCCAGGTGCCCTGTTTGGGCTCGGGACGATGACCATGCAGGTGCTTTTCGGCATGGGCTTTGGCGCCTGGTTGAGCTCTGCCAAGGGTCTTACAAAGGAGGGGATAGCGTTTGTGGGCAAGACCATAACGACCTACGTGCTGACCTATGGCGGTCTGGCCTTCATAATAGGAGGCATAGGGATCCTGTTGGATCCTTGGCTGCTGAGCTGGGGTATAAACACGGGCATAAGGGTACACAACCTGCACACGCTTGGGATCGGCTTCTTCCTGGTGATACTGAGCGTGGTGATCATAGGGATTTGGGGCTACGAGAGGGCCATGCAGAAGGCGAGGCAAAATCCGCGTTTCGTGAAATAAGAGGTTTTGTGCGACTGGCTGGATCCTGTCCAGCTTGGGAGAAACGAAACTACCTCCGGCAGGCCGTTGGAAGGAAAGGAGCGTCTCGGTTCAGTAGGAGGCTGATTTCTGCGAAAGGCATAAGGGCCTTGCGGTCATAACCGCGTGGAACCAAGCAGCCCTCGGAGCTGGACGATAACCCGTGGGAGAGGAAGCATAACCGTGTTTGACGTGGGCGCGAATCTCAACGGGTTCCTCTACGATGGCTTCCAGTACCTGAGGGGTCACGAGACGGGTGACAGCCTTTTGTCTCATCCCGCCCAGGCAGGCTGCGCTGTTCTAGTTCCCTTTGCAAACAGGATCAGGTCGGGCAAGTACTCCTTCGGAGGAGGGGCCTACCAGCTTCCTCTCAACGACAGCTCAGGGCCCAACGCAATACATGGTCTTCTTGCGAACGTCAGGTGGGATCTGAGCGAGCTTGCAAGGGACCGCCTAGTGTTTTCTCGCGATTTTCCTGGAGAGCCCGGATATCCCTTTCCGTTCAGGGCACAAGTCTCCTACGTCCTGAAGGAGGAGGGGCTTGAGGTCCGGCTTTCCGTTGAAAACTTGGGTAACCATGACATGCCGATCACTGCTGGAGCTCATCCCTACTTCAGGCTAGACGGCGATCTCTCTGAGTGGACTCTTTATCTCAAATCGAGAGGCAGACTCCTCGTGGGTAAGGACAAGATACCGACGGGGCAAATCCTCGAAGAGGATCCAAGCGGGAGGCTCGATGATAGAGAGCTTGACCACTGCTATGCCATAGAGGGTGACGTGCTGCTCCAGAGCCACAAGGGGTTGAGGCTAGAACTCGAAGGATTTCGCTACCTGCAGGTCTACGTCCCACCAAGAAGAGATTCGGTCGCCTTGGAGCCCATGACCGGAGCCCCAGACGCCTTCAACAATGGCATGGGTTTGACGATCCTCGGGCTAGGTGAATCGCTGAAGGCCTCATTCAAGGTCATCCCGCTTGCGCATGAAGATTGACAGGAGGTAAGATCGAGGGCCTCGATGCTAGCTTGTGGCTGAGTTTGAAGACCAGATCTCTTTCGCCTGCTCTTTGTGGTTCGCGTCATGCACTGGGCCTTTGGCCGCGCCGCGCCTCGCGAACTATCCTGTGCCTGTAGGCCACGAGGGCATAGAGCAGGTTTCTTTCTGAGGCATAAACAATGGAACCTGAGTAGACTAGCTCGATCACCCACTCGTAGAAGTCCTTCCCCATCAGCGTGGAGAAAGGATCGAGATAGATCCGCTTGAGTTCTGAAGAGAAGGCGGGCGTTATGCCGAGTGAGTTCAGGCGGGATAGCGTTTCATCCCAAGCGTAGTCGAAGCCCAGGTGAAGCCTTATGAGTGCTCTCGCGACGTCCGAGGAGGTCACTGGTTGGATATCTTCGAGGGCTTGGAGGGCCTCCACGGCCTTGGGTTCTAGCCATGGGAAGCGAAGCCTGACCTCTTGAAAACGTCTTCTTTCAGATCCCACGTAAATGCCAGCTGAATACGTGATGCCTCCGCTTAGCCAGCTTGAAGCTCCCGGGGCTAGCTCTTGAAGCTTCCAGGACTTTTTTCCGGCAGGTTGGGTATGGGTATCCCAAGGTAGGCGTAAGCTGCCAAGATGGCGTCGAGCGTGGCTTGATCTTCAAGCACTGAAGGGCCCCACCTTGCAAGATAGATTCCCAAAAATGGGTCGGAAGCGCGAGTCCTCTCCACGAGTTCTGCAAGCGCCTCGGGATACCTTCCTCCAGCGTAGAAGGAGGCGGAGGCGGAGGTGGCACCAGCGGCACGGCGCAGAAGGGTTCTGCGCACCTGCGCCAGCAAACGGTCACGGTCAATCTGCCGCCAATCTTACTCTACTTGCTTCTCGCGTTCCTCGTGGTGATCACGGTGATGACCGCGGTGAGGCTCAAGCCTGCCGTCCAAGAGCTTCTCGAGAGGGCGAGCAAGGCAAAGAAGGAGGTCGTCGTCCAGCAGAGGCGGGCCGAGCTTCAAAGGCAGGAAGCCCCTCCCAAAAGGGTCTTTGGAACAAGGCAACTTCCATCACCCCCTCAATACGTTCTGGCTGCTGGGCCCGTGCCCCTCAGACCTTGGGGAGGAAGTCGCATCCTGGAGCTGGGGATTCCGCCAGATCTGCCGTTGACGTGGAGGAGCGAGGACCCTCTTACCTTTCGCCTGCCAGACGGTGCGGTGTTGACTTGCGATGGAGATGTCAGGAAAGGAACCCTTGTTTTTCACGGAACTGGGTGCAGGTCCCTGAAGGTAGTCCTCGGTGGGCAACAAGAGGAGCGCCTGATTTGGATCGTGAAGAGCTATGCTTCCGACGCGGTGGACATCTTCAGGTTGAACCTTGCAGCTCACGGGATCGACCTTTCGGGCAGCCTTACCGTGAGGGAAGCAAGTTCTGCCCTGTCAGCGAGCGGTTTGCTTTCGACCAAGGGGACCTGGCAGACGCTCCGCGTGTTTGAGGACAGTCGCTACGGGGAGAAGGAGCCCAGGAGGGAAGAGTACGAAAGCTTCCTTCGCGGGCTCTTCCTTCTGAAAGATGCCTTGGTCACGGGGTGCAAGCATGAGAAGCAGGGCTGAGGTGGCAGCGCTGTACGCGCTGACCTGCGTTGTCCTCTCGCTTCCTTACTGCAAATGAGCAAGAAAGCTCCGACCTTCAGGGAGGAGATGAATTGCCAACCGAAAAGTTTATCAATTCAGGCGATATCAAAATCAGTACCCACGGGCAGTGGGGAATTCACGCCTGATAAGCCCATAAAAAAGGGTGTGAGATGGAATAAGACCCCCGGACTAAAAGATGATGGGGGCACCGTCGATGAAGCAGGAACCTCAAATCCCTCGGGGATGAGAGGATGTCAGCTTGTGCTGAGGTATTTGGGTTACGTTGGATGGGCAGAGCTCTACTTCGCTCTTGCCTTCATCCCAACTGGTGCCTCGATTGTATTCCTTCTTGCCTCCAGCCTCCTCTGGGACACGGGAAGCGGCCCAGAGCTGAGGAAGACGCTGAGGTCCGTGGTTGCTCCAGCGATCTTCCTGTATCTCTTTTTGGCGGCGGCTTCTTCGCTGATGGCGTCTGTCTTGAAGATCCCCGTGTCGTGGCACTGGAAGGATCTGGTCTTGGGGCTGTACTTGCTGATCCTCTGGAGGCTCGTGGCCAGGTCTTCTATCGGGGAGGGAGCTCTTGGGACGGCCGTGAAGAGGTTCGGGGGTGGCGTCGGGCTTTTCGGTTTTGGACTGTTGGCGGCGCTTGTCAACCCCTACGCTGGCATGGTGTTTGAACTGCTCTCCGCGGTGGTGCTGGCCTTTGCGGTCTTCCTGTTCACGCTTTTGCTGGTCCAGAGACTGTCAGGGAAAGACGTGAGCCAAGTCGTGGCTGAAGAGGAGAGAAATTACCCAGTGGCAGTGGTAATGATGTTCTTCCTGCTCGCGCTTTATGCCCTGTGGTTGTCCTCTGCCCCGTCTGCGTACAGGTCCTACGTCCTGCTGGCGCTCGTGGTCCTGCTGGTCTTATTTTCGTTTGCATCCTTCTTCAGGGAGTACCTCTTCTTTTCAGGTAAGGTAGAAGGGCTGATGGAGAGGATCTACCAACAGCACGAGAAGGAGGTGAAGCAGTACCTGTCGGAAGAGGATCAGGCTTACTCTCAGATGGTCAAGGAGTTTCTTCTCAGCGGAAAGAAGGAAAGACTGATCGCCTATGTCTCTTATCGCCTTGCTCTGTGCGGTGCTTCCTACTCAGAGCTCATCGAGATCCTCAAGCCGCTTCTCCAGTACTCGTTCGTGATGACGGAGGCTCCCTGGCCATGGCAGGTAGAGAAGGAGAAGAACAGGCTAAGCAAGGAACTGCAGGCCAGGAAAGATCTGTTGAAACACCTCTACGAGGCCATAGATCGGTGCCAAGAGAAGGTCAAGCGATCATCGGCTCGAGAAAAACCCTTGGCAGCTCGTCGTGGTTGCAAAAGTCCGTTGGTTGGGAACGTCACGGCAGAGAAAAGCCTTCCCAGAGCCAGTGCGGTCCAGCCGGCAGTGGCGTTCTTGGGTTGAGAGTCACCAGTGGAACCGTTGAGTCCGTGCGGGTAGACCAGATACCAGGCATACCACCCAGCGGCGAAGCCCACCAAGAAAACGACGAGCATGCCAAGCAGCGCTTTCCGAGCAGATACTTCCTTCATGCGATGTTATAACGCCGTTATTTAAAAACCTTTTGCTCCATAACGACAGAATGCCACGTGGAGGCGAGGTCTACTGGTTCAAAGAGGTCCCCATTCCTCAAATTGCTCCCTATGGTGTGGAAGGCTGGAATTGGCGGACCCTGGGATGTTGCAGATAAGGACGTCAGCGGCAAAGGCTGGCCAAGCAACAGCGAACTTGAACTCGGCGGCGCGACCTTCTTTCGAGGAAAAGCCCTGCCTCCTAACCTGCGTCGAGTTGGTCAAACAGCCCGTAGTCGTCCAAGATGATAACTCCCTCTTTTAAGGCTTGCAGCCAGCTGGGATCCCTTGCTATCTTCGCGAATTCCTCTGGGGTGTAGCTCTTGACCTCGAAGTCCGGCGGAGCTTCGAACAGATCTCCCCTTTCGAGGACTCTCCTCTTCTGGAATCCCTCAGAAACCACGAGGACATCCACGTCGCTCCAGAGGTTGAAGTCACCCCTCGCATAGCTGCCGTAGAGCATGACAGAAGCTTTTCCAAACGTCTGTCTGAGGCAAAGGGCAAATTCCAGTGCCCTAGCCATGACCTCGTCCCTGCGCTTCTTCCGCTCTCCTAAGATCTCCTGCAACGCTCTTCACCCAATCGATGATCTTCTTGGAGCACTCCGTTGCCCTTTGCTTGTCCTCTTCCGAGAAGTAGTCCTCTGCTGACCTCTCGGGGAAGGCATCGGGGTACCTGGAAGAAATGTAAAGCCTTGACAGGAATTGCAGGCAGACCATGTCGTATCCGCTGATGCCCGTGCTTTCAGCCAACGAGATCAGGCCGTGGCCCCAGGCAGGCTTCCCGATCAAGTGAAGCAGCGCCTTTAGCGCCAGTTGGGCTGCCTGCTCCGCCTTAAAGCATGCCCAATTGAGCTCTGGATCAGCACGCGCGCTCTTCAGCGTCGCGTCGGAACTCTTCATCCATCTGTCGTACTCGTTCCAGTCAAGCACGAGCTGAACTCTCCCAGAAATAAATGCCTTCCGCCGACGAGTTCACCCGATCTTGCTAGAATTCGCCTGAAGCACGTAGTCAAGGAAAGTTGGTGTTCCGAGTAACCGATCGTCGTGACCGATCTAATCGTCTACTGCGCCGAGGACTGCCCGACTGCCAGTCTACCTTTGCTTGCCTCAGGGCAAAGAAGGGATGGGCACTCGCGTTTCCAGGGTCATGCCCAGTCTTGGGTCAGCGCGCCTCAGAAATTCTGCGGGCCTCTTAGCTCATGAAGTTTGCCATGTGCTGATTGCTGTATCTCCTCACAGCTTTCCCAATAGTTGCGATGACTACTCGCTGCTGGGACTTCGGGTCTCGGTCCTGCTGGGCTTCGAGGCAATTGAGAGATACTTTTTATGAAAACTCTTCCCAAAAAGCATACTCTTATATTTTTAGGTAAATCTCCTCAAAGGTGCGAATTCAATTGATATCCGTAACGGCTCCTGAGTGGTTAGGCATCTTCATAGGCATGATCATCGGTGGGCTGGCAGAGGCTTGGGGCATATCCAATCCCGAAATATTGCTGAGGCTAGGTACTTGGGAAGACAGGCTGTTCGTCGGTTGCATCGCCATCGCCATCGGTTCTGGTGCATTGGCGCTCTACGGCTTGTCTGCCCTGGGTGTCGCTTTTCACTGGGGGGTCAAGCCGGACTATGTGGTCGGCGTGGCTCTTGGGGGCGCCATCTTTGGCACTGGCATAGCCATATCTGGTTATGTGCCTGGTACGATTTGGATGGCGCTTGGCGAGGGCAGGAGGGATGCCATCTACGCCGTGCTTGGTGGCCTCCTAGGAGCGGCCACCTGGACCGTGATATATCAAACAGCCTTCGGCAATTGGCTGGTTACCTTCATGAACCTTGGGCAGATCTACTTCGGCGGGCAGGTCGGGACGAACCTAGACGCTGGGTTCTTGATAGCAGTGGTTTGGGCCGCGATCATGTTCACCGTAGCCTACACGTTGCCGAGGTACAAGGGGGGCAAGAGCTGCGCCTATGTCAACACCCATAAGGGGTACAAGTTGAGTGAGCAGGAGACTGCTCGGTACGAAGAGTTAGCTGGCGTGCTCTTGGAGGGTTCCTCCATGCCGCTGGGAAAGGAAAACCTGCCCGAGAAGGTGAACCATGACTGGTCTGTGTCCTCGAACTTGTTCGGCGTCGTCATGCTGTCGGTAGGCGTGATAATCGGTTTGACTGTCGTGCTGGAGATGTTCCTCCATCAGATCTTCGGCGAGTCCACCACCTACTCCTGGATGGTTGCACAGCTCTGGCTGACCCCCAGCGCTTGGAGATACAGCGATGTCGTCGTGAACACCATAGGTTGGGAGCCCTTCAGCGACATAGGCACGCTGTTGGGTGGTTTCCTGGCCTCGATATTCTTCACTAGGAGATTTCAAGCGTTCAACAACGTCATACCACCGACCTGGAAGGCACGGTTTGGCAACAGTCAGATAAAGAGAGCTGCTGGCGCCTTTACTGGCGCTTACCTGATGCTTCTTGGCGCTAGGATGGCTGGTGGTTGTGCTTCGGGCCACATACTGAGCGGCGACCTCCAGATGGCCGTGAGCAGCCTTGAGTTCTTCGTATTCGTGATGATATTTCTGTTGTTGGTGGCCCGCTTGATCTACACGAGGTGAGGTCGAATGAGCAATCAAAACGCGAAGTTGGAAAAGAAGGAAGTTGCGCTAAAGAACGAGCGGGACGTCAAGGCTTTCATCGTGGTCATGGTAGTTCTCACCATAGTGGTGGCCGCGCTGACGTCCGGAACATACAACGGTTACCATCCCAACCCCAACTCCGTGGCCATAACCGGCTTCTTGGCCGTGGTAACCATCGTCATGACCGCAGTCTGGTACAGAGAGAAGTACGGTGACTACTATTACGAGCGTCGAACGCTGCTCTTGGTCTTTGTTCAGCCTTGAAGGAAGGGCAAGTCAAGAGACAATCTGGGCTGGGTTTAAATGCCGAAGGACCTTGACCCCCCATGCCTGAAGTCGACTTCGGCGTCTATCATCACGTTTCAGCGGAAGGGTCAGCTAGGATCAGGAAGGCGGCTGAAGCGGCATTTCTGGATGCTTTTTCAAGGATCGGCCTGGACGTCAGTGCCAAGGTAAGGGTCTTAGACGCCGGGTCTGGCTCGGGGTTCTTGACATCCATGGTAGCGTCGCATTTTTGCAACGCCACCGTGACTGCTGTCGACAACTTTGAGGGAAAGAGCCTGCGGGGGAGCTCTGTGGATACCACAAGGAGAAACCTGAAGGCACTGGGGATATGGGAAAAGGTTGACCTCGTAGTCTCCGACCTGAGCGCGCTGCACTTAAGGGGTGGTCATGACTTGGCGGTCTCCAACTTGGTTTTCCACAACCTCGGGGGGAGAAGGAGACGCAAAGCATACGAGGCAGTGGCCCTAGCTCTGAGGAGTGGATCTTACTTCCTGGACGCAGACCTATTCATCAGGACGAACCTGTTCTTTGATCCTCTCCGTCATGAGGTGCGCAGAGTGGCCGATCTCTTTTCAGTTGACTTTGTTTTGACCCCAGGCGCCCCCCTTAGAGGCTACAGGCTCATAGGTTTCCGCAAGAACGCGGGTATCTCAAGTACGCTTCGAGGCCTCTGCTTTTCCCTATGGGATTCGTCTAGCCCGCGCTTTCAGCCTGCACCCGATGCCCGAGGTAGAAAGGAGTTTCCACCTGTGATACTTGACGATATGCCCCTTCGCGGCATGCGCCGCTGCGTGATCCAGCCACGGGCGCCCAATTCGCGGGCACGACTAGGTCGACCCTACTCTTTGAACTTCCTTTTTCAGCCTTATCTGGTTCCACCTTATCAGGGTCAGCAGAGACACCACAGGCAACACAAGCGAGAAGTACGTAAGTCTTATGCCAATGAGGGAGATTATTGCCCCTGCCACGAATGGAATTGCCACTCCTATGGCCATCATCAAGGAGAAGAAGTAGGAGTTGGCGGCGTTCCGCAGCCTCTCCTGGAATCCGCGGCTTATGTAGATGAGCGATATGGGATAAGTCAACCCATGGGGGATCCCCAGAAGCAGGAAGGAGATGGCGAGCATGGGGAGGGAGGTCGAAGCGGCCATGAGCGATAGACCAAGAAGCGTCAGAGCTATCCCAAAATAGGTCAGCCTGAACAGGTCGTCGAAGTGCTTCACGGACAACAGGAGCCTGAAGGTGAAAGAGGCGGCGAAGAAGACGGCAAAGAGCAGCTCTATCTGGGCGTAAGAAGCGCCGAACACGTCCTTGGCGTATATGCCCCCGAAGGCCATGAGGATCGCAAAGGGTACGTTGTAACTCAGTATGTTGAAAACGGCCGTCAAAAAATATGGGTTTGAGGACACCTCTTTGAACTTGGTTGGTTCCCGCTTCTCGCTCTCGGGGAACCTTATGGTGGGGGATAAGATCGCCGTCAATATCCCCAGTGGGGCAAAGAAGAGGAAAGCCTGCCTGAGCGTGAACCTCATGAGTATGAGCCCCTCCAGCGAAGGCCCCACGATCAGGCTTGTGCTGAGGCTAAGGGTGTACAGGGCGAGAGCTCTTTCGCGTGTCTTGGAATCTGGGAAGAGGCCCGCGGCGGTGACTATGTTTGGCATGAGAAAACCCAGCACGAATCCCGAAAAGGCGGCCAACAACCACAGCGTCAGCGGCGTTGTCAGGTAGAAGAGAGGGAGGGACAGGGCGAAACCAGCACTTGACAGGATGAAGTACAACCTTCTTTTTCTGGCGCACGCGCGCGAGTTCAAGAAGGCGGTCGCAAAGAAACTGAAGGCTGAGAATATCCCCGATATGATCCCGATCTCGGTTGAGCTCATGTCGAATTCGTATCTGGCCAGCAGCGGAACCGTCGTGAGCACCATGTTGTTGCTTGCCCGAAGAGCGAACGTCATGGTCACGATGACCAATATTGAGAGCAGGAGGGAAGCTTTCATTACGACCTAGTTTTGACGGGATCGGGAAAAAGCTTTTCTCAGGCTTCTCGGGAGCCGCGGGTCGCTAGGTCTTCTAGATGCACTCGACGGTAGCGTCCCAGTTCTGGGGTGTTCGCTTGACTCGACAACGTGGTTGCTTCGAAACGAGAGACGAAGGACGTGTTCTGGGGTGCGCGGTTGGCTCCGTCAGGTGACCATCCAAGAAGCAGATCAGCGCCAGATCACACAACCCCTTGGAAATTCGAGCATAAAAATGGTCTCTTTTTACCCTAGGTTCGGGGAGCTTCCTCATCCCCGTTCGTTGTCCCTCCGCTTGGGTCATCCTGGCATTGGGTCTCCTCTTGACCAGCACGATGACGGTCCCCAGGACAACGATCAGGGCGGCCACGCCCAACGCGTAGGGCAGGTAAACGGTGGCTGGAGGACTTTCAAGCATGACGTAGCTGCCCGCAGGCACGGCGTATCCCTGAACCTGCAGAGTTGCGGATGGGTCCTCTTTGACGTAGAGCGTGTAGTTTTGCCCGTTGATGTCCAGGCTCAGCAGTACGCTCTTGTTGGCGGGCTCCGTCTTCCTGAAGGTGGTTATTCCAGATATGGGATTGTAGCTTCTAGACCAAGCGCTCAAGGGCGCGTTGAATAGCTGGAACTCTAGGGTCCCCCTGGCCCTGAGCTGGGCCTCGGTCACGGGTCCAACTTCGCGCCCCATGGGGCCGAGGAATAACTCGTTGACGTCAATCATCTGACCGTGGGACGAGACGTCCCAGCTCCCACGAAGGGAGAAGGCCCTCCATGCCGTGTTGACGTAGAGCTTGCTGGAGTTGAGCTGCGTTACGTTGGCCAGCCAGACGCTCAGCGTGACGTTCTGGGTGGAGGTATAGTAGGTCTCTGTTCCTTCGTAGGACGCGCTGTAGGTAAGCGTGTAGTTGATTATCGTGGCGTTTGGGTCCTGCTCCCTGATGGCAGCCAAGAGGGGTCCTGACTCAGTTGGTCCACCACTTTCGGAGAAGGAAAGGCTTCCAGTCTTGCCCGATAGGACGCGTGAGAAGAAGCTGTCGCTCGGATAGGTGAAGTTCAGCACGCGATCCGAGCCGAAGACCGCGAAGGCCAACCCCTGCTTGGGATAGACCTTTGCGTTGACCGTTGCGGAGAGAGCCGGGACTAGGCTGGCTCCCAGGAATAGCAGCAAAACAACCACTGCAACCGCTTCCATTTTCGTCAGTCCAAACATACCCTGACGTATAAGGAACGCTCGAGAAACTCTGGTTTCAGCGCAGGAACGCTCGTTCCAAGGCCCAAAGGCTGGGCCATGTTGGGTAGGGGCATGGTCAGGTGAGAGGGTGAGATGAGAGGAAAGGCCGGTTGACCTCGTAGACGCACCTGAGAAGCTCTTGAGTTGGGGCATTGTCCATGGGCAGGGTCACGCCTCAGGAAGGGCATGGGAATCGCGATACCTCCCTCAAGACCCTGACCAGCGCAGGGGAATCCTCCTGGGCTTTCCCCTTGCCGTGACATTGGCGGTGCGTGTCGCGCATCCAGCTCATCAGCTGGTACCGAGGGAGCAAGTTCTTCGCTTGTCTTCTTCCTGCTGGGTACTTCCCGCGCGTCAGGTGTAAATGCTTGTCTCTCAACAACCCCGCTGACCTTGAGGAGCACCTCATTTATGCTGGCGCTGAGTACCCTATACTTGGGCTTGAACTACCTTTGGGCCTCTTATAACTCCCTCATTCTTCCTGGACAAGTGACGCGGGTCTTTCTACCAGAAGATCAGGACCTTGCTCTTGGCCTGATCGCCGCCCTTGGAGTGGGCGGTGGTCTGTCCGTGAACATCCTCGTGGGCGGCCTGAGCGACAAGGTCTCGGTGCTCTGGGGAAGGAGAAGTCCCTTCATCTTGATTGGAGTCTCTCTCAGTGCTCTCCTGATGATCCTCGAGGCGTGGATGCCCCTCAATGCGACCTGCGTGGTGGTAGCCTACGCGTTGATGCAGATGTTCAGCAACGCGATCCAAGGAGCTTTCCGCCCGCTTCTGCCGGATCTCATTCCGAAGAACCAGAGGGGAGAGGCGGCTGGGATGCTTGGTTTGTTCACCATGCTGGGAGTGAGCTTGGGTTACGGCTTGACGGGATACGAGCTCGGCAGTATGCACGTGAGGTACGCGCTGTTTCTGTCCGCTGCCTTGCTCTTGGTCTCGAGTCTGCCAACGCTTCTGGTCCTCAAGGGAGAGGACACTGGTATGGCAACAGGCTATTCGGTACTGGGGGCACTGAAGGACTCCTTCAAGCCGTCAGAGACTACCCCGGGCTTTTTCTCCTTCCTCGGTGGCACGTTCTTGGTGTACGCTGGATCGGCCGGTCTGGTGTACTTTGAGCCCAACTACATGAAGGTCATGCTGGGGGTCGCGAACCCAGACTACGGGATCGCGGTCAGCGGGACAACAGTGCTCATCTCCGCTGCCGTCTCCGCGGTTGCGTTGGGCATGGTCTCAGACAGGTTCGGTAGGAGGCAGATACTGCTGAGCGCTGCAGTCGCAGGTGGGATCTTCATGCTCATGCTCTCTCTGAGCAGGAGCTTCCTGTTGTTCCTCTTCTTCGCAGCCTTGCTTGGTGCTGTGGCGGGCATATTCATGAGCGTGAGGAACGCGACTGCCAGCGACCTCGTGCCTCCCTCGGCAACCGGCAAGTACATGGCATACGCTAACCTGGCAGTTGGGATCCCGTCGGTCGCGGGCCCAGCAGCGGACGGGTTGATCTTGTGCGGCATGGGTGGCGACGCCATGGGATTTCGTGTCCTGTTCTTGTTCTCTGGGTGTCTGTACTTTCTCGGTGCCTTCATGCTGAGCAGGATCAGAGACCTCCGAAATGGGAGTGGGCACTTCTCAGTCGGCTGCCCACGTCCTTCTCCTTGCCTCGGCGGCCTCTTCTTAGAGACCGTCTTGCTTGCCCTCTTGGGAGCGGCCTGGGGCAGCTGACGGCACAACTTGCTCGGGACTTTCAGGGAGTGGGGGCTGTCTTCGCAAGGCGCCTGAGGCCCTTGATCGCGCGCTCCTCAAGTCGCTGGCGATCTAGGGAAATCTCCAAGGATGAGAACTGGGGAAGATGAGGTCGACGTTTAACCGCCAGCAATGCCTTGGCAGACGCCTGCGAACGGTTCCTTGCAAAGTTGAAGTTTGCGTTCCAGGGTTTATCGGTTGCCTTCTACTCAATAGAGCGCGTTGTGGAGGACCCTCTTTCAGCGGGCAACGCACGGCCTATGCTTACGGGAAGTACTCTATGTGAGCGCTCCGAGCGGCCATGTCCAGCTCCTCGATCTCGCCTTGAGTCAGCGCGAAGTTTGTGGCTCCCACGTTCTCCTCGGCCTGTGCGCTGTTCTTTGCGCCCGGGATGGGGATCGTGCCCTTTTCTATGAGCCACCTGAGCGCCACCTGCGCAGGGGTCTTGCCGTGGGCGCTACCCACATTTTTCAAAACTTCAAGCAGCTTTGCGGACTCCTTCAGGTTTTTGTCCGAGAACAGCCTGTTTCCCCTCCTCACGTCGTCCGATGGCTTGTTCTCGAGGGAGTACTTGCCCGTCAGCGCGCCTTGCCCCAGCGGGCTCCAAGCTAGCACCGCGATTCCCTCCCTCTTGCAGTAGGGCAGGACCTCGTCTTCCACTTTCCTCTGCAACAGGTTGTATCTGACTTGGTTTGAGGATATGTCAACCACGGACAGGTGCTCGCGGGCCTCCTTCAGGTCCCTGACGGCGAAGTTGCTTACCCCTATGGCCCTTATCTTTCCTGCCTTGTAAAGCTCTTCCAGCGCGCGCATGGTCTCGCGCAGGGGGACCTGCTCCCAAGGGTCCGGCCAGTGTACCTGATAGAGGTCGATCTCCTTCACCCCGAGCCTCTTGGCACTTGCATCTGCGGCCTTTATGAGCTCGTCGTGGTGCAGGTGAGCGCCGTAGACCTTGGTCGCTATCACGACGTTCTCGCGCCCTATCTCCCTTATCGCCTTTCCCACGACCTCCTCGGAGTGACCGTTCCCATAGGCCTCCGCCGTGTCGAAGAGGTTCACCCCCAGCTTGCTTGCCCTCACGAGGGCCTCCGCGATCTTTTGATCCTCAACGTCGGCTCCCCACTCGCGACCCGCCGCCTGCCAGGCGCCCATGCCCAGGGCGGAGACCTTCAAACCGCTGAACCCAAGAACCACTTTTTCCATGGGAAACCCTCGACCGTCGTTATAAAACGTTGCGGCCCAAGTCATCACAGCTGATCTATTCTTGGCATGTCGTCTAGACCAGAGGGTGCCGACCGTCAGAAGGAAGAAGTAGACCGAGAAGGCAGACATCACCAAGACGGAAGCCCACCTGACCGCCGACCATGCCTTTGGACCCCAGAGCCTACCCGCTGAGCTCACGGCCAAGGGAAAGACCAAAATCCAGATCGCTAAGGCCGAGAACAGACCAAGGACGCCTTGAACGCCGAACGCTGACACGAAACCAGTGCCGACGGTCAGCCACCAGCTCACCTGAAACGGGTTTGTGATTCCAGCAAGCAAACCCTCGAGATAGGGCGTGCCAGCCGTTGCCTCTGCGGTTTCTGACTTTTTTCTAATGGTGGCAAGCGCGAGGTAGGCCATCGCTGCGGCTCCCGCCCCGTAGAAGAACTCCTTGTAACTGCCCAGAAGTCTCGAAGCTTCGAAGGAAAGCAGCATGAACATGAGGTCGGCCGTCATGGCGCCTGCCCCTGTCAGAGCACCCTTCTTGGCAGAGCTCAGGGAACGGGAGGCCATGAGGCCGTTCATTGGACCAGGAGGAGCTGCCAGGGAAAAGCCGAGCAAAAGGCCTGCCGCATACGTCAGCATGCGCCACCCAACGGGAGCGCTTTTTACCTTTTGGATTTCCCGTCCCGGTCTTCTCCCTCGCCAGGCGTCTCTTCGTTGGTCAACCAGTTCGGTGATGAAGGGGGTCAGAAGGTCGGGCAAGCTCCCTAGGGAATGGCATAGGGCAAGGCGCTCAGCGGCAACTATGCGCATGGGACGGTGCCGTTCACCGTAGAGGAAGTGCAAAAGGCGTAAAAGCGTCAAGTCAACGTTTCCGATACAGCATGTCCTCTTCGGTCATTCCCGTGCTCAGCGTGTCACATCTGCGGATATCCTACGATCAGAAAGTGGCCGTGAACGACGTCTCCTTTCAGGTCAACGAGGGGGAGGTGTTTGGTCTGCTCGGTCCCAACGGGGCAGGAAAGACGTCCACGATCAGGGCGATCCTGAACCTTGTGGAATACTCCGGTGACGTCGACCTCTTGGGAAAAGGGAGGCCAAGCGGCCAGCTCCTGAACGAGATAGGTGCCGTTCTTGAGTCTCCAGCCCTGCTGGATTCCCTCACGGTGAAGGAATTCCTGGAACTCGTTGCTTCAGTCAGGGGAGTGACCGACACGCACAGGCTTGACCTTCTCGTCGATGCCTTTGACCTCAGGCAGTACCTGGGGACCTACATACTCTCGCTTTCCCAAGGAAACAAGCAGAAGGTCGCCATAGTTTCGGCTCTGTTGCATCGGCCGAAGCTCCTTCTTCTCGACGAGCCCCTGAATGCCCTGGACGTCAAGTCCGCTAGGATATTCAAGGAGGTCATCTCAAATCACAAGCGCGAAGGGGGAGCGGTACTCTTCTCCACTCACGTCATGGAGATAGCGGAGAAGGTATGCGACAGGGTGGCCATAATCAACGAGGGGGTATTGGTGCAGGTGGGCCGCACCTCAGACGTCATAAACGAGCTGCACGCGGGTTCGCTGGAGGAGGCATTCCTCAAGGCGATACACGCCGAAGAGGAGGTAAAGGAGGTAGCCGATTCTCTTTGAGGTTGTTTCACGGGGGGCTCTCACTGGAGCGGGCCGTAGGAAGGGAGTTGATCCTCTCAGGCTACGTTGCCTCGAGGCAAACTGGCTTCAAGCCAGCCAACCCTCAGAGGTCTTTGTCTTACGTGAGGGGGACAAGGAGTTTCATAGCCCTGCTCTACGGAGGCATGGTGCTCCTGTTTTCTCTCATGATGCTGCCCGCCTTTGAACATGCGACCAGCACGGGAGGAAGTAACTTCGCGTTCAACCACTCGCTGTTGCTTTTTTCTTGGGGAGGACTGGCCATGTCCACCACAATGCTCCCCCTCATCTACGTGATCTTCGGGACTACGAGCGTCAGGGACTTCCTGTTGACACTGCCCATAGAGCGGGAAAGGGTGGAGAAACTCGTGGCCAAGGGCCTCTTCTCAAGCATCGACACGCTTGTCTATTCCCTTCTCGGGTTTTCCCTTCTTGCCGGGGTCATCGTCGGGAGCCCCATCCCGGTTGCGGCCACTGCGCTCGGTGCGGCAGCTGGCCTGCTCCTGGTATTGGGACTGATCAGTCTCGTCCGCGTCAGGCCGAGGGGACTTGGGAGGACGGCCGCCTTGAGGTCGGTGGTGGCGGTGGTGCCGTTGGTCTTTGTCCTGCCTCTCATGTTTTCAGGCTACATAATGCTTCACCCAGTGGCGGTTCCTGCGTTCATGAGCTTCCTGCCTCTGGTGAGCATGGCCTACATCTGGACGCCGGAGGGAGGAGCTTTCACCCTGATCTGGCTTGGAGTGCTGACCTACGTCGCCTACTGGCTCCTGCCGAGGGCCAGCATGAAGCTCCTCAGCGGTGGTCCGTCGGGATTGCTTCCCCAGCAGGCCGCCAAGGCGTTGAGGGGTTGGAACATAGGCAGGTCCAAGATGCTGGCCATGATGAAGGCGGACTTCCAGATAGCGGTCAGGTCGATCCTCCTGTCGGTGATAGTCGTGCCCATCATAGTGTTTCTCGTCTTTCTGGGCGACGCCTACGGCGCTGCTCCCTCAGCCTTTGCCCCCATGGTCTACACGCTTGGGCTGGAGAACGCCTACCTAGCGCTCATCGTGCCATATGCGTTTTACGCCCTTGAGATGAGGGGCGCCTCTGTCATCAGGCTTCTCCCGCTGAGCAGGTTGAGGATAGCCCTGCCAAAGATGCTGGTGTTGGTGATCTTCTACTACCTCTATCAGCTCTCGCTGGTGGCTGTGATGGAGATAAAGGGGATAAGCTTGGTCTTGGCGCTCCCCTTTCTTGCTGGGTTTCTGGGCCCTGCCGCAGGCGTGCCGCTAACGGGTCTGATGTTTGAGAGGACCCTCAAGGCGGGAGGGGCTGCCAGTATGTCTGCCTCAATCCTCTACTTCTTGGCCGTGTCCGTGGCGGTCGGGAGCTCCTTCGCGGTCTACTTCGCCCTCTCGGTGCTGGGTTATCCCCTGGCCCTCTCCCTTGCTGGCATGATCTTAGCCGGTCTGGCCGAGCTTGCCTTGTTCTCCTATCTCTTAGGCCGCTATGACCGTCGGGCACGAGTCGCGCCGGCCCCCAGAGTCCCGTCTGTTGCGGGAACACCTCTGGCAACTCTCCTACGTAGGGGGGCGCTCTGGCCTTTTCTCGGGCTGCGAGAACGAAGAGAACCCGAGGCAACTCGAGCGCTGCGAGAGGTCGCAGGACAGCGCCCCTTGGATCACCATCAGACTTCTTGATGCGAAGGGAGAGCAGGAGAGCCCCCTCCGAGGGGAGGGGCGGTCAGCTTGGGTGAGCGGCAGTCTGGCCCCCACATGGGCTGCCCTAAGCGAAGGGCCACAGCATCTTCAAGGAGGTGCTTTCCCAGGCTTCCCTCGTGTCACATCATGGTGTCTAGGAACTCTCCCAATGGCATGCGATTCGCCCTGCGCGAGTCGGAGGTCTACTCTCAGCGCTCATCTCCGGGGAAGCAAGGCGGTCCCGCAAGAGTTCGTAGTTAGGGGCATGAAGGGGAGATCGGGACGGCGGTCGGGCCCTCGCTCTCAATGCCTTGGCGCTGGCCCCTCTGAAAATCGCAAGCAAGAGAAAGCTGACGTGCTCGGGCGGTGGCCGAGCAGGGGAAGGGGGCGGCAGGGAGAAGAGGAGCACGGATGCCGCAAGCGGAGGCACGGGCATCCTCCATCACTTCCCCTGCGATGTCTGGTTCACTTGGTGCTCACGAGTCGTTCCCGCGACGCTTAATAGGTGACGCTGGGATCCAGCAGCATGCTTGAGAAGGAAGGTGTCATGTGCAAGTTTCTCAACGCGGTGCATTCTTCTCGGGTTCTTGACTTGAACGACGTTGGCCGCAGGTCGGGACTGGGGGACCAAGCCGCCCGCGTCTATGAGGCCTACGTGGTGTCGAAGGGTCTTGTGGCAAAGGCCTCTCTCAACGACCTCAAGATGGGCCTGAGCAACTCCTTGGTGCTTCTTCATGCGCGCCCGGCTCGCTTTTCCGAGGCCCAGGATGCGGTGAACTACCTCTTTCGCAGGGCGTTGGCGGTGACGGTCCAAAGGGCAGCGGGCCAGACCGCTTTCATCGTGAGAGCTGCCGTCCCGATCGGTCAGGAAGAGAACGCCAGGAAGGTCTACGACTTCCTAGAGGAGGCGGGGTTGATCTCCGGCTACGAGCTATGGGAACTGAGGTCCGTGCCCACGCATTTCAGTCCAGATCCCTGCGCGTTCGATTACTCGTCGGGTACTTGGAAGCCCCACCCATCCGAGGACTGCGAGATGGAGAAGAATTTGGTCCAGCAGGATCTCCTTCCGGCCGTGCCAGACGAGCTGGATGTCGTGATCGCATCGGCTCTCAAGAGGTCTGCTGGAGCGGAAATAGGCGCAATTGCCCGCACCGCGGGGGTCTCCAGCGAGGAGATCGCGGCTCACCTTCAGCAGCACGTGCTGGGAATAGGAATGGTGACCTCCCTGTACGTTGACTTCTATGATCCCAGTCTGTTCGCCCCAGACACGGCCACGATCACGCTGATCGCTTGGCCAAGTAGCTCTTCAGAAGAGGTCCGCGAGGTGCTGCGCATCCATTACGTCTTCGAGGTTTGGCCAGGGGTTCCTATGGTGGCCGTCTTCAAGTGCCCGCTCTCTGCCGCGTTCTCCGTTGTCAGAGAGCTGGAAAATCGCCTCTTTGGTGGCGGCTTCGCGGACTTCCGGGTCTTCATCTCTCCCTGGTACATGGTGAGCAGCCTGGGCCTGCCCTCCAGCCCCACCACATTGGGCTCCAACTTCAAAGGGGGGCGCTGGAGGTTTGACGCAGACGAAATCATAGACGGCCTGAAGCGTTAGCTGGGGCGCGAGGATTAGGGCGCTGCCGCCGAGGCTTGACCAGACTGGACCAGACATGCACCCGTACCACCCTGATTGCCACCTGATGCTTGGGGATAGACACCTTGGCTGCCATCCAGAGAACGTGGGTGTGCGTCTGGTTATCAGTCATGCTAGCAGGAGACGGCCAAGCAAGCAGAAAAAACGTGGGTGTGCGCCTGATTCTCCAGACCCTGACCTCACCTGTCCCGACCCAGCCGTGGGGATGAAGGGTCGACCGCCACAAGGCCTACTCCCCTTGGGCCAGACTCGGGCGCGCCCAAGGGAAGCCCTCTCTTGCCAAGCTTATTCTAAGTCCCTTGTTCGCACTTCGAGAAGGCGTTGGGAGACCTGAAACGACCTCGTGCCCAGCGGGACCCTTGGGAGGATGACTTCTGCCGATGACTTAGGTGAGGCGCGGCGGCCTTCCGTCTTCGTAGCTGGCGGGACTCGCGGACGCGCCCGCGCTTTCTTGGGGCTGATCCCCAGGCGAAACGGGGGAGGGCACTTCGCCTGGTTCCCTCCCTCCATCTTCTCTTCCTGCAAGATCCCCTTCGTTCCTTTCCTCCGGCCTGTGAGCCACAAAGAGGACTCCCATGAGGGCAAGCGCCACCAAGCCTTCCTCCAGCACCGTCGGCTGAAAGGTTGACATGAATAGCAGCGTGAGGAGGAACATGACCACCTCTAGGATCGGGTATGCCGGTGCCCTGAACCTTCCCTTGAACCCCCGTCTCCTCAGGGAGAGCAGGGAGGGCCCAACGAAAAGGTAGGAGTATATGAAGCCGAAGGTCGCCAGAGAGGCAAGGTATATGAAGCTGGGGGTCAGGAAAGCGATGGCCATCAGCACGGCGGCGAAAAGAGTGGCTACCCACGGGACGTGCCTGGAGTTCAGCCTGGCGAAGGCGCTGGGCAGGTATCTGTCCTTTCCCATCTGGTATATGGTTCTTGACGACGAGGCAACCCAGAGGAGGGTGACCCCAGCCGAAGCAAGAAGGGCCGCGGGAATGACGAGGAACTTCACCAGAGTGGGCGCGCTCACAGCGTTCAGAGCCGAGATGAAGGCGGTGGTCGCCTTCCCGTACCTGTACCACCCTCTTGCCAGCAGCAGGACTATCAGGATGCCGACGTATATGGCCATGGCGATCATCTGAGAACCGTATATCCCTTTGGGAACGTCGCGCTCAGGCCTCTTCGCCTCGGCCGTGAAGACGGCAACCGTGTTGAAGCCGGTGTAGGCGAAGAACGCGATCACGGCGGCCTTGGTCACGCCTGCCAGACCGTTTGGTGCCAGCGGAGAGAAGTGGGCCAGGAGGTTTGACGGGGGTAAAATGGCGACCAGCGCGATCACGGTGGCAGCAAAGAGCAGTATGACCGAAATCTTGAAGGCAACGAATATCATCTCAGTCGTCGCCGTTGGCTTGACTCCTGCCAGGTTGAGCAGTACCCAAGCCCCAAGGACCGACGCGGCGAAGGCTGATACGAAGTAAGATGGAGGAGATATCCCAAGTAGGTCAATGAGCACCGCCTGTCTGACGAACGTGGCCATGGCTATGGCCACCGCGGCCCCTCCTATGGTGTAGCCCATGACCCTCATGAGCCCGACCGACAAGGCCCAGAATCCCCCCAGCCCCTCCTTTGTGAAGGAGTATATGGCGCCGCTTGTCTTCCTGACCTTTGGCATTGACGCTATCTCGGCTGAGATGAGCGCGATGCCAAGGCCGAAGATACCGACGAAAAGATATGCAAGCACTGCCGCCGGGCCAGCCACCCCGAGGACGTAGCCGCTGTAGAAGAATATGGAGGAACCCACGATGTCCCCGACGCCAGCCGCGAGCAGTGCCCATACCGAAAGGCTCCTAGAGAGTTCGATCTCCTTGACTTCTTCCATTGCTTCACCTCGATCTCTTCAAGTTTCAGGCTTTAAATCTACCCCTTTCCATGTTCTGCTTTGCGACGTGCGCTGCATTTGAGAGCTGGCGGGGAAAAGAGAACCTGCGCAAGTCATGCCTTTTCGCCGAGACTACTGGCGATTCGCGTGGAGAGGAAGCCTTCGAGGCCCAAGCACTCGGTAAGGCCAGAACCTGTTTTTTGATGGCCGTTCAGAAAGGATGCAATCCGCGGGAAGAGCGGCAAGAGATGGGGGCGGCGCTGATCGATGGCGAGCACAAAAAGCGACCCGCGTCTTCCCTTCCTTGAGTTCAGATAGCGGGGGTCGACCTCACCCAGCCCTAGAGATGTGAGACCAGAGGATCTCCCCCGCGAGTCCCATGCACGCGCTCACGACCGCAAGGGCTGGCAAGAAGGCAAGGAACGCCAGAGGGGGGACGTCATAGCGAAGAAACAACGAGCCAATCGGGACACTCAATGCTCCTTCAGTCAACCCAAACGTAGAGGTGTTGATCACCGATGCCTTCAGCCCCCTGTAGCCGACCAAACCCGCTGAAAGCTCTGTCAGGACGCCTGCCGCAAGCTCAGAGATGGTCAAGAACAGCATTGAGCTGATCGCGAAGAGGGCTGCGATGACGACGCCTAGGGCAAGTGCCGTTCCTCTTCTGTCGATGACCTGAAAAGCGATCGACAACACCAAGAGCGGAAGAGTGGAGTTCAGAAGCGGGTCGTAAAACACGGACAGCTTGTATGCGCCCGTTCCGATGGAAAGCACCGCAGCCGCTAGGTAAAAGGCAAGCGAGAAAGCCACCGCATACGTGGGCAGTCTGAGCCGATCGTTCATCTCTTCATAGCGTTTGTGTTTAAAAATCTATCGCTAGCTTGCTCGGATGGATCTTGCCTTAGGCCCTGCTTGACACGCGGGCAAAAGTCCACAGGTTGCCCAAGGGCCCGAGGGGGCTCGAGCCTCGGCTTGCAAACGCGAATCCACGTCCTGAGCCTCCTTCCCGTGAGAGTATGGGAGACCTGCACTCGTCGCGCGTCGAAGAGCGCCCTCGCGTCCCGGGCTTGGCGACCCAATGACTCATCGAGAAAAGGCACGGGACCGGAATGAACCCATTTGGCTTTTCGCCCTCGACCTCGCCCTGTCTGGCAGGGGCATCCGCAGCTGGCCTGAAGGGGTCTTTGGAGGTCCCGAAACGCTTTTTTCTTCAGGCAGCCTCATCGCATGGCTGACCTGGAGTTCGCAGTTTACAGGGTACCCATCGAGCAGGTTGGAGGGAACTCCTATCTTGTGTTCAGGGGAAGCGAGGTCGTGGTCGTGGATACCGGTACCCCTGGAAACGGGAAAAGGATAGTAGACGAGGCAACCAACCTCGGAGGGAAGATAAAGGCGATCATCTTGACTCACTACCACATAGATCACGCGGGGAGCGCTGCGGAGATCAAGCAGTCCACAGGGGCCAATCTGTACGTGCACGAGGCCGACGCGCCCTACGTCTCGGGAAAGGAAAGACCACCGCTTCCATCGACTGCCTCCAGCGAGGCCTCAAGGGCGTATGCAGGTTACAGGCCCGTCCAGCCCGATGGCACGCTGAAGGAGGGGGACAGCTTGTTTGGCTTCAGGATCCTTCACGTCCCAGGCCACACCCCTGGATCCGTCGCGCTTTACGACGGCAGATTCCTCTTCTCGGGAGACAACATGAACTTCAGGGATGGCAGGATAGTGGGAACGCCAGTCGTCTACGACTGGGACAGGGAGCAGGCCGCGACAAGCGTCAGGAGGCTGGCGTCTTTGAGCTTTGACGTGCTTCTCCCAGGGCACGGGGTACCGGTCGTCGGCTCGGCATCGGAAAGGGCCAGGCTGGACCTGGGACTCGTTCGAGGAACACCACGCCCTATTCTCGCTGGTCCCCTCGCTTCCAAGAAAAGTCGAGGTCTGGGGCAAACTCGGTTCCTCGCAGGTCATCACTGAAGCAGGAACTCGATGGACCCGCTCCCGAAGAGTCATGCGGATTGCGATCCCAAGAGGGAGCTTCGTGGAGCACATGGGGTCTTGTGCCATGTGCTCTTCAGGACAGACTTTCTGCAGATGGGTTGACCACCCGTGAACGGCAATTGGAGAGGTGATCCCTCGAGAAGCGTTTCCCGCATTTCGAGGCTCGGCTGCTCTTGAAGATGTACCTGCATCTGGCGCAACGGATTCTTGAAGCATCTCGCATCTCGGCTCTAGAGCCGCTTTTCGAACAGGCAAGGGGACGATAGTCCCCCAGGAGGTAGGTATGCGCTTCCGTCCCGCGGGCAAACGTATATCCCTGGGGGCGCAAGTGCCAGAGGTCCTCCGCAGCGGGGGCAGGCGTAGTGCCCGTCGACGTAGTCGGACGGAGATAGCTGCGGCAAGCGATTGAACGGAGGAGGCAGGGGGACGGACATCGTGCAGGAGCCGCGCCTGAAGTACGGGCAACCTTCGACCGTGGAGCTTCCATCGGAAAACAGCACAAAGGTCACCTGTTGACCAGAGCGCGGGCACCTGACAGAGGCCGCGCTCATCTTGGTCGTCATGCGGGTTATCCATGACCTTCTCCATTCGGATATAACCCTGTCGCGTCCAACAAATAGCTTAAATATGAAATTAAATCCATATCAAATTGAAAGCGGAAGCGATGTTGGGCAGGCTTGGGAGCGACTCGATTGCCTCTTTTTCTCTGCTGGTTTACCTGCTCCTTCTTCTGGGCGTCTCGCCTTTTTTCGCGAGCTGGTTTCCCCTTGGTGACTTCAGTCTGAACACGGCGGAGTGGTACCACGCCGCGATGATACCCTTTGCCCTTTTTCTCATGATAGTCGCGGCGTCGGTCATGGGGCTGGGCAGGAGGGTGCGTCTCCTGCTCGACGCCAGCGCCTACCCCGTCATGGCCGTGACCGCCCTTGGGCTTGCCTTCATGAGCGGACCGCTGGGTACGGCCTCCGAGGGAATCAGAGACGCCTGGGTGTTCGCGCTTGCCCTCCTCTTCGATCTGGCGCTCGTCCTCTATCCGCTCAAGCACAGGGATAGGTTCAGGAACATCTACGGCGCCTACTCCCTGCTAGTCTTGGCTTCCCTGTCGGCCACCCTTGCTGGCCTGTACGGTCTGATACTGGCCCAAGGCATGTTCGTGGGTTTCTCGGCCGTGCCGCAGCTGCAGGGCTACGTCACATCCCTCGGCATAAACGACACCACCTTTGAGGCGAACCTGGTCACGTCCCACAGCCACGAGATGCTGCCCGCGGTCATGGGCGGTATAGTGGCACTCACGGCCCTGGCGGTTGGGTACGAGGGTCTGGAGGGCAGGAGAAGGGACCTGGTGAACGCTGGGATGCTGCTCTCCTGCCTTGGCATAGTGACCATGAGCTACCTGTACCTCGTTTCTGGGCTCGGTACCTACTCGATCCCGACGCTCTTTCCCTCGGGGCCGGGCGGCATGAATGGGCTGGCCCTAGACGACAGCCAGACGGGCTTGGTCGGATGGGGAGCCCTGGTATCCCTGATCGGTCTCTGGTCCCTCCTCAGGAAGAGCTCCCTCAGGGTGGCCAGCGCGATGACCTGGGTCTTCGCCATGCTCTCCTTGGTAGGCGTTGGCTATTACATAGAGTTCAACGAGAGCTACTACGGCTTCGGAAGTCCCGGCGTCCCCCCGGCGGGGGGACCAGGATACCTCCACGACGACGCCTTCATGAGCGGTCACCTGATGTTTCCCTTCTTCATCCTCCCGCTGATGGCTGGGATACTGCTTTACCTTGACGGGTACGTCCCTGCGGGCTGGAGGAGGACGGTGACCGCGGTTTCGCTAGTCGGGATGACCCTTGGCCTGCTGGGCCTCATGGACTTCGTGGCCACCACCAACTGGTACCTCGAGGGTGCGGGTCTAGTGATCACCGGCCTGGCCGCGGTCCTCGGGGCAGGGGCTGCCTTCAGGGGTGCTCTGGGTATCCGCCCCAAGGGTTCAGAGCCAGCGCCTGGCAGATGACGCTCCCTCGCGGGAGGCTGAAGATGGGGGGCCGCGCTGGGAGCTCGCTTAGGTCCCTCTAGGCGCCCCTCCGCGTGGTCTCCTCCAGTCCTTGGGGCATTGGCAGTCCGAGCGCTGACGGCGGGCCCGAGAAGGAGCCCAGGAGGCCAACGGGCCTTGCTTGGCGGCCTCATCTCCAGACCCCTCGCTTGGAGATTTCGCGGTGAGCTGCGTCGCAGCTGGCGCCGGCTAGCGCGGCCTCCCGGCTGGGGGCGAGGCGCCAGGATGGGGGTCGCGGCTTCCCCCCATGGAGCGCAGCAAGTCGTCGATCTCTTTCTGCACCTGGGCCTTCTGCGATTCGTCCAGCAAGCGTTCGGCCATGGGAAAGACCCCGTTTTCCTCCCTGAAGACGTGCTGTTGTAGCATGTCCATGAGCTGAAGCGCGGCCCCAGACGCCTCCTGGGGTTCCGCCCTTGCCAGAAGTTCCCTTGCCTCCTCCTCTTTCCTTTCGATGGCCAGGTGCTCCAGCCTGAGCATCCTCAGGGGTTCTCCCTTGGGGAGATGCAGGACGAGCACCGGCTCGAGCACGGGGAAGAGGCCCCTTTCCTCGAGCACGAAGTGCTTTCCCACGATTTCGTCCGCCAGGTAGTTGAGCATGCGCTGTCCCGCCAGGAAGTTCCCGGTCGCGAGCCCTTCGGCTGCCCTCCTGAACTCCTCCATCCTCGCCAGCAGCTCGGCGTGTTCGGCTAGGAGCTGATCCAGAAACATGGGATCAGGGCGCGGTCACCTAAATGCCTGACGAAGCGCTTCCCCCAGGCTAGGAGTATCCGGGCGTCCCAGGGGCTGCGTCAGGCGACCAGAGAGGCGGGTCCGAGGGGCGGGGTCTGTCAGCGTTCATCGGGAAAGATAAGCATTTATCCGACGTCTCGGGATGTTCGGTGGTTCTTCATGGACGGTTGGAGTTGTGCGAAGACCATTGTCCTCTTCCTGGTGCTCGTGAGTGCCGCCCTGCCGGGAGAGGCCCTTCCAGAGGCGGGATTCATGATCAGCAAGAGCATTTTCCTCATGCCCTACGGCTATTATTCCCAGCCCGTGACCGTCGGCGGAAAGGGCGTCCGGCTCTACGTTGGCGTGAACTCCAGCGAGCCAGTTGACCTCTGCGTCCTGAGCTCAGGCCAGTACGCTTCCTTCTCCTCAACGGGCAGGTCTGGGACCCTCTTTTCCTCCACTGGGACGGCCATCTGGGGAAGGGTCGACCTGGGATCAGCGGGGCAGTACTACTTGGTCCTTGTGGAAAACCAGACGCTCTTCCCCGCGATAGTGACCCTCGGCTACGCCACCGTTCCCGTGAGCGTTCACGTGCTCTACTCCTCTCCTCCAGCGCCGGTGGGCGTTGCCGACTTCGGGGTGCTCAACTCCTCTGGATACCTGATCCCATACAGCGTGTCGGCCAAAGAGGTGCTGGGACAGGCCAACATCAGTGCGCTTCGTGCCTACAACCCGCTCTTCGTCTCGCCCTATTCGGCCAGCCTCCAGCTGAACGCCGTTCTGGTCGTTAACACCACCGCGGGCACGCAGGACTACCTCGTTCAGAACGTGGCAGAGTTCCTGACGAACGAGAGCACCATGAAGCTGGCGGACAACGTCTGGAACATAACCTCACCCTCTTCTTTCATGAGAGGCTCCAGGATAAGCGGGAACGGGACGGTTCAGACCGAGCCCTGGGTCCCTCCCTGGGCTAGGTCTGCAGCGTCGGTTTACTCCTACGTCTCGGCCAGCAGGAAGTACTCGTTGCCGCTTTCCCTGCTGCTGGAGACCTCCGTTTCTTCCCAGGACGGATACGCGGTCGTCGAGTTCTGGGGAACGGCTGGCGGGTCTGGGGGGATGTACGACGCGGTCAGGATAGCCGAGGAAGGTCTCAGGAGCGCCTCGCTGCTCGTGAGCGGCTACTCCATGACGCCCGTGGGAAACTACTACGACGCCGAGCTGGTCTTCGGAGGAGGTTACGGGGGAGAGGCCACCGAGTTCACGTCCATGAGGGCTTCGCTCTCGTTGGCCTACGTGCTCACCAACGGGAGCTCCTCCATTCCGCGCTCCCTCTACGGCTTCGGCAGCGACACGGCGGAGTCGGCCTACAACCTGGTGACGACCTGCGTCCAGGGACAGCCTGCGGTCGAGGTCGGGACGCCAAACCTGGACATCAGCTTCTCGGAGCTGAGGTATCCAGTCCCCACCCCCATAAGGCAGGTCCAGAAGCGCGGGACCTCCTCTTTCTTGCTTACGGAGGACGCGCTGCTGGTCACGTCCGCCCTGCTCTTCTCTGCTTACCTGTGGGTGGAACCCCAGAGAAGGGCCGAGGGCGCAGGTCTCAGAGGGGATGCTGGCCTAGGTGGCGCATGACGCGAGCGCCAGTATGGGCAGAGGGCCGACGCACGCCGCGTGGTTCCGAACGGAAGATGACGGCCTCGTCGGAGTATGGGCTAAGGGGCCGACGCAGGACGGCCTCGAGACGGTGGCTTTTTCGTTTGTCTGGTCATTTAACTGACCAAATTTCGGGAATTTTGGTCATTGACAGACAAGTTTTTAAATCACTTGGTCATTTAAGTGACCAAATTGTCGCTAGCATCGCAGATGGCCTTTCAGAACCCCTGGTGGACAGACCCAAGCTCCATAGAAAGAGATGAGAAGGTCGCCGTGGCGCTTTCCTCCAGGCCGATGCTCGCGTTTCCGTTACCAGGCGCCAGCTCCCTGATCATGGGACCCAGGCAGGTGGGAAAGACCACGGCCATGAAGCTCGCGATCAGGGCGCTTCTGACCTCCAGGACAGACCCCCTTTCCCTGATGTACTTCTCCTGCGATTCCCTCAGGGACAAGGAGGATTTGGTCAAGCTATTTCAGGAGTACAGAAAAGTGCACGCCGGGAGGTCATACGTCTTTCTGGATGAGGTCACCTTTGTGGATGACTGGAACGTTGGCCTCTTGCACCTTTTTAACGCGGGTTATCTCCGCGAGTCAAGCGTCTACGTCACGGGCTCTTCTTCCGTTTCGCTCTACAGGGAAACCCTACCGGGCAGGCCAATCAACAAGGTCGTCATGTACCCGCTCAACTTCAGGGCTTACTTTGACGCCTTTTACAGGAAACTGGAGCTACCCCCGCAAGACCTGGCCAACGTCAGCGCCCTCGCCTCCGCGGCGGACAAGCTCATCCCGTACTTGAATCAGCTCAACTCGGCCTTCAATCGCTACCTCGCGTCGGGCGGCTTCTTGGCTTCGGCGTACGTCGAAGGCGATCCGCTGCCCGCCGTTTATGAGAGGTATAAGGACGCGGTGCTGGCCGACCTCGCGAGGCTCGGAAGGGAGGAGAGGTACTTCAGGGAGGTCATGCGCTCCGTGGTTGAGAAGTACGCGTCAAGGATTAGCGATAACTCAATCGCCAGGGAGACGTCGATGGGCTCGCACAATACCGTCGCCTCCTATCTGGACTTGGCGGAGAAGCTTTTCGTGGCAAGAGTGATTTTCAGGGTAGCCTGGGATGCGGGGCCTAACGCCGTCCCCCTTCCCAGATCCAACAAGAAGGTGTACTTCACCGACCCCCTGCTTTACCGCATCATGAAGTTCTATACCATGGGAGACGGTAGGCTGACCGAGGAAGAGGTACCCAAGGTGCTGGAAGGAGTTGTGGCTGAGCACCTTTCCCGGCGTTACAACGCGGGCTACGCCGTGACCAAAACTGGAAAGGAAGTTGACTTCGTCGTCGGCGGCGTCGGGATAGAGGTAAAGGGAGGAAGCGCCAGCCTGAGCGACCTGAAGCTGGACAGGGGTTACGTGCTCTCCTACGACGAGTTTGACCTCGCGGGAGGAAAGGCGATGATGCCGGCATCCGTATTTGCTTACCTGATCTCGGAGGATCGCGTGTTTTACCCGTTGACAAGAGGGCCGCTTTCTGCGCGGGGGCATGATGTGCATCGAGGAACTGAGAAGGGCCATCCGGTGCGGGCGAACGCCAAGAAAGGGAAGAAAGCGAGCAAAGCGGGGTCGAGCCGGCTTCCCCATGAAGCGGCCCCTCCAAAACGCTTTTAGCTCGTAGATGGCATTTCCTACCCCATGAGCGTTGCGCGCGCCCTGCTCAGGATTTCCGGAGCCGCGACGGTGGCCCTGCCATGGGCATCCATTTTGTCCTCCATGGCCGTTAACCGCTGGTTCAACCCCTTGAAGGGCGCCTTCAGCGACCTCGGATCTGCGGCCGCTACAGATCCATGGATCTTCAATTGCGGCCTCGTCCTCTCGGCGCTCTTCGTGGGCGCTTTCTCGCTCGCGCTCATACGCGCGAGCAGGAACAGGCTTGAGACCGTTGGGGGCGGCTTTCTGCTCGTGGCGGCGCTGTTCCTTGTCATGATAGGGATCTTCCACGAGGGGACCTATCCCCACGACTTCGTTTCTTACTGGTTCTTCGTCCAGGCGGACCTCGCGATTGGAACCATCGGCGCTGGAAGGCTCCTCGCGCGCGAGAGGGGAAAGGGCTCCTTTTTGACCGCGTGGAGCCTCGCTTGGCCCGTCGTCGCTACTTTAGTGAGCTGGCCCTCCACGGCAACGCTTGAGGCCTTTGGCATCGGCTCGCTCGACGTGGCGGTCCTGGTATTAATTCAAAACCGAAAGAACTCGTTCACTGATTGATTACAACGAGGTTTAGGCGCTTAGCTGACATACTCTCCTCGCTGAAGCTCGGAGGTTCTGGGGTCTCCGTCGTCCTCGGAGTTGCCCCTCTGGGGGTATCAGTGCTCCCCTCGCAAGCATCCCTGTCTGTGCGCGATTGG
>Ga0080003_1000141_pt1 | contig 51283 bp, 47 predicted proteins | sample JossMetagenome_FD_69206 | JGI IMG/M metagenome (GOLD analysis project Ga0080003, IMG submission 69206) | Hot spring microbial communities from Joseph's Coat, Yellowstone National Park, USA - JC2_E (SPADES assembly) (version 2) | ecosystem: Environmental > Aquatic > Thermal springs > Hot (42-90C)... | reverse complement strand
TAGGAGGCTCAATACCAAGATGCCTAAACAACTCAGGATGCTTAAGAGGAAGCTCAACCAACTCCCTAATCTTCTGCTTAGCCTCCTCCAAATCACCAATATCCTCCCAAGTAACACGAGGCAGGTTAGTCTCCTGAACAGGTTTTTCCTGCATTGTAACTTCAGTCTCCGTGCTCACGTATGCCGCTGGAGCTGGCACAACCTGCGTTATCATGAATTTCAAGGCACCTGTGTAGTAGGGTAGCTCAAAGACTGCGCCACGCCACACGGGCTTCCCAACAAGGTAAGACTTCTTTAGGTAATCTGGGTCAATCTTAATCTCCTCCCCAACCGGCGCAACTGTTATCCTCTGGGCTGGCCTTAGGTTAGCCTTCCTAACCTTAACCAAGTCGTCAAGTGACACATCGATGTTCTGCCTAATGAAGCCATCCATTCTTATAATGTCCTTATCTTCATCATCACTGTAGGCTGGCCATGCTTGTGCATAGGCAACACGCTTATTGCCATTAATCTCAACGTAATCGCCAGGTTCAATTCCAACCTTCCTCATGAGCCTCATGGGTATCCTAACTATTCCTCTGCCAACGTCACGACTCCTTGCCTCAGCCACGCGAAGGGTCAGTGAATCCTCGCCGTTAGCCATACAACCTTAATCACTAATAGGGTGTATAAAAACCTTAGTTGGATGTACTGGTTAAGGGTTAGGTAAGGATAATTAAAGTAGCTCAACATAACGCTACATAGATTAATTACAAGTTTAGAGAGTATTAATCACTAGATTCCACAGACCATCATAAAGGTACCTTATATTTAGGTAACTTGACAAAATGAACGGCAAGCCTTACCCTTTAGGGCGGGGTCACTCCACTGAGTGGACTCCATGGTGATGTATTTTAAACCCCAGCTTTCTCAATACCTCAGTAGCCCGCACCAAGGGTGGGTAACAAACAAGACGCCAGGAAGCTCCTACCCTCAAGATGGGGAAGGGGTCTGATCAATACTCACCGGTCCTAACCTCATAATGCGTTGGTAGATTATATATTGGTTTACCCGAACTAACCCAATCAGCAATCCACTTAATCATGTGGCGTAGGGTAACCCTTGGGTAACCAAATAACTCAAATGCCTTGGCGGCATTACTTAACAGGGCCGTGTCAGCCTCCTTGCCCGTAAAGATGGGTTCCTTTCCAAGCAACCTACCGAATTCCTCGGCAACCCACCTCACCGACACGGTTTCAGGGCCAGTCACGTTTAATATTAATGGTGGGTTGCTTGCATGTTTAAGCGACCTAAGCACAATATTGTTAACGTCACCCTGCCAAATTACGTTGACGTAACCCATGGTTAAGTCTATTGGCTCGCCCTTAGCCACCTTAAGGGCTATGTCGAGTAGGACTCCATACCTCAATTCATTGGCGTAGTTTAACCTGACGAAAACAGCCTTATTACCATTAACCCTGAAGAAATAGCTGAAAACCCTCTCCCTGGCTAATGCAGCCCAGGCGTACTCACCAATAGGTCCAGTCCTAGTATCCTCGGTAGCTCCACCTGTGTAAATGGGCACAAGGGGGTATACGTTGCCCGTGGAGAAGACCACAAACCTTGACCTTGGGAATCTTCTGGCTACTAATGCAGGTATGTAGGTGTTGGTTATCCAAGTTAACTCAGGTTCATTACTAGTGCCGAACTTCCTACCAACCATGAATATTATGTTCTCGGCGTCAGGCAGCTTGGCCACATCCTCCTCCCTGGATAAGTCAGCCCTAACAACCTCAACACCAAGTTCCCTTAACCTACCCACTAACTCGTCACCCTTACTGAACCTGGACACCGCAATGACCTTCTTCCTAAGGCCACCTAACCTAACCGCCCTGGCAGCCGTCATGACTAGTGATGGGCCTATTTTACCACCAGCCCCAAGTACCATTAAGTCACCGTTCACCTCACCAAGATCCCTTATGGTTTCAGGGTATGGTGTTGATAATAATTCCTCAAGCTCATCAACAGTTGCAATCCTATCAGGAAGCGTCATGAAGTGTGCCATAATCCCACCCACCTGCACACTGGGATTCGGTGCTCTCTCACCGCAGGGTGGATCACGAGGAGCATCTCCCAGTCACAATAACTTAAAGGCAAGATTAATAAGCATTGTGGTTATGAAGCTATGCAATCAGAAGTACTACAGTCTAATATTCACTATTAAATTAAACAGATAATAGATAGCTTAAAACTTAGTTAATTGTAACTTTAACTTTACTTAACCTTAAACATCCATGAGGTGACCTAAGCTAAATTCCAGGCTGAGGTTAACATGGCAGTTGAGTTACTTTTAATGTGGGACTTAGTTTACGATACGCATCTTATTAAACCCTTAAGGATGACTAATAATCATGCCGTCGTCAGTTCATCATCCATCAGGCTTAGCTTGTAATCACCCAGTAACCCAACCTCAGGCTGGGGTTAAAATTATTAGCAATAGCGTAGTTGAGCCTTGGCACGTCGGTGCATTTAACCTTAGTGTAAGTATAATTTTTATAAAGGGTATCGGGTGGTGGTTGCTTATGCCGTTAAGGCCCGCTAGGTGCTATAGGAGGATTAAGAGGCCATACACCAGGCTGGAGTACATACATGGTGCACCATACGTTCAAGTGCCTAGGTTTGAGATGGGGGCTACCAAGGCTAAGGATAGGGAGAGGTTTGACTCAGTGGTTATCCTTAGGGTTCTTGAGGGCGGGCAGATCAGGGTTAATGCCCTTGAGGCGGCTAGGCAAATGGCCTACAAGTACCTGTCCAAGGTCTTAACAGACCAAAACTTCTACCTTAAGATAGTTAAGTATCCACACCACGTCATTAGGGAGAATAAGATGTTGGCGATGGCCGGCGCGGACCGTCTGCAGGAGGGCATGAGGCTGGCCTTTGGTGTACCCACGGGTAGGGCTATTCAAATTGAGGCTGGTGACGTATTGATGATTGTTGAGGTGGAGGGTAAGAATATTACGCACGCCAAGGAGGCTTTAAATAGGGCTAGGTCCAAGCTACCATTACCCTGCAGAATCGAGCTAGCCAAAAAGTCAGTAATCAAAGGCTAATTCACCGCTCATAATCGAGCTGCCTCATCACAACACCCCTAGTTCCCGCGGGGGATTTTAAACCTAGGCCCAAGGTTATGCTTAATTTAAATTTAATAAAAATTTAAATATTTTAAACGATTGACCTGTTTGACTAAGCGTTCTCGATATGGTAGGGCCTCCTCTTATCCACAAATGTCTTAATCGCATAGGCTAAGGCCGCCACGGCAGGTATGCCAACTGCCCCAATTATCGCATCCCCAGTGGTTATTGGGAAGCCGTTTATTATTGTTAATATATTTGTCTTAATTAAAGCGACCTCATCCGAGTTAACAGTTAGGAACCTGCTATACTTAGCGTTACCATATGAGGCGGTTAACTGGTAGACCCCACTCAATACACCGGTTAACTGGGCGGCACCATTTGGACCAGTTAACTGCGTGTACACGGGCCCAGTCCCTATCCTATACATGGTCACGTTTGCCTTACCTATTGCCTGGTTAAAGAAGCCCACAACTATCGCAGTTACATTATAAACGCCAAGCGTAACATCTATTGGTCTCTTAATCAACGTCGTGATGCCGATGTTGTAGGCATCCACCCCCTTGTAGTATATTGATAGCGAAAGTGGGTATGGGTTGTACACGGGTATTAAGGCTACTCCACTTGAATTAGTGCTGTAGGTGCCGTATGCCTGCCCATTCTGTGACGCGACTATACTGACGCTTACCGGTGATCCATAGGTGTTGTGTACCATAACCACCAGTGGGTCCCAGTGCACATTGATGGTGTATAGGCCGGGTTGCGAGACACCAAGCGTGCTCACTGCAATGTAGGCCTCGTGACCTTCAGGTGATATTGACACTAGCCTAAACTCACTACCCCACGGTAACTCAGATGACGTATACCCACTGTATACGGTACCACTTGGGGTGACTATACTAGTTATTGTGGCTGTCTCCGGTAGTTGAACAACCAGCGACGTCCACATACCCTGAGCCACATCACTCTGGTAAACCTGAACCTGTAAGTTGCCATTACTCCACTGGCCAACTGGCTTATAGATTATCGGCATGTACTCCACGATAACTGGGACGTTCAATGGGTTAACAACCTTAAACTGGGTGTCGTAGACCACGTAAATTCCTATGATGGGCATGAACCTTATGAAGGGTGGCAGTATGTAACTTACACCATGCACAACGATTAACTGGCTTAGTGTGTAGACAGGTGAGACCCTATTGGCCTCAACAGTGAATGTGCCACCTGTTTCACCAACCACCAGCGGCTGAACTGTGTAGACGGTCACTACGTAGCCTAGTATTGACCAGCCTGATGGTATGCCGAAGTTGTTGGTTGTTATTATCACTTGGCTATGTGGGCTAACGGTCTCATTGTAGAATTGAGTACCCTTAACAAGCATTGCGAATGGCATCACGTACTGTGAGCCCTGGAGCAATTCAACGCTGTAATTGCCCGCTGGTAGGTAAGCCATATCTAGCTTAACGTGCTTGTAGTCAAGTTGAATAGCCGTCACATTACCACTCCACTTCTCAACCAATTGACTGAAGGCTGAACCATTGGGCAGTATAACATCCTGTACGCTGTAAGGCGCATTATTGGGTAAGGTTAACTCAACGTATTGATCAGTGACGTACTGGTACGTGTAGTCAGGTGCCGTTATGTTTATTGTTGATTGGCCATTTAGAGGTACGTAAGTAACCTTAGCGAACACTGATGAAACCACCACAGTGCCGTTTACCGTGCTCTGACCAGTGTTAACCAGGGTTATTGAGCCTGCTGGTGAGTATACTGAGGTTATGAAGCCGTATTCATTCACACTCTTCATGACATTACCCGACACGCCCACCGACGGTAATGGGGTTGGGAAGTAAACCTCAACGTACTCCAGTGTATAACCTGGACCCGGGGGTAGTGGTGCGGTTATTGTGTACGTACCACCCGCTGGTATCGATAATTGCACCGTTTGGTTCACCACGTCGATGTACTGAACCTCGGCGTAGTAAGGTAGGTTAACGGTTATAGCCTGGTTTTGAGTTGGAATCGACTGCTGCATTGAGACTGCTGCATAAGCTACGGCATAGTATAGCATCAGGCCTGCCGCCACTATCACCATTATCCCGAGTAGCCTATCTTTACTTAACATATGGGATGCTACCTAGTCATATTTATAAGATAATCAGATAAAATAACCATAAGTGTATTAAACTCACTATGGAGGTGCGGTCTAGTGCTGCACCACAACACCTTGATCATTAATGTCCGTTGAGATCACCTCACCACCGGCGAGTCTCATAGCCACTGAAACCTTATCCTCCACACCGGGGGCTAGGGCAATGACTGCGCCACCACCTCCACCGCCGCTTAGCTTAGCCCCCAGTGCACCGGCCCTCCTGGCCATGTAAACCATGTTGGCTATCCTGTGGTTCGACACGCCTAAGGCCTCCAGTAGGCCTTGGTTTATGTTCATTAACTCCCCCAGCAACTGGTAATCACCCTTACCCAGAGCCGCTAAGGCCTCATCAACCACGACCTCTATTGAGTCCATTATTTTGTCCACAACCTTAGGGTGCCTACTGTAAAGCTCCTTAACCCTCCTAACTAATTCACCGGTTGTCAATTCCCTCTCCACGTGTCCTATAACAACCGGTAGCCTAGGTGGAGCACTAATCCTCCTTAACTCAACCCCTGGCTTAATGTAAACCACGCCACCTAGGCTTGAGGTGGCCGTGTCCATTGGGCTTGCTGATCCTTGAACCGTCAACTCAACTTTATGGCTAAGCTTAGCCACCTCCTCCCTGCTTAACTCAACTCCGATCAGTTTGGCGTAAGCTACCGTTGTGGCCACTGATACAGCTGCCGATGTGGCTAAGCCTGCCCCTATGGGTAGTTGACTCTCAATGGTTACCTTAATGCCCTTTAAGTCACCGCCGTAACCCTCGGAAACTATCCTCAACGCCGTTAATGCGTATGAGGCTAGTTTAGCTAACTGGGGACCATCAATCACACTTCCCTCAATTGAACCACCGGTGACCCTTATGGCCACACCCCTTACTACCAAATCCCTTGCAACCACCAGTAGTGAATCACCCCCCTGTCTCTCAACAGTAACCCTAACCCCCTTGTCGATTGCCATGGCTATTGCTGGTTTACCGTAAACTACCGCATGCTCCCCAAACAGCTTAACAACCCCCGGCGCTGTTGCGGTTACCCTCACACCCACTGAGGTCACCTGGCTCCCTCTTGGCTATACTAAGTAGCGCCGAGCCCAGCTGATTAAGGTTACTGAGCAGGTTCCTTAAAACCTCCCTAATGCCCTCATCCACATTACTGCTCAGCAGTGGCTTAAGGAGATCTTTAACGTCGCTGGGCATGAATGGGTACAGCGCAGCGAATTCCCTAGACCTTATGGTGACCATGGTTTCCAGAAAACCCTCAAGGAGTCTCCTAATACTCCCCTCAGCGGCCACATACATGTTGTACATACCCCTGACTTCGCATTGACTTACCTTCACACATGGCTTGGTTGACTCGTAGTACCTTATGAGGATTTCAATATCGTTAACGGTTCCCTTACCAACAGCCCTGGTGAAAGACTTACTGCTAATCCTTTCCTTAAGCCTCCTAACCGACCCCTCTACATCGCTTAGGCTAATTGACACTGTGAAGCTGGGTTGAGGAGCTTATAACTGTAGTAGGTGTGATACGGCTTAATGGGTTAAGACCTACTCCCTAATTATTGACTGAGCCTCGGCATATATGAAGCCTATTATCAACCAGCCTAGGAAAAGCTCCATGAAGACCGGGTTTATTGAGACCACGGTTGACGTTATTGAGTAGGCGGCCAACGCCAGTGCAGATGATGCGAGAATTATCTGCCCTAGGTACCTCTTAACCCTCCTGGCGCTAATCCTTATTAATGATACATCCGACACCACATGCACGATTAAACCAGCCGTCGTTGATAATGCGCCCAAGACTAGGAAAGCCATTAATGGTGATAATAAGCTAGATGCCAACACACTAACCAGTATTACCCCCACCGATGATACTAATGCGGCAAGCGTGGGGTTATTGGTATTGACGTTGATGTAGCTTAAGGGTTTTGGCAGCCAGCCATCAATAGACATCGCGTAGAGGACCCTTGATGATGCTAGGTTATAGGCTAGGACACCCAACACGCCATCATTAATGAGGGCCAGCAGCACCGGTACATCTATGAAGATCCCCAGGTACCTGTGCAGGAGGTAAAGTACTGGGGAGTTAAAGGACTTCAACGATACCATAGACCTTATGAATTCCTCGAAGGAACCGAAGGAACTGAACAAGGCCAATCCGGCCGAATTAAACGCCAGTAGGTCAAACGCAGCCAGTAGACCTCCTGCAAGTATCACCGCAACAATGGCCCTAGGTATGGTTTTACTAGCCATCCTTGTTTCACCTGAGAGGGGGGTTATTGTACCGTACCCCGTTGGTATCGCAGCCGCGAATAGGGCGGCGTAGCCGAATTGCGATAAGGAGACGCCCTGGCCATTGATTAGGTTAAGGTTAAGGTTGAAGTGCGATAGGTATAGCAGTATTGCGCCAATGGCCACTAGAATACCAAGCTCAAGTGAACCAGCGAACACGGCATACCGGGCAGACGGCTTAATACCCAATATCGCCAACACGGCCTGGACTACAAGAAGCACCGTAAGCGTGTACGTGAAGTTTATGTGGAATAGGAACCAGGTAATCCCGGCAGCACCTATGGCGTAGGCGCTGCCGTATAGTATTGAGTAGAATAGGTAGACAAAACCCGTCACAATACCCACTCTGTGGCTTATGAGGTGGTTAGCGTAGGTGTAGTACCCGCCTGTCTTGGTTATTCGCTGGGATAATTTATAGACCACAAGCCCATTGACGAGAACTATTAGTGTACCAATTAAAGCCGCTAAGGGTGCCAGTAACCCAGCGTATAATATCGTTGCTGTACCATACGTAGTTATGCTTAGGAATGGGGATTGACCACCCAGTGATGCGAAGAACACCTCCCTAAAGCTTAATACCCTCCTTAATCCACTGCTATTACTATACTGCCTGCGTTCATCACTTGGACTACTCCTCGTGGTAACCATCTTTAACAAAACCATGTGGAGTATGCCTTTATAAACCTTACTCATAATCATATTTATTTTCCTCAAAAACTCATTGATAATAATTAATAATGATTAAATATTATTTATTTACTATTACTTATTTTATTTAAGAATTAATATCATTAAGCTGATAATTGCCTACTTCTATTCACCCCAATTACCCTAAACACAAGTACCAGTAATCCTAGGGCCATTAAAGAGACCCCAATAGCCAGATACATCATGTTAACCTCAGTTAACTGCGGAGCCGAGAATGCGGCACTAGTGGATTGCCCCAGGGGTACTTGCTGTGTAGCTCCCATTGGGGTGTATTGAAGTGCTGTGAAGTTTATAGTGTATTGCGCTATTGGGCATGACCCCAACTCGTAGTAAAGTTGCCTTAGGAAGAGCGAGTAGGCTATTGACTCCTCATATAGTGACAACGCCTCTATCATGTAGCTTTGGCTTGACGCAGATGATGGGTTGCCCGCAAGGCTATTGTTATACTGCCTAAACCAGTAATTGCCGAATTGAATATACGCGCTTGATAGAACCGGAAGCCCATTGCACTGGGAAACCAAGGCTTCATTGTAAGTAGCAACATTCCTAACGACATTGAGTAGGTATAGGGATGCATTAGTACCGCCCACTAGGAACATCGCATGCATTATAGCGCTGGCCGATGCTATGGTGTCAAGGCTAACTGCAAGTGCCTTTAGGTACAGGCCGTTTTGGTAAAATTCCTGAGCCACATTGGTTTGGTTAATTAACTGATTAATAGTGCTTATGAAACCTATGCTTGTGGTTAACCCCTCGGCACTGGCTAGGGAGTATAGGTAGGTTACCGTGGTGTAGGCGTAAGACACGTATAATCCACTTAACTTAGCTAGGTAACTCCTGGGTATCGGATTACCACCATTAATGGCGTTAAGCACGTTAAACCAGTACTTAAGTGTAATCACTCTAGTGTATAATTGAGCCAAGTCGCTGGGCAGGTTAGCCATATTACCACTGTTAATGTCATTAATTGTCTCGTTCAGCAGCGTTTCAGCTGAGTATATCCTGTCATATATGCCAATCATTATGTCTAGGTTAGCGGTGGTGGGTTGAGTCTCATTAACCTCACTGGTCATTAAACCCAATTCAGCGGACATATTGGCCACAAGCGCCTTCGCGTACCCTAACGTCACGTTCTTGAATAAGTTTGTGTAGTAATCCATGAGCGCATTGTACAGTAGGCTGGCTGCAGTGTAGTAGTCACCATTATTGGCGCTGCTCAGCGCAGCCTCGTAGTCAGCTTGGTTACCTAGTGCTGACTCATTGCCGTAGTTGACGTAAAGGATCTTGTAAAGGTACTCACTTATGGCTGATATGTTACTGATGACCTGTGGAGGTAGTTGAAGGGATAGGTTAAAGCTACGCCCAGTGAAGTATTGTATAGCCTGATACACTGTGGCCACGGGCACTACGTCAACGCCCAACTGCTTACCTAAATTCACAAGGTTAATGACCTGGCCACTTGATGTTACGTAGTTCTGCTGCCCATAGGGTATGAGTATCGTTGAGTAGCCTAATTGCGCCGCGGCCCTAATCTTATCAGGTATGCCACCCACAGGCCCTATTGTACCGTCAGGCATTATCATACCGGTCATGACCACGTGCGGGTTTAGGCTACTGTTAGTTATCAACGCATACATCCCAACCGTCATGTAGCCGCTGGCGGATGGCCCACCCACCTCTATCGTGCTGGAGTTTACGTTGACTAGGAAGTTGTAGTTAGTTAGCGATTGCCCAGCCAGGGTTGTGGCGACAAATGCAGCTATTTGACTCGAGGATATGAAGGTACCCCCCTCACCTATTGGTAGTGGCATAGCCGAAACATACACGTTACCGCCCAGGTAGCTTGGCAGCCCCTTAACTGCTGTTATGGTTATGTTAATCACAGCGCCCTGGTTACCTGACACCGCTAGTGCGTGAATTGTAACGCTACTGGTGTATATTGACCCAGTACTCCATGCGTAGGCTACCATCGACACCGCTATAGCTAATACTACTACTGGGGTTATCCAATCAACCTTCATTAATGTTTCATAGGTCATCCCCTATATAAACATTTTTCAAAGTAACTACGCACCACTAGCCGCTCCCCTCGCCCATAGCTCAATGACACCATCAGGTATTGATAAGTCACCCCCATAATAACGCTCTAGCCCACTACGCCTAATCACAACACCCGGCTCACCATCAACCACTCTACCTATCACTGAGGCATTCACACCTAGGTTCTTCAACCTACTGATTAACTCACTAGCCTTATCCTCACTAACACCTATTAGTAGTGAACCTGAGGATAAGACAGTTAATGGGTCTAGGTTGAAGAAGCTGAGTATCCTCCTGGTCACTGGTAGTATTGGAATGTCCTCCTCATTGACGATTATCCTCCTTCCTGAGGAGTAGGCCATTTCGACTAAGCCCTGTAAAACACCACCCTCAGTTGGGTCATGCATTGATGATGCGTAGTCGATGGCGCTTAAGGCCTCCTTAACCACAGACACCATTCTATAGAGGCCTTCAGCCTCCCTAAGCTCCTCCCTGCTCATTACCTTAATCAACCTATCCTTGAAGTCGCTGGCAAGTATCGAAGTTGCCTCAAGCGCCGCGTACTTAGTCATCACTATTACGTCACCCACCCTTAAGCCACCGGTCCTCACATACCTATCCCCAACCCCAATGGCGGTCACCACGGCTATTGGCCTAGTTACCGCGTCTGACTTCTCCGTGTGGCCTCCTATCAACATTGCGTTTAACTCCGTTAAGGCATCGTTAACCTGGCTCATGATGCCGGCCACCTCATCTTCCCCTGACCCCATGGGCATTATTAATGTCAATAGGAACCACCTAGGCCTAATACCCCTGGTGGCGATATCATTAGCGGCCACGTGGATGGCTAACCAACCCAGTAGGTTACTTGAACCAGTGACTGGGTCTACGTGGGTTGCGAGATACTTCCCGTCAATCTTAACAACCGCTGCATCCTCCCCAACACCTGGCCCAACAACCACGTCAGCATCTCTAACGCCCAGTCTCCTAAGCACCACATCCCTAATGAACACGTTACTGAACTTAACCATGCCTGTTAAGCTGGATTTACGCATTTATTTAACTATCCTCACATAGGTGTTAACTGCCCTCACCATGCATATGTTTTACTACCCCAGCCCCTAAAGTTCATTGCTCAGTTGCTAACCGAGTTAGGTTAAAATAGAACGTATAGAGTGATTACTTTATGGAACAGGCAAACCTTGACGACGCCATCAACGCCATTATTAAGGCTATGGGGCAGATGGACAGTAATGAACTAGGTATAACAATTCAGGAGGCTATTCAATGCATCCTATGCACGCTATACGGAGTCTCCTCAAACGTGAAGCATAGCATACAGCCGGTTAATGGCCTCGGTGACCTCATAAGGGCCCTGAATGACCCATACGTTAGGAAGGGGTTGGGGTTAGTAATTGAGCTGCTGAGGAGTATGGGTAAGTGCCTTGATGCCGCTGAGAAGGTTAAGAACCTTGGTGATGGGGCTTCATGCAATGTGGAGCTGCCTTGCCACATCATAGCCCACGGTGGTGGTAAAATTAACCTGACGTTAACCGGTGATGAAAAGGAGAAGGGAGCTGAGCATTAGGCCTAGTAGGGTTAAGCCCATTGCCAGTAGGCTCACGCCCCTGAAGCGCCTTAAATCCCCCCTAAGCACCTTAACCACTAGCATTATCAACAACGCATCAGTTGCCGCAACCAACGCGGAAAACACGACACTAAACCTGCCCAGCACCGGCACAGAGGATAACATTAGTGGTATTGATAATGCTACCGCGGCAAGCATTATGATGGAGCCTGCCTTATTAGCAACCCCTACGCCGTACCTGGTGGCTAAAGTAACCACCCTAACCTTTAAATCACCCTCGTAGTCAAGGGAACCCTTTACAATCTCCCTACCAAGGGTGGCTATCATTGTTGTTAGGAACAGTAGGCCTATGAAGTGTAGGGGCTGCTGGTTAATTACCTTGACTGATGCTAGGCCGTAGAGGTATGTTAAAGATGTGACCAGGGAGACCAAAACATTGTTAATCACCATCACCCGCTTGAGGGAGGCATTGTACAGGTAGCCCAGTGCCAAGGCCATCAGTAGGATGAGTAATGAGACAGGGTTGGCTAAGCCCATGACCACTGGTATTACCTGGGTCAGGGAAAGTAACAGTGATGCTAGTGCAAACCACCAAGCCTCCCTGGGCGTTACAATCCCAGTGACCAGGGGTGCGCTTGGCCTGTTAACCCTATCCTCAGCTACATTATGTATATCGTTGGTTACGAATAAGAAGACCTCAGCGAAGAATGATGAGAGCAGTAGTGTTAAGGCTACGTAGCCATTACGCCCGCCTGATATATAGTATGAGGATATGACCGTTATGGCGGTTAATAGGCCATGCTCCATCCTACCCAGTTTAATGAACCCAGTGACCTTACTCATCAGGCCGTGGCATTAAGTTCATTATTTAAGCATTAGCATGAGTTACCCATCCCTATGACAACACATGACAAGCCTCGCCCTTTAGGGCGGGGTCGCCCCACTACGTGGGTTTCATAGTGATAGGCTTATTAATCCCAGCTTTGTTTTGTGTTTTCTCGGTGCCTGGGTTGGTGCCCCCGAGAGGGGGTTTACTTCCATCACAGATGAGCCGGTGGGGCGATACCCCACTGTCACTACCACCCCAGGAACGAAACCATTAACCCCCATGGAGGGGGTAACAATCGAGACCCCCACGGTAAAAACCCACCCTTAAGGGCGGGAAGGGGGTCATTACGGTTTCATCGGCGAGTACTTTTAAGCACCCTAGGTGGCATTAGCCTGGTGCAACCCACTGACCCGATAGTGACTGGTTACATTAATGAACTCGTTAAGAGGGGGCTCAGGAATTACGTTGACCTGATAGTACCAGGTGACGACGTGTTTAGGATTGGGAGGGAGCATGCGGAGGCAAGGAGTAGCTACGCCCAGCTCCTCGAGAGCCTCACCCAGTACGTGAAGCCTAGGATTAATGCTGATGTGGCTGAGCAGGTTGTTAAGGGTTACCTAGGCAACGTTAACGTTGACTACACTGACGTTGTTGCTAGGAGGATTGCGAAGTGGTACATTGATATACTTAGGCTATTCAACGTAGTTTCCTTCTCTGGATATCAACCGCCTTAAATTACCCATTGTGAAGTTTGATTCGCTGATAAGCCTTTCAAGGTAGTTGAACCCCATGATTACTATGGAGTCCTTGATCCTGATGCCGTTATCCCCCGATATTATAACCACGGTGTTGAACCTCCTGTAGTAGGGGTCCCACATGGTTGGTTTACCCTGGATCCTAATCAAGTACCTACCGAAGCCGTAGACCTCAAGGTCACTAATCCTCCTACCAGGTACTACTAGGTAGCCCATCTTCCTCAGCCAACTCCACAACGTGTACGCCACCTCCATCCCCTTTGACGGCTTGATTAACCTACCACTGACTAGGCTAGCTGAACCCATTGACCTCTTTAACGACTCAGCCGCTATAACCACCCTGTAGTACCTGGGCTCATTCATGTAATCCACCTTTACCTTAACGGCACCGTCCACATCATCACCAAGCGACATTACAATTGGCGTAATGCCCATGCTCCTAAGCCTACTAACCCTGTATAAATCCCTCCTACTGGCTTTATACCCTATTGAGATTACGGGCACGTAGAAGGCGCCTACGTTGATGGCTAAGTCAACTGGTTCACCGCGAAGCGTGGTTAAGGTGTAGCCAGTTAGCCCAATGTCCTCAAGGGCCTCCCTAAGCAGGAACGGTAGTATCTTCTCCACGCTCCCCCTACCCGGCATGTGTTGCCTTATATTGCTTGAGAGCCTGCTCATAATCTGCTCCCTGTACGATAAAACCAGGCGTTCAGCCAATTGCTCTGAGTAGCCGCTCTTCACGTAGTAGCCAAGCTCATCGACAATGTCATCTATAACGTCATCAGGGACGTCGTCAACCATAACCATCTTCTCCACGAGCATCCTAATCTTTAACCTAAGTTCCCTCATCACCGGTACTTAGCTTGCTAAGGCCGTGTGAGCTTTAAAACCGTTTTCCTAAAATTTAGCCAAGGACAATGTTGAGAACGGTTAACTTTAAGCCAAGGGCAACTAACACGTATACGTACTGGGATATTAATGATGAATCCATTAGGCTGAGGTACATGGATGATCAATGTAAGCCATTGTTTATTAAGAGCGGTGGATCATTGGTGAGGCTTTACGTGGAGTCAGAGGGGCATAGCTACAAGTTATGCTCCTCGGGTAAGGGTTGGGCACCAACCATAATCATTGACGGTATAGTAATGCACACGGTGTTGATGGATCCGTTGAGGTACAGCTTCAGTAAAATGAGGGGGGTGAGGTTAACCGGCACTGTGCTAGACTGCTGCACAGGGCTTGGCTACACAGCCCTAGTTGCCCTTAAGAAGGGGGCTAGGAGGGTCATAACCATTGAGGCCGATGCCAATGTTATTGAACTAGCCAGTTACAACCCATGGAGCGTGCACCTAGCTGACCCAAGGATTGAACTCATGCTTGGCGACGTCTATGAACTATCCACGTGGGTTAGGGACTTAGTCTTCAACGTCATAATTCATGACCCGCCGAGGCCCACTAAGAGGTTCACTAACCTATATTCAGGGGAATTGTATAGGGCGTATAATAGGATGCTTAAGAGGGGAGGGCTGCTATTCCACTATATCCCGAGGACTGGGAGTAGGTATAGGGGGCGGGATGTGAGGCGGGGTGTTATTGATAGGTTGAGGGATTCAGGGTTCGTGATAATTGGCCAGAATGATTATGGTGTGCTGGCTAGGAAGATTTAGCCGGCAATGTTAAGTATATCGATCTCAATGGGCACTGCACCAAGGCCTAGGACGCCCGGTATCGACGGTTCAGTCCCCTCGCCATTTATAAACCTCCTAACGCTGAACCCACCCTGTGAATCAACGATAAGCTCCACCACGCCACCCGACACAGGCCTAACCCTCAACCTGTAAACCAACCTAACCCTCCTCTCCCTACCCACTAACTGGGTCACCTGCCTATTCGTGAAGTAATCCTCAAGGCTTTTGAACTGTTCCTCACTAGCGCTACCCTGCAGTTTAACAAGGACCCTGTAAATCCTCCTCAATTCACCAGCCCTGGACTTAATCTCCCTAACCCTCGACTTATTAGCTGGCTTAATGTCAAACAACTGAACACCATTCAACACGCCACCCATCGCAGGTATCCGCCTGTTCAGGGGTCTATCAACCTCAATGACCATCGGCCTCCCTGACCCAAGAACCCTAACCTCAGGCCCCTCTACGCCGGCTACGTGAATCACCGTGCTGGCTGGTTTTAACTGACTCATGAACTCGCTTACCACTCTGGCCAGTGAATTACCACCAACTTGAGGTATCCCCCTTAGCAACTTCCTGTAACGTGCCTCCACGTAAATGGGCATCACCTCCACGCTAACTGAACCATCCATGGTATTGACCTTAACTATAACATCTGGGTTGGACCTACTGTACTGCCTACCTAGTTCAGTAACTAGTGCCTTACCTATGATCCTGTTCAGCTCCCTCTTAATCGATTCACTACTGGTTATTCCCAGCTCAGTGGAGACCTTAACCTCGTTGTCTATTATAGCCCTACTCACCGTTGAACCCACCTGGAGGCTGCTGAACTCAATGCCGCTGGTGTTAATAAGTTCCTTAACCTTGGCGACTATGGCGCCTAGGTTTATCCTATCAAATAGGCCACCGCAGATGAAGCACACCTGAGGCTTAATGTCCCTACCAATCCTCCTGAGGAACATTAGGCTCTCCCTATGCCCGCTCCTGGCTAATGCAAGCAGCAATGCCTCATCGTACGTGCCTGAGGAGGAGTTAAGGGCCTCCATGAAGAGCACGTTCTTTATGGACCTACCTCTCTCCTCATTACTCATCATGAACCCCCTTGAGGCGAATAACCTACCTAGGCAGTGGTCGCACAGCGGGTACTTCAATAAGGCTTGCCTAGCCTTCTCAATAACCATGCTCATGATTAATTACCCTAATAGCCAGCTAAGATTATAAGCATTCCTAAGGCACGTATTTAAAGGGCCGTTAACAGTGAACCCAATGAATGTATGAACCGTTCACCAGGCTATGCAGCCTCATTAAGTGCCCGGAGGGGTACGTGGACAGGATCCTTAACCAGCTTAGGGAATTGGGAGTCGTTGAACTCCTCAGTGAGGGTGACTTGGAGTTCCTGGGTAAGTTAAGGCTGCTGGGTAAGGGGCGGAGTAGCTTCGTGTTTAAGTGCAGGGTTAACAACCCTGAGGGTTATTACGCATGCAAGGTTAGGAGGCATGACTCAACAAGGCAAAGCCTAGGTAACGAGGCGCTTAACCTCAAGTTAGCTAATGGGGTTGGTGTGGGTCCACTACTGATTAGGTACACCAACGACGTGTTGGTAATGGAGTACGCCAGGGGGGTGAGACTTGACGCCTACCTAAGCAGCGCCAGTGATCAGGGGATTAGGGCTGTTGTTAGGGAGCTGCTGGTTCAAGGCTTTAAACTAGACTCAATAGGCCTCGTACATAGTGAATTAACCAGGCCTCATAGGCATGTGATAGTAGGTGACAGAGTCTACATAATCGACTTTGAAAGCGCAAGTAGGACCACCAGGTCAGTTACAAACGTTACCCAGCTTGTTAACGCCCTAATCTTAAGTGGGGGGAGCACGCAACGTAGAATTAGGGAGATCCTTAACTTAACAGATGCAGATGGATTAATAAGGCTACTTAGGGTATATAAGGATGATGTAAGCCGTGAATCATTAAACGCAATACTAAGGTTCCTGGGCCTAGCGGAGTTATCGTAATGTAATGGATACTTAACTCTATTTAACCTCGGTGTAGTGAGTCGAACGTTGCAAAGCCATTTCCCTTTGCTAAAATCTCTTAATTGAAGTCGCTAAGCCAGCTGTTAAAGTGGCGCCATCCTAGAAAACCTTATTAACATTCTAAGCTGACTAAATTTAATGCAGGAGGAGTGCTCATTCATAGGTATAAGGGTTGTGTCTGGGCAGGAGTATAACGTCGCAGCGATAATTAGGACTAGGCTCGAGCTTATGGATAAGGATAAGAAGAAGTACTATAATGTGGCGTCAATAGTAGTCCCACCTAACGTCCAGGGGCAAGTCTACTTAGAGACGCAACACTCATACGTGGCCGTTGACCTATCGGCAGGTATTAAGCAGTACAGGGGGTTAATGATGGGTAAGACCCCGTTAAGCGAGTTAATGAAGATGATTAAGAGGGAGATTAAGGTTCAGGTTAATGATGTTGTTGAAATTATAACGGAACCCTTCAGGGGGTTTAAGGCGAGGGTTGTTGATGTTGATGAGAGGAATAACACCGTTAAGCTACTCCTATTCGACACAGCAACCAACATACCAGTCACCCTACCCATCAAGTCCATTAGGGTTATTGAGGAGAAGAAGCAGTGAATCAAATAGTTAAATTAGCCCTAATAACCCTTAGTGCATTCTCGAACATTAAGCCGCGGATCTCATCATCGCTTAAACCAGCCTTCATCAAACCCTCAATTAATCTGCCAATGCGGCTAACATCCTCAAGGCCAATGGGTGTACTCCCAATACCCAGGTAGTCGGTTCCTAGGGCTAGGATTCTTAACCCAAAGCTGTCTCGTATGTGAATGATGTGCTTTATCAATGAGTCTATCGTTGGTTCTTTACCTATGGTTTCAGGTATCATAGTTACGCCTATCACGCCACCGTTACTGTTGAGTAAACTAAGCACCTCATCATCAACGTTCCTAGGATGATCATAAACAGCCCTTGAGTTGGCGTGGCTGATTACGACGGGCTTCCTAGACGCAGACAGTACGTCAATCATAGTTCTCCTGCTTGCGTGGGCCAAGTCAACGATAACCCCAAGCCTATTAGCCAGCTTAACCAATTCCTCCCCATTACCTGTTAAGCCATAGTCTCTTTTGGTGAAGCATGAAGCACCATACCTGTTATCGAGATTCCAGGTTATGCCCATTGATCTTACGCCAAGCCTGTGAAAGAGCAGTAGGTCGTATGGGTCTTCTAGGGCGTCGGCACCCTCCATTGATATTAGTAACCCAATCTTGCCATTACTAAGGGCGTTTTCAACATCCTTAATACTGTTGATTAGCATTAATGAGTTGCTGAACCTGTCGGTGAGTCTATAGTATGTTTTAATCATCTCAAGTGCGATATCTTTAGCTGAGTAGGATGAGTATGCGTGGATTGTTGATTTACCCTGCTCAGGGCTGTAGGTGGTCATTATTGGGAAGACGGAGGCGAAGACAACCTTAACGTTACCCCTCTTAAGCTTTGGAATATCGGATTGCCTACCCTCAACATCAACGTCAAAGTCCATTGCCCCGGATTTAAACATCAAGTGATATGCCACATCCTCATGAAGGTCAATAACTGGGTACATTACCCACCAGCCGCCTCAAAGTATTTAAGCCTTAACCTTTAGCCTAAGCGTAATGCGCATCAATGGTTAGCGCGGTTAGTGCCCTTAATTAACCTAGCCCTGAGGCTATTAACCAGCTTCTCATCAGCCTTTTGAAGGGCTAGTGTAAGTAGCTTGGATGCGTTGAGTGCATCACTTATCTTAAGAACCTCCACGGGTGAGTGAACGTACCTGGTTGGTATTGAGATTGTCGTTGCCGGTATTCCATCCCTCCTAAACGCTATGCCCAAGGCATCCGTTGTCCCACCTATCAACACCTCCAACTGGTAAGGTATGTTATTAGCCTTAGCTATGTCTATTAAGTAACTCGTTAAGGCTGGGTGTGCTATGAATAGGCCACCCCTCCCACCATCCATGATCTTTATCGCTGGGCCTGCCCCAAGCTTAGTCACACTTTCCCTCTCAGGTACGCCAGGCACGTCGGCAGCTATCGTGGTGTCTAGGGCTATGGCGAAGTCTGGGTAGATTCTCTCAGCTGCAACCTGGGCACCCCTTAAGCCAACCTCCTCCTGAACCGTGGCAACGGCGTAGACAGTAGCCTCACTTTCCCTTAATTGCCTAAGGGACCACAACATGACCGCTAGGCCAACCCTATCATCAAATGCCTTGCCTGTGACCGCATCGCTATTAAGCGTGTTGAATTCCCTATCAAGCACTGCAACTGAACCTACCCTTACCCCAAGCTTCTCAACCTCGCCTAAATCACCAGCGCCAATATCAATGAACAAGTCCTTCATCTCAGGGGCCTCCCGCTCCTTACCTGGTGGTGTCACGTGGGGAGGTCTACTGCCGATTACACCCTTAATTACCTTACCGTCCCGTGTCTTAATCTTAACCCTCTGCCCGATAAGCGTCACCTCGTTCCAGCCACCAACCCCCCTGAACCTTAAGAAGCCGTTTTTATCTATGCTGTCTATGAGCAGCCCTATTTCATCCATGTGTGCGGCCACCATGGCCTTAAGATCCCTCCTGCCACCGTACTTAACACCAATGACGTTACCCCACTTATCAACCTCAAGTTCATCCACGTATGGCTCCATCTCCTTTATAACTAACTCCCTAACCTCATCTTCAAAACCCGATGGGCCAAAGGCCTCTGATAGGGATTTAAGCAACGTTACGAACTCCTCATTCACCATAATGCTAAGGTAATCCACCTGGCTTTTAAAGCTCACCCTGGCAAATATTGCTTAATGTTAGGCAATACCCTCAATACGCTGAATGAGCAGTCATGATAATTGTTAGGGTAATTTTGGTTATTGCCATATTTCATCGATCAAATATAGGCTAAGTATATTATTGGGAAATTCTATATAATTGTAATTATAAAATATAACTTAGTAATCCCGCTAATGTTTAGTTTCACCCATTTCACCATGTTGAGTTATAAGGCCCTGTATATTATTAACTAAGTATGATTAATCCCCTGATACTCACCGGGCTACTGGCTGGACTTGTGGGTATAGTGGTAGCTGTATTCATCTACTGGTGGATAGATAGACAACCCCTTGGTGATGAGAACATGGTTAGGGTATGGAGTGCTATACGGGAGGGTGCCACTGCCTACATGCGGAGGCAGATGAGGACGATAATACTTTTCTCATTTATAATATCCATAATAGTTGCCCTCAGTGTTTATGCAGGTTACAGTGTAAGGGTTTTACCAGCCTACCCTGAACTACGTGGTGAGGTTATCCTTGAATCGGTATTGATAGGTGCGTCGGTGATGCTTGGTAGCTTGGCTTCATTAGCGGCAGCCTTCCTAAGCATGGATGCGTCAACTAGGGCCAATGTTAGGACTACCGAGGCTGCTAAGAGGGGGACTTGGCATGCCTTAAAGGTTGCTATACTTGGTGGTAGTGTTTTGGGCTTCTCAGTACCATCAATAAGCGTATTCTCACTGGCACTACTCTTCATAGTTTACTCATTCATTGTCGGTGAGGCGGCGACACCATTCAACCTAAGGGTTATCCTAGACAGCTTAGCTGGTTTCGCCTTTGGCGCCAGTTTATCGGCACTCTTCGCCCAAATAGGCGGTGGGATATACACTAAGGCTGCTGATGTTGGCGCTGACCTAGTTGGTAAGGTTGAGGCTGGTATACCTGAGGATGACCCAAGGAACCCAGCTGTAATAGCAGACCAGGTTGGTGATAATGTTGGTGACTGCGCCGGTAGAGGTGCCGACATATTCGAGTCCGTTACCGCCGAGATGCTTGGAACAATGATAGTTGGTTGGACAGTCTACTTCTTCCTAGTTGAGGCTGGTTACCCAACCATTGATGCCCTAGCCTTCATCTTCCTACCATTCTTAACAGGGGCAGTCAGGGTAGTTGCAACCATACCAGGTGTTGTGGTGTCGGCTTACCAAAGGAGCTTCAGGGATCCGTTTGAACCTTTGAGGAATGGTGTGATGGCATCGGCGGTGACGGCTATTTTAGGGTTCTTCCTTGCCTTTTACCTACTCATGCCTAAGGTGTGGGTCTACTTCTTCACAGCATCATTAGCCGGCATATTAGCTGCAATAGTGATTGTACTGGTAACTAATTACTACACGGGTAGGGAAGCTAAACCGGTGGTTGAGATTGCTGAGGCATCCAGGGTTAGCCCAGCCTTAACAATACTTCAAGGCTTAACAACAGGGATGAATGCGACCTTCATACCAATAGTGGTTATTGCTGTGACTCTACTGGCAGCATTCGTACTGGGTATGAGCGCGCCGTTGCCTGTCGTTGCGAATAGTTACACTATTGGGAATATACCCATCGCTAAGTTCATATATGGTATATATGGTACGGCCGCAGCTACCTTAGGTATGTTATCGCTGGCGGGCATAATAATGACGCTTGATGGCGCTGGCCCAATAACGGACAACGCCAGTGGTATTGCTGAGATGAGTGAATTAAGTAGTGAAGTTAGGGGAGGCTTGACCCACTTGATTCAATAGGCAATGTCACTAAGGCACTCACTAAGGGTTATGCCATGGGTTCAGCCGCCTTAGCATCACTACTCCTATTTCAAGCCTTTATTCAGGATTACGTAGCTAGGAATCCAGCCGTGTTGCAGGTTAATGCTGCTGATGTATCGCTGAGTTTCAGCAACTTAATGGCGGTTATGGATTACCTACTGAATCACCTAATGATAATGAGGGCTGACATACTGATAGGCATACTAATTGGCGCAATGTTACCATTCCTATTCAGCTCGCTGGCCCTTAGGGCAGTCACTAAGGCAGCCTGGTACATGGTTGAGGAGGTTAGGAGGCAATTCAGGGAGAGGCCAGGAATACTGAAGGGTATTGAGAAACCTGACTACTACAGGGCCGTTGACATAAGTACACAATTCGCATTAAGGAACATGATAACACCCACATTATCAATAATACTAACACCCCTGATAATAGGCCTACTCTTCGGCGGGCCTGCGGTTGGTGCCTTAGTAATTGGCGCCACGGCAAGTGGAATAGTACTAGCGATAACGATGATGTGGGGCGGCGCCGCCTGGGATAACGCCAAGAAGTACATTGAGGCTGGTCATCTGGGTGGTAAGGGTTCACCAGCCCATGCAGCAGCTGTAATAGGCGACACCGTTGGTGATCCACTAAAGGACACAGCAGGCCCATCACTCCACATAGTCATTAAGCTGCTCAACACTATATCGCTAGTATTCATACCAATATACATGCTTTGGCTCCTGCAGGGCGTATTTCCATGAAACACGTTGATTAGAAATAACAATTAGATGCGCTTTTACTAAATCTCACTCGTCTCGAGGATTTACCCCCTGCACACACCCACACCACCTACTCGCCGAGGGTTCCCCCTCGGCTTTCAATGGTGTGAGCGCATGTAGGTTTGGGCTCCTAACTATGTGAGACAGCCTTGTATTAATATAACTTACTTTTATTTAAAATTGAAATACTAGAAGAAATATAATATCTATCACTGGGTGTATTATGCATTAGGGATGGGGGAGTTAACCCCCATCCCCCGTGTGGGTGTGTGCAGGGGTTGTTAGTGATTAGCTATTTGGGAATTTAATACTATCAGTTATTCTGAAGGGGACCTTTCCTTGATGGTTTAGCGACGAAGACACCATACCTAATGACTCGGTGAGTGTAACTTAGTGGCTTCTGGAAAAATCCCTGGTTTTTAAGGCTTAAATATAAGGGATCTAATATTTAAGAAATATTATTTTATTAAAGTTTTACCAAGTTACCATAACCTATATAGAGTAATATTTAAATTTACTCATCACTACTGAGTTTTCATGGGTAATGTCAAGATAGGGGTTAACGCGTGGAGTTACCCATCCGGCATGAACCTTCCTGAAATGTTCAGCCACGCCAAGAGGGTTGGTTATGAACTATTTGAACCTGTGGTTGATGAGCAAGACTTAAACATGCTTAATTCACCGGATTTCTCAAGGAGGTGGGGTGAGGTAAGGGACTTGGCTCAAAGCGCCGGATTAGGTATCTACACAATTGCCACTGGCCTTTACTGGAGATTTAACATGATTCTTAGCGACCAGTTTGAAAGGGCTGCTAAGGTCCTTGAGGCTGAGGCCAAGGCGGCTAACATAGTGGGGGCCAAGGTTCTCCTAGTGGTTCCAGGGGTCGCTGTCCCTGAGTTGAGTTACGAGGAGCATATTGAGCGTGCTAAGGATGCTTTGGCTAAGTTGAGTAAGGTGGCTGAGGATTACGGCGTGGTTATAGGTGTTGAGAATGTTTGGAATAGGATATTCGCCAGCCCCCTGGACATGAAGAGACTGCTTGATGAACTGGATCCAAAAGTGGTTGGGGCTTACGTGGATGTGGGCAACACCCTCCCCCATAGCCTGCCCGAGCACTGGATAATGGCGCTTAAGGGTAGGATAGTGGCAATGCACGCTAAGGACTTCCTCGCGGAGCCGGGTAGATGCACATTCGGCATACCACTAACGGGTAGCGTTAACTGGAGGAGCATCAAGAGGCTCCTCGATGAGGTGGGTTACAGTGGCTCATTAACTGCCGAGGTTCCACCATACCCAGGTGACCCATTTAAGGCTGCTGAGGATGCTGCATCATCGCTTAGGCAGATATTCAAGTGATGGGCAATGGTAAGTGTTGGCTTAATTGGAGTCGGCGGGATGGGTAGTACTCACTTTAAAATCCTGAAGGACCTCGGTATTAAGGTTACTGCTATTTCCGACGTGGATGAGTCTAGGTTAGCCGAGTACTCAAAGATGGGCATTAAGACGTTTAAGGACTACACCAAGATGCTTGATGAGGGTGGGTTTGACGGCGTAATCATAGCGACCCCACCGAACCTGCACGCCGAACAGGCTGTTTACGCACTCAGGAGGGGTTACTACGTGTTCCTTGAGAAGCCCATGGCCAGTGATCTTGAGGGTGCTAGGCGAATATACGATGAAGCCAGGGGTAAGGGTAGGTTAATGATTGGCTTCACCCTTAGGTTCCATAAACTATACATCATGGTCAAGGACCTATTGGATTCCAGGCTAGGTAAACCAGTGGTTATGTGGCACATAGCACTGGGTACAATGCCCAAGACTGGTTGGCTTAGGGATAAGGGGGTTAGCGGTGGAATACTCAATGAACATGGGGTTCACGTGCTTTACCAATATTACTGGTACGCCGGCAGGGTTAGGGAGGTTTACGCTGATGCTGTGACCATAACCAGTGGCATAACCGTGGAGGATAATGTGACCGTATTCATGAAGCATGAGAATGGGGCAACATCAATCTTCCACCTAAGCTGGAGCGGTGGCCATGATTGGAGGAGGTGGGGGTTAACGGCTGAGAAGGGTAGGGTAACCGTGGATGGCTATGTTGACGGTGACTACGTGGTATCGGACCTGAATGGTAACGTGATTGAGAAGGGTAACTTCAACGAATCAATAATACACGCCTACGTAGATGAGGTTAGGCACTTCATTAATTGCATCGAAAATAACGAGAGACCGATAATTAACGAGGAGGATGGTTACCACGTGCAGCAGATAGTGGACGCTACATATAGGTCAGCGCTTACGCGGAGCAAGGTAACCATATAATGACCCCCTTCCCGCCCTGAAGGGTGGGGTTTCACTCTGGGGGTCTCGACAGTTACCCCGCCTATTGCGGGGTTACTAAACACCCCAATAAAGTTGGGTTTTTAAATCTACCGCTTGAGACCCACATAGCGGGGCAACCCACGCCCTGAAGAGGCAAGGCTTGTTCAGTTGTCATCCCCGTTCCACCTTAACTTTACCATACCTGATGAGGAACTAGTAACAACTATGAAACACCGAAGCGGTTGGCTTCACTAAATTAAGCTTAAAAAAGCCCAATCCTAAGGTCCCTAATGCCTGAGAAGGTTAAGTTAAGGGACCTTAGGAATATGAGTAGGGAGGACAGGTTAAGGCTGCTGGGTGACTTAAGGAGTGAGTTGATAAGGTTGGAAACCCAAAGGGGGAGGGGGGTTGTTGATAATCCAGGTAGGATGAGGTATGTTAAGAGGTTAATTGCTAGAATACTAACTATTGAGCATGATAACGAGTTGAGGGAACTTGCAGGTAGGATTAATGAACTCCGCAGCAGGGGCTTAACATACGATAAAGTCTCAATACAGCTGGGTATTAAGAAGAGTATGGTTAAGAGGATTCTTAAGACTGTTAAGGCTAAGACTGAGGGTGGTTCAAGCAAATCCGCTCAGTAATAAATATAAATACGTATCCCTTTATTCCATCAGGTGAACTATATATCACAAGGGTTACCGAGATTTTCGAGCTTAGTAAGGATGCCTTGAGGCTAATAAGGGAGGCACAGGCTAGGGGTCTCATACACAGGACGCCCCTCTATAGATCCGACACGCTGAGCCAAGTTACCAATGCCAATGTTTACCTTAAGCTGGAGGCTCTGCAGAAGACTGGGTCATTTAAGGTTAGGGGCGCTTATAATGCAATAACGCATTACATTAATGATGGAGTGAGGCATGTCGTAACCGCATCAGCAGGTAATCACGCGCAGGGTGTAGCCTACGTGGCCAGGATATATGGCTTAAGGGCCACCATAGTCATGCCTAAGTACACGCCGTGGATTAAAATTAGCAACACGAGGAAGTACGGCGCCGAGGTTATCCTGGAGGGTCAATCGTACTATGAGGCTGAGAAACATGCCCTTGAGATCGCTAAGGAGTTCAACGCCAAGATGATACACGCATACGATGACCCATTCGTAATAGCCGGCCAGGGCACCATAGGTTGGGAAATCCTTGAGGATCTTAACCAAGTCGACTACGTTATAGTACCTGTGGGTGGTGGTGGGTTGATTTCAGGCATAGCCTCGGTCATTAAGTCAATTAGCCCAGGCACTAAGGTTATTGGCGTCCAGAGTGATGCAACCCCCTCAGCCTACCTGTCCCTTAGGCAGGGTAAGGTGGTTATGGTGGAGAACACGGACACTATCGCAGATGGTATAGCCGTCAAGAGGATTGGTGACGTAACCTTTGAAATCATGAGGAATACGCTGGATGATGTAGTACTGGTTAGTGACCAAGACATAGTGAATGCAATATTAATGTTGGCCGAGTCGGCTAAGGTGATTGCAGAGGGGGCCGGGGCTGTTGCAGTAGCCGCCTTGATAAGCGGTAAGGTTAACGTTAATGGTAATGTTGCTGCCGTGGTTAGTGGAGGTAATATCGACGTAACCATGCTCGCCAAGGTGCTTTACAAGGGGCTTGTTCAGATGGGTAGGTTAATTATGCTTAAGGGGCTTGTGCCGGATAGGCCAGGCATGTTGGCTCAGGTTACTGGTGTTTTAGGTAAGATGGGGGTTAACATCGTTGAGATTAGGCATGAGAGGTATAACCCAATGGTGAAGCCAAACTACACCGAGGTTGATATAGTGGTTGAGACACCACCTGAGGAGGGGGCTATTGATAAGGTTCTCAGTGAACTAGGTAAGATGGGGTTTAACTTTAAGGTTGAGGTTCCTTGAGGTTTGAAAATACGTTTAATTAAATAACGATTTTTATAAATAATGATTTTTATAGGTGAAGTAACGCAGGTATTACGAATATGGCTAACATTAGGTTAATGAACACTACTATGGTTATTACAACGTATAGCCAATCCCTCTCCATGGCGAATGAGGCGATGCCTAAGGCAACCCTAAGCACGGGGGTTGCTATGAGAACCATTAAACCCAGTATTATGAAGGATAACCCATCCGCCTGGCTCAAGCCCCTTAAGGCCATTATGGGTGGTATTACTGTCGTGTTGACCCTAGATCTAATGCTCATTATGCTGTAGTCGCTGTAGCCTAAACCCTTACCCTCAATGATTAATAAAGCTACCCCGATTAGCACGAGCGCTATGCTCACTATAACGCCAATTCTTAACGCCAGCCCTATTACGTAATCCATGTCCCACCTAACCATGCACACCACCCCTACGTACAACCACCTCCCTAGCCTTTAACCCATACCTGTAATACAGCACCACCATGACGATAACCGTGAATATTAGGCTTAGCGTGTACTGGGTGGCTATGGGTACTACTAACATGCGATTTAGGTATAGGCCCCTTAGGAGCATTTCCATGCCCAGGAAAGCTAGTATTGCTAGGAAGATCCACCTAACCTGCTTATTAGTAATCCTAACTAATATCTTAGTTCCAGCCATTGCACCTATTAATACACCTATTGCCGTGGCTGAGGCTATGAAGGGTTGTATGTAGCCTAGGTACCAGTATATGCTACTCCCGGTTGCTGCTGTTACTCCTATCATGAAGTTGCTTGTTGTTGTGCTTACCTTCATTGGTAGGTTCATTGCCCAATCCATACCAAGAACCTTAAGAGCACCACTACCAATACCAAGCAAACCACTAATAAAACCAGCAAAAAACATAATCAACTCACCCAACCACCAACGAACACCCCAATACTTAACCTCCATCTTCAACGCATCATCGTAGTAGCTACCCTGCAGTTTAAAGACCCTGGTGGTCCAGTCAGGTGGCTTAGGGTCAGGAATCTCGTACTTACCCCTCTGGGCTGTTGGTATTATTGACATCAGTATCACTATACCGAACACCACGTAGACTATCCACTCCAGGTTATGGGAGTAGATGTAGGCCACCGTCAATGACCCAACTATTGAACCTGTGGTTGTGGCTATCTCAAGCCCCATGCCTATCCTAATGTTAGTTATCCTATCCCTAATGTAAGCGCTGGCTGCCCCACTGGACGTAGATATTGTCGATATTAATGCAGCACCAGCGGCGTATGCTATGGGTATCCCGAGAAATAGGGTAAGTACAGGAACCAGTACAGTACCACCACCTAAGCCAGTTAGTGACCCCAGTAGGCCAGCAAATATACTAGCCACCAATATCTCAACGAATATCAGCAGCCTTGTGACTAGGCTCAACATACCTAAAAACGGACTGAGTAGGGTTTATAAAACAAACCCATTTAAGGTAATTATTAATAGTTATAATGCATGCTGCAGCTATTGAAATATTTCTTTTTCTATAAATAGAATATTATATATGCTGTATTTCACATGATTCATACTAATATTTATCAGATGCATATTTATTAATTCGTTAAGAGTTATTCTCAATCGAGTTAAATAATCCCACTAGCTATTTTGACGGCTATTAAACTGTGTACTTAATTATTAACCTGCATTAATACTAATTATACCTAAGGCTGATACAATCAGCATTACCATTATCATGAGGGTTATTAATACGTAGATTAGATCTTTTCTTAACATGTATATTATGCATGATAGAGCCAGCCCTATTGTTGTGGATACTCCAAACAGTGTCATGCCGATGGATTCAATAGTCCCCAGGGCAGATGTAACTGCACCTGAGTAGCAGTGTTTCAATTCGCTTGGTGGGTCACCACTAAGTAGGCCGCCTATAGTGCAATATGCTGCATCACTATGTCTTAACATTATTAATATGCAACTTACCGCTAGTATCACTACGCTAATTATCGCTAATAGGAAAACTATGTTACCGTACATCTTCGCCTCCTGCCCGGTTTCACTGGTAATGACCTTACTAAGGCTCATCACAACCACCCCATTAATATTGATAATGACTGCTGGAGGAGTCTTAAACCAGCTATTATCATAACTATTACTACTAGAATTTTTAAATAGCTGGTCTTAATCTTAGGCATTATTCTTGACCCTACACGTGCACCAATCACAATGCCCAGTAGGCATGGTACAGCGAAGAGTGGTATGAAAGCTCCATTATTAATATACACCCACATAGCCGCACTATCACCAATACCTATTAGAACTAGGCTCGATGCCGCTGCCACCTTTAATGGAAGCTGCATTAGCATGCTGTATATGGGTACTATCGCCCATCCGGCACCTAAACCAAACATACCTGAGATAAGGCCTACACCCATTAGGCTTAGTAGGCCCCACTGCAGGTTACCTACATTATACTTAACAATAGTGTTCAGCGAGTAATCACTGTATATTGAATTGAGTTTAAGCAGCCCAGCTAATTTATCCCCCTTAACTGTATAGCTTAGGTTGCCGGCTCCACTACCCCTTAACATGAATAAAACAGCTATGGATAGAACTAAGACACCTAAGCTGAACCTTATTACAGCCTTACCTAATGAGCCAAGGACTCCTATGCGTAACCCTAGTAATGACCCTATTATTGCGAATAGCGTATAGGGTACTGATGATACCAGAACTAACCTGAAGTTAGCTAAATTACTGCCCAGATATTGCCTTGAACTCACCAGTGAACTCATTGTAGCTATAGCCAATCCAGTGCTTCTAATAATATCCATGTTAATCGGCGTGAAGGCCATCATTATTGGGGTAAATAAAACCGCACCACCAACACCGGTTAACGCAGCCACAATACCAATCACTACGCATACGCATGCTAGTGATGTAAAGAAGATTACTTGCGATGATAAAAATCCTCCCCCGACTACGGCGAATATTAACATGCCTAGTGTCATATAGCTCACTACCCATATTAACATTATCTTGAAAATTTTACCTTTAATAACTTCATAATTAGCCTTAACATTAAGGGCCTTTAAAAGCTCATTAATATTCCAATGTGATTTCCCACATCTTATATATGACAAGTTACATTAACGTTTACGCAGCCAAAAATGCAGGTAATGCTACAACCGCTAACATGAGGTTTACAATAACTATTAGCGAGAAAGCCATGTACAACACATCACGTTCAAGTGCAAACCTGACGGTGTTAAGTATTATCATTGTTACGGGTATCGCTATGAGCGTGATTAGGCCCAGCAGCATTACGCATAGTCCATCTAGTCTCACTGCGCCATCAATAACTGTTAGTAATCCAATCAGTGATGTGTTGATTTGGCTGGATGGATCCATTACCATGCCTAACGTGTAGCCTAAACCACGCCCCTTAATGACCATTAACATGAGACCCATGATCATTAAGGTAACGCTGACCAATACACCATACCTAAGTAAGCTACTGGTTATGTTTATGAACCTCTCCTCAATACGGCTTACGCCACTGGGTTGCGTGCGATATAGTATTACTGTCTCATCTGTGGTCTCACTAAGCCTGTGTGAAATCATTAAGTAAAGGACGCTGATTATTACGGCTGCAAACACTGCAGATATTACATTCCTCTCCAGGGATGTCAATGGCATTAGGTGCTCTTTACTTAACCCCCTGAGTACCATCCTTAACCCGAAGTACGCAAGTATGGTTACGAAAATCCACCTAATCTGCCTATTAGTAATCCTAACCAGTAGCCTGGTGCCCATCATTGAACCAGCCAGTACACCCACCGCAGCGGCCACTGCTATGAAGGGTTGTATGTAGCCTAGGTACCAGTATATGCTACTCCCGGTTGCTGCTGTTACTCCTATCATGAAGTTGCTTGTTGTTGTGCTTACCTTCATTGGTAGGTTCATTGCCCAATCCATACCAAGAACCTTAAGAGCACCACTACCAATACCAAGCAAACCACTAATAAAACCAGCAAAAAACATAATCAACTCACCCAACCACCAACGAACACCCCAATACCTATACCACACTTTAAGTGCTGGGTCATAGCAAACCCCATAAAGCCTAAGCCGCTTGGTGGTCCAGTCAGGCTTATGTAATGGTGGCAGTTCGCATGTACTTCTTTGAATTGTTGGGATTATAGATAGTAGCAGCACAACGCCGAACATTGTGTATATGATCCATGTTAGGCCATGTTCATAAACGTAGTTAGCCGTTAAAGAACCAATTATCGCTCCACCTGTCGTTGCTGTGACTAGGCTTATCCCAATTCTATCATTTGCCAGTCTCCTCTTAACGTATACGCTTGCTGAACCAGCTGAGGTGGCTATGGTTGATATTAGGGCTGAACCTGAGGCATACATCATGGGTATGTTGAGGAATAGCGTAAGCACAGGGGTAAGGACAACCCCACCACCCAAACCGGCCAGTGCACCAAGTATACCAGCAAATACACCAGCTATCATTATCTCGGTGAACCTTAATAGTGCAATTATACTAAAAATCATTAATGACCGCTATTTTATCCATATTTAAAGTATTCTTTCACAATGTAAGATAAATATGATAAGTTAAATATTAACATAAACTAAAAGCTATATATTTCACATTCATAAGTCAACATTTAATCCTCATTGCAGTAATGATTTATTATACCTATAGGTAAAGTTATATGTATCTTAGTATTATGTAAAGCTTCGCCGTTCCCTTAAGATACGTTATTAAGCCTATCTAATCTAGTGTTCATGAATCATAAGATGCCTGCCGTACTACCTCTCATATTCTATGAATAGGTAGTTGGATTCCCTACCAAAGTCTATAATCTTCCCACCTAATAGTGGGATTGCCCTTTTAATCATTATGAAGCATGTGTATTCATCTAGAAGCACCCTATACCTCCTGTTGGGTTGACATGTCTGGTAGATGGTTAGGAACTTTTTGAGTGAATCACATCCAAGCCCCCTAAGGTCAATATGCTCAGGCTTACTTTCCTGCTTACCCGCCCTAGATTCAAGAATCCTCTTAATTATCCTCCTCTTTAGCTCATCTACTTCGTCACTCATTGGTTTATGAATTGCCGGTTGAGTTTTAGGCTTATTGATCAGTGCATTATATGCATTTTAGGCGAAGGGTGATATGAAGTCTTCAACCTTAGGCAGTTCCTTGGGCAGCCCCTTCTTCTCCCTTATCGACAATATTAGACTCTCGCGGAGACTCTCAGGCACTGGTGCCCAGCGTGAGAATTGTAGGCTCCAGAAGACCTTACCGGTTGTGGCGCTCCTAAGCTCATCACTAATGTTGAATGACTCTATTACGGGTATTTCACCCTTAATGACCACCTCCATGGCTTCAGTCTGGGTGACGTCAATGACCCTACCCCTATGCCTAGTTATCACACTTGTGACAGGGCCCATGTTGTCAACGGTGGTCTTGGCATCAATTAGGAGTAGTGGCTCAAGTAGCGTTGGGTTTGCTGATAGTATGCTGGCGAATATGGCGTTCTTGGTGGCTGGCATTATCTGGGCTGGGCCCCTATGGGCTGGGTCCTCGTGAACCACGGCATCGTGTAGGATTACCTTGACACCCCTCACCGGTTCCTGGGCCAGTGGACCAGCTGACACTGACCATCTGAAGCCCTGGATTATGTAATCCCTAATCTCCCTCAGGTGCTGTATGCCACTTGTCTTATCAATTAGGACGTTGATGTACTGGTTATCTATCGCCCAAATACCCCTAGCCTCATCAGTATCCCAGTTAGCCTTCTCCCTGAGTATCCTAGCCCTTTCCCTCGGGTCCATGTCCTCGGTGATCTCACTGTACTGTATTAGGCTTATTGACTCCTCGTCAAGCGGCTCAACGCTTATGTAAAGCCTATTATGCTTATTAGGCGACTTACCCTCAAAGACCTGCGACCTAGCCCTAACAGTCTCCCTAAACCTAACCAGTGGTTGGGATACGACGAAGTCCAGGCCAGTCCTATCCTTCAGCAGCCATGTGGCTATCTCAAGGTGCAGCGTGCCCACACCGCTGAGTAGTACCTGACCGGTCTCCTCATCAATCTTAAGGCTTAATGTCGGATCCTCAATCACCAGGTCCCTAAGCCCCTCAACAAGCTTAGCTAAGTCATTCGGGTTCTTGGGCTCTATGGCAACGGTCACCACGGGCTCTGACACGTACCTCATCTTCTCAAAGGGCGGTATGTCCTTAATCGAGGGTGCCACCAACGTGTCACCAGCCCTGGCCTCATCAACACCCATTAAGGCCACTATGTTACCCGCCATGACCTCAGGCACTATTATTCTGCTTGGACCCATGTACAGGTAGGTCTGCAGGACCCTCTTAGTCAACTTCTGGCCGATTATATAGACCTCGTCACCCTCCCTAATAGTCCCGCTGAACACCCTGCCTGTCGCTATTAAACCGGCATGCGGATCCTTATTAACCTTGCTAACCGCTATGACCAATGGCCCATTTGGATCTGCATCAAGCAGTGCCTTACCTATTGGGCTGTTTAAGTCACCCCTCCACAACTTGGGAACCCTGTATTTCTGCGCCACGTTGGGGGGTGGGGTATGTTCAATTATCATAGTTAGAAGCGTCCTGTAGAGCGGGAACTCCTGGGCCAGTTCATCAACAGCATTCCTCTCGTAGGCGTCCATTATGTAACTGAACTTAATCCCCTTCTCCTGCATCATTGGTATCGTTAAGCCCCACTTACTCAACGCTGAACCAAAGGCCACCTGCCCCTTATTAACGCTAACCTTCCACTTCTCCTTAAACTCCGGTGGGGCATAGGTGTCTATGAGTGAGTTGAACTCCTTTGTTATGTAAAGTATCCTATTGCCTATATCCTGGGGGGATAGCCTAAGCTCCTTTATCAACCTGTCAATCTTATTTATGAAGAGGACTGGCCTAACCATCTCCTCCATGGCCTGCCTAACCACGGTCTCGGTCTGGGTCATGACGCCCTCAACGGCGTCAACAACCACCAACGCCCCATCCATAACCCTAAGTGACCTCGTTACGTGGCCGGTGAAGTCGACATGACCTGGTGTATCAACGAAGTTTATTAGGTATGGTTTACCACCGTACTCGAAGTATAGGCTTATGTTAGCTGCCTTAATGGTCATCTGCCTAAGCTGCTCAATCTCCACGTAGTCCATGGCTAAGGCCTTACCGGCAACCTTGGGGCTAAGTAAACCTGCACCCATGAGAAGCGAGTCCGTGGTTGTCGTCTTACCGTGGTCAACGTGGGCTAGTGTACCAACGTTCCTGATCTGCGATGGATTCCTCATTATGTCTAGAATGTCCTCTATCTTCTTCTCAACAATCCTAACTGACATCCATGATCACGCAGACCTTCCTATAAGCTTATATAAAGTTTTCTCAGGAATATGCAGGGCACGGTTAGAAGTACCTATACCTTGGCCTAGACCCAAACCTAGTCACCCTCCTGTACCATAGGTAGCCGTAGGCTATGCCAACTATGAAACCCAGCAGGTGTCCTAGGTAGGCTATGCCGAAGCTTGCGGCGAAGGGCGTTAGGAGGAATATGATTGCTATTATGTTCCACGGGTTCGATAGTATAACCCACCTATCCGGTAAAGCCAGTATGAAACCAACCATCCCAAACAAAGCCCCTGAGGCACCCGCCATGATTGTGCCTTGCCCATATAGGTATATTGAGAGGGCCGCTGCGAAGCCCGATATCAAGTAAACCCTCCACATGATTCCTGCGCCATACCTACGCTCGAAGAAAGGCCCTATGAAGAACAAGGTAAGCATGTTGAATACGTAGTCCAGTATGGTTGGGTCGAAGAACATTGAGGTGACTAGGCCAAGGGGCCATGGCACATACGGTGACATTAACCAATCGGAGAGTAGGAGACCTATTGCATTAGCCGCATTGCTTAAGCCAATGTACTGGAATACGAGGAATGGTATTGATAGTGCACTGTTTATGATTATTATCATTGCGGTAGTCCTAGCATTAACATGCATGGGTTGACCAAGCATCAAACGACCAATGGGTTAATGGGGTATTACTTTAAAACTTTATTCCCAGTGGTAACACATGTTCCTGATAGGCCTAAACTACTGGAGTAAGGGTGGTGGGCCATTAATGTGGAGGTTCTTTAATGAGGAGGTGGTTGATAAGGAACTTGCCCAAATAAGGGAACTGGGTGTTGATGTGATTAGGGCCTTCGTGTACTGGCCAGACTTCCAGAGGGAGCCAGGTAAGATTGATGAGGAGATGCTTAGGAGACTGGGAAGGTTCCTAGACCTGGCGCATAAGCATGACGTGGGGGTCTTCCTAACCTTCGTGGTTGGTCACATGTCCGGTGAGAACTGGGACCCCCAGTGGAGGGGTGGTAGGGACTTCTTTGAGCTTAGAAATGAAGTTAAGACCCTCATGGAGACTGTGGTTTCGAGGTTTAGGGGGCACCCGGCGATTAGGGGTTGGATACTCAGTAATGAGTTACCCATCTACGCAACCTCAAGCGAGGAGAGGGTGACTGACTGGATTAGGGAAATGTCCAGTTTAATCAAGTCCCTTGACGGAGCCCACTGGGTTAGTACAGGTGATGGGTGCTGGGGCATTATGGGTGCCTTCAATGGGTTTAACCCGTATAGGTATAGGGATTACGTGGATTACATGGGTCCCCACTTCTACACACCAGACACGGATGCCTTCAGGCACACTGTAATGCCCCAGTTGATTATTAAGGCCTGTAGGGGGCTTGGGAAGCCCACTATACTTGAGGAGTTTGGCGCATCCTCAACACTAGGCTCCGATGAGCACATAGCGGGCTACTACAGGGTGCTCCTAGCGGGTTCACTGGTCAGTGGCGCAGTTGGGGCGTGGGGCTGGTGCTACAGCGACTTCCCCCTAACCAACCAGAGACCCTACTCCCACCACCCACACGAACTTAGGTTCGGTGTAACCACGGTTAACTGGGAGGTTAAGCCCCAGGGTAATGAGTTGACAAGGTTCTCTAGGCTAGTGTCAACGCTTGGTGATGTTGAGCCGGTTGAGGATCCCGTGGCCTTACTAATCCCATCCTACGTCTACTGGAGTTACCCATTCACCTCTAGGGATGATGCAAGGAGGATATCGGCTGCGTTATTAGCATCATACTCCATGCTGGTGCAGAATGGCCTAAACCCGAGGGTTATAATTGAGGAGCCGTTAACTGATAACGTACTCATTGAGGGGGGTAAGACTAGGATAGGGGGTGACGTTAAGGTTCTGTTCTTACCCTGCGCATTAAGGTACCTGGCCCAAACCCAGGAGGAGGTTAGGAGGTTTGTTGAGAATGGAGGCGTCGCCGTGGTTTCATACTGCTACGGGTTCTGGATGAACATTGACTGGGCCATTAAACTAGACCTATACTACAACTACCCCATAACTGCCGATGGCTTAAGCACAGTGGTTGATGGGGTTAGTATCAATGTGCCTGCGATGGGTTACAATTACGATAGGGCTATAGCCAGGGTTAGTGGTGGTGAGGTTCTGCTTAAGGATTCAATGGGTAACCCCGTGATAGCCTACTCTAACGTTGGGGCTGGTAGGGTCTACTTCATAGCTTACCCAATAGAGTACTGGCTGGGCATGAACCCCAAGCCCTTTGAAAACCACGACGCCCACCTAATCTACAGCCTAATACTGAGGAGGGAGGGCTTCAACGTCCAGACACCGAGCAAGTGGGTTCAGGTTGCTAGGCTTAAGTCGGCTAGGTACAACTACACGGTTTACATCAACCACAGTTGGAGTGACATCAAGATTAACGTAAACGGCATTAACGTTGAGTCAGGTGAGAGGATAAACGGGGAGTATGTGATTAAAGGCAAGGACTACCTGGTTTTAAGAACGTAACCCATTGAATGTGGTATTACTATATAATAAAACTTGAGGACTCATTTATTGACTATTCAAGTGAAAAGCAATATAAAGTATCAGCAGCATCGGTTAGCATGGAGGGGGTGTTAGTAGCCTTAGCAATACCCTTCAGGGATGGTAAGGTAGATGTTGAGGGCTTAGGTAGGCACGTATCGTCCCTAGTTAAGGAGGGCGTCAACGGCTTCTTCCCCCTAGGCACCACCAGTATGGGTGTGCTACTTAACGTTGAGGAGAGGAGGATCGCCCTCGAGACCATTTCCGAGAACTCCAATGGCCTACCCATTGTTGTTCAAGTCGGCTCCACGGACTGGTCAACGGTTGTTGAGACTGTTAAACTGGCTGAGAAGTTCAATGCCGAGGCCATAGCCTCAATAGTGCCTATTTACTACAAGCCGGATTACGATACCATTAAGCTCTACTTCAGTAAGCTAAATCAATTAACAAGTCTACCGATATTCATCTATAACATACCAGGCAACGTGGGGTTTAACGTAACACCCGACCTGGTTGCGAGGCTAATTAAAGATGGAGTGAGTGTGGGTGGGGTGAAGGATAGCAGTGGGGATATAGGTCAAGTCATGAGGTTTGTCGAGATGGGCCTTGAGGTGTTCAATGGGTCAGACCACATAGTAACGTTAGCAACCCTAGTGGGTGCGAAGGGGTGCATATCGGCTTTATCAAACTCAGTTACTGGCCCAGTCATCGAATCCTATAGACTGGTTAAGGATGGTGATGTTAAGGGGGCCTTAAAGGCCCAGTCACTGGTAGCTAAGGTGAGGGATTTAGCCAGCAAATACCCAAAGCCAGCCGTGTACTATAGCCTAGTTAAACTGCTTAAATACGACTTCGGCGGTGTAAAAGAGCCGCTGGTCAGGAACCTGACCAGGGAGGAGGAGACTGAGTTAGCTGCTGAGTTGAGTAAACTGGGGTTGAAGGTTAGGTTTAACTAAGCCCAAAAGCTCTAAACGTACACGTTATACTTAATTATTGCCATGGGTTCAATGTTCCTCAGTATGTAAACCTCCTTGTAGAAGCCCTTGTTTAACACGCCCATGAATAAGAAGTCCTCTATGCCATTTATACTCACGGTGTATGAGAACAGGAACCTGTTGAGGCCGTAGGTTAATGAGGCCAGTTCAACAGCACCACTACCAGCGTTAAACTCGTAAACTGGATTGGGCTGCGCGTCATTGTGCACTAGGCTTGGCAAGAGGACGGGTTCAATGGGCCAGGGCTCAAATCCGCTGCCGGCCTGCTTCAACCTGTAGGCGAAAACCTTCTCTATGGTTTTCCTACCTAGCTTATTCTCGTCAATCCTCTTAACCAAATCATCAGTGCTCTTAAAGTCCAAGAGGGCCTCTAGGTAAACCAACTCATCCTCCGCGAAGTACCTTATGTAGGGTACCTCGAAGCTTGTAACCTCAACGCCGTTAATATCCTCAACATGGTACTTAACCTTCCTCACGTACTCCAATTCACCAGTCCTCCTCTCACCCTCACTCAAGTCAATCACCTAGAATTCGACTTAACTTAGTTTACGTGAATTACTATAATCGCATTTTAGGTTTAAAAACTTAACCCACTGGAGCTAGGTGAACCTCGACCCTGCCATTAACACCCCTCAACTCGCTTAGCTGGCTGATCACGTAACTCCTAACGTCCCCTGGTTTAATACTTACAAGGGGACCCTTGGACTCGTCGTAAACCTTCCTTATCAACGGTTCAGGCTCAGACCCATCTGGGCACTTGACCATTGCACTGAATGGTACAACGTAGTCCCTAAAGCCCCTGCACCTATAGACTTGCTTAAAGCCAGGTATCTTACCCCTCTTGGTTAGCGGAATCCAGGAACCCCTCTCCTCGTCGTAGTACTCCACTATATCCATGCTTATATCTATGCTCGGCGGGAATGCTATCGATGTGCCAACCCCGAAGGAGTCCACTACGTCTTTCAACTCCTCCACAGAGTCCTCGTTGAGTCCACCACTCACCACTATCTTAACGTTACTGTAACCGGCTAGGTTAAGTGCCCATCTAACTTCCTCAACAATGGCCCTCATGTCACCCCTCCTGCTGCTTGGCGTGTCAAGCCTAACACCGCTAAGCCTACTACCCAGTAACCTAGCCGCCATTAGGGCCTCCTCTCTTTCATCATAGAATGTGTCGGCGAGCACTATCCTAGGTACGTCACCTGGTAGGGCCTTATCAAACCATACCCAGGCCATGGTGTGGTCCCCCTTGACAGCCCTGAAGACTATCATTAATGCGTGGGGCATTGTACCTGAGGCTTGGATGCCCAGTAACCTAGCCCCAACTACGTTGGCCACCCCGTCGCAGCCGCCCATGTAGGCTGCCTTATCGGCCATTGGCTGTATGATTGGGTGGAGGGCCCTGGCTCCGAAGAATAGGCACTGCTTATCCATAATCCTGTACTTGATCCTGGCAGCCTTTGATGATATGGATGAGTAGTGCCTAAGTATACCCAGTATCGGCGTCTCGTAAACAGCGAAGTCGGCGTAACTACCCTCAATGACCATTAGGGGTTCCTTTGCTTGGAAAACCGCACCCTCGGGCATGGAGTAGATGTTAACCCTAAGCCCAGCCCTCTTAACCATTTCAAGGACTTCACCAAGGCCCGTGTACACTGCCCACTCGTAGCCCTCGGGTAGGTTCATTACGTGGAACTCGGCCCTAACCTTAACCTTATCTAACCCAGCTGCCTTAAGCACCTCCACAGTCCTGAGGAAGTATACGTCCGTCACCTCACCCCTAATGACCTCATCCTCACTGGCCACGGAGAAGGCTCTACTCATGGTGAACTCACCTGGCCTTGGTGGTTAATAAGCACTAGCGTGCAGTTTAAGCGCTAGCCAACCACATCCTTAACCTGCTCGAGGACAGCTATGATCTGGAGTATGAGGACCCTACTATACGTTGGCATATTCGGGTCTGATAATGCGTCGTCCAGTAGGCTGACCACTGTTGATGCCCTTAACCCAGGGCTCATCTGGTTATTCCTAAGTATCCTGGCAGCCTCACTGGCGGCCCTCCTTATGTTCCTTGGGATGCCCATGTCGTGTATTATCCTCTCCAGGTAGTACAGCGCCTGGGCTATCTTCTCATTAGCCTCATTACTGGTCAGCGATGACATAGCTTATAGGTTACCCCCATGGCTTAATAAGTTTTTTACAACATAAACAGTACAGCCAACCAGTACTCAATACTTAACGCATATATGCAGGGAACATGACTGATGCACTGTGTGAACCGTTGATGCGGCATTGTTCACCGTCTTGTCAATATTTAAATATGCCTAATCAATGGCCTTAGTAATGTTCGTAAACGGCAAGTACCTTATTGGCAGGGACTTCGCGTTCCCGGAGTATAGGCCCAGGTTCCCAGTCTCATACCCGTACCTAGTTAGGAGGATGATTGCCCAGGTGGAGGTGCTGTTTAACGATAGTAGGCTTAGGGGTAGGGTCATTTACGAGGTCATACCTAAAAGGCAGTTAAGCCACCTTGAGTTGAACGCCGAGGAGATGAGCATCGTGTCCACCAGCCACCGGAGGGATTACGATGGGTCAGTGCTTAGGCTTTACTTCGACCCCCCACTTCAGCCATCGCAGAACACAGTTATTGAGGTTAACTATGAGACCAGGCCCAGGAAGGGGGCCTACTTCGTCAAACCTAGTAGGGGTAGCGGTAACACGGCACTAATGGTTTGGACGCAAGGTGAGAGTGAGGATAATAGGTACTGGTTACCGTTACCCGACAACCCTAATATAAAATTCCCAACTGAGCTTGAGGTGACCGTACCCAAGGGCATGATTGCTGTGTCCAATGGCGTACTGGTTGATGTTAAGGATCTTGGCGATAAGTCAACGTGGCGCTGGGTCTTCGATTACCCACACTCCCCATACCTAATAGCCTTCGCCGCTGGTGAATTTGAGAAGCTTGAGACCGAGTGTGATGGTGTTAAGCTGGAGTACTACTGGCCTAAGGGCCGGTATGGCGACCCCCAGGTCACCTTTGCGGCCACCTGCGATGCAATAAGGTTCTTCAGTGAGTACACCGGTGTCAGGTACCCTTACCCAGTCTATAAGCAGGTTGCTGTCCATGAATTCATATACGGTGGTATGGAGAATACAACAGTGACTATACTAACCGACACCACCATGCATACCAGGAGGGAGGAGTGCCCGTACGATGAGTGGCCGTGTAGGGGTAGGGAGGATTTTTCTTCTGATGGTTTGGTTGCTCATGAGTTGGCTCATCAGTGGTTTGGTGACTTGGTTACCACTAGGGATTGGGGTAACATTTGGCTTAACGAAGCCTTCGCAACTTACTTCGATGCGTTATACACCCTACACAGTAGGGGTTTTGACGAATTCGCCTATAGGCTTTACCAGAACCTTAGAGCCTACCTGGATGAGTATAGGCGTTACTCAAGGCCAATAGTGACGAACCTATACTCAATACCGGAGGAAATGTTTGATAGGCACACCTACGAGAAGGGCTCACTCGTACTACACACGTTAAGAAGCATAATAGGGGAGGAGAACTTCAGGAAAGGAATTGAAACATACTTGACTAGGCATAGGTTCAGCAACGCAGATACAGAGGACCTAAGGAGGGCAATGGAGGAGACTTCAGGAGAGGACTTAACATGGTTCTTTAGGCAATTCGTGTACTCAGCAGGACACCCAGTCCTTAAGGTCTCGTGGAGCTGGCTACCGGAGGAATCAGCGGTAAAGCTTAGTATTAGCCAGACTCAGGGCGAAGACTCATACCCCATATACAGGCTGCCGCTGGAGGTTAAGGTGGTTTATGATGGGGGTGGTGAAGTTAAGTCATTAAACATTGATGAGAAGGAGCACGTGTTCTTCATCAATTCACCCAGTAAGCCAAGGTACATCTGCATTGACCCCAAGTTTAAGGTGTTTAAGGTTGTTCAGTTCGATAAACCCGTTGAGGAGGCAATAAACGAGCTCAGCGATGAGGATGTAATGTGCAGGATAGAGGCCATTAATGCACTCGCCAAAAACGCAAGCCCAAGGGCCGTGGAGGCCTTGGCTAGGGTTGTTGAGAAGGATCCATTCTGGGGTGTTGCAGTTGAGGCAGCTAATGCATTAGGTAAAATTGGGGGATCATTGGCTAAGGGCGAGTTGATTAGGCTACTTAAACTGGTGACTCACCCAAGGGTTAGGAGAAGCATTGTGGATGCGCTAGGTAACTTCAGGGGTGATTCAGAGGTAGCTAAGGTGCTACTCAGCATTGCTAAGGATGATAAGGAGTCTGATTACGTCAGGTACGCTGCCCTGGTTAGCCTAGGTAAGTTAAGGATTAGGGACCTTGAGGGTGAGTTAATGAAGGCCCTTGAATACGGCGGCTTCAACTTCATACTAACCCAAGGGGCGGTGAGGGGGTTGGGTGAATTAGGCACCGACGACGCCTTTAAGGTTGTGTTGAACTACACTGAACCCGACAAACCAACCCTGGTTAGGGCGGCAGCGGTGATGGCGCTCAGTGGGTTTATTGATAGGAGGGAGGCCCTAAATAGGCTGATTGAGCTGGCTAGGGATGAGCAATTCAGGGTTAGGTATGCAGTGGTTGCGGTGGCTGATGAGGTTAAGCACCCGGCTCTACTGCCGATGCTCGATGACTTGGCCTCAAGGGACCCTGATGGCAGGGTGAGGAGACTCGCCAGGGAGGTTGCTAAGAGGATCAGGGATCAGCTTGAGAGGGGTGTTGAGTACCAGAGGTTGAGGGAGGAGTTAGAGCAGGTTAGGGAGGAGCATAGGCGTTTAATGGAGGAGATAGGTAGATTAGAGAGAAGGTGATCAACTTAAAGTATTTAAAAGTGAACCCACGTTCAATTACTACTTTTGTTTAAGGGAAAGTATTTTAAGCGGCCCTCAAACCTTCGAACCATGGGTAAGAGGAGGAAGACCCGTAAATTGCTTGTAAGGTCTAAGAGGAGGTTACCCACCGTGTTTCAATGCCCCTACTGCGGGTCAGTGGCGGTTAACGTGTCTGTGTCTAAGAAGGAGAATAAGGTTAAGGTCGTGTGTGGGGTGTGTGGGCTTGAGGCTGAGTTTGATAGGATAAATGGCCTGCTACCAGTAGACTACTACAATAAGTTTGTTGATAAGTACTTCGCCGGTGAGTTAAAGCCAGCCAGGCAGGCTGAGGTTAGGGCCAGTGCCGTTAATAATCAGCAGAATCAAGGCATCATAGACAGTGATGAGGGTATAGAATACCTGGATGCCCCTGAACCAGACGCCGACGTTGAGGAGGAGTAATAGCTTAAAACTCCCACGGACAGGAATGATTAATGGCTGTGTTTGAGTTACTAACGGGTAAGCTACTGGAGATGGGGGCATTACACTTCTCACTACTAGACCCCGATAAGGTAACCCTAGAAAAGTTCGTCGAACTCGCCAAGGGGGCTGAAAAAGCTGGGTCGGATGCAATAATGATTGGGGGTAGCTACGGTGTCAACGAGAACACACTCGATGATTACATAGAGGCTGTGAAACGTGAGGTTAAACTCCCCATAATACTCTTCCCAGGCAGTGTGGCTGGGTTAAGCAGGAAGGCTGACGCTGTGCTCTTCCTCTCGGTACTTAACTCAACAGACCCATACTACATAATCGGCGCCCAGGTTCAAGCAGCCGTGTTAATAGCTAAGCGATACAGGAACCTTGAGACTATACCAATGGCGTACATAATAGTGGGGGAGGGGGGTGCGGCTGGCTTCGCCAGTTACGCTAAGCCGATACCGTACCACATGGAGGACGTTATAGTCGCATACGTCCTAGCGGCCCACTACCTGGGGTTCCCGTTAATATACATTGAGGCTGGGTCAGGGGCCAGGGAACCAGTGCCACCCAGCGTAGTGGCTAAGGCTAAGAGGGCGGTGGGTAATAGGGTGCTGATCGTCGGGGGAGGCATAAGGAGCCCAGAGGCCGCCTACTCAATAGCCCTGGCAGGTGCTGATGTAATAGTGACTGGGACCGTGATAGAGGAATCACCTGCCGTCGTGCTTAAAGACATTGTTGATGCTGTTCATAAGGGTGGCCGGAGGAGACTTAACGGTATGACCAATACGAGTAGTGGACCTAAGGCCTCTTAGCCACTATTATGAAGCCTGTGTGGGATAAGGTCCACGTATTGGGCCTAACCTCACCTGGTATTGTCTTCCATTCCCTCCAATTAACCTCAAACATCTTAACATCTATTAGCCCACTATCCACCATACTCCTGATAACCCTCTCCACCTGGTTAATCGTCGGTACGTAAACCGCAATATTACAACCATGCCTCAGTGAATCAGCTACAACAGGTATTGCACTCCACGGGTCACCCATGTCAAGCAGAGCCGAGTCAAAATATGAGCTAGGCAGCTTAATCCTCGATACGTCACCGTTTATCAAGTCAACCACGTCTAAAATACCCATGATCCTGAGGGTCTCCCTGGCAACCTCAATGTACCTGGGGTTCCTCTCAATGGATACTAAGTGCCCCCAGGGCCCTATGTAGGTGGCTATTATCGACGCTGCATAGCCGCTACCTAAACCAGCCTCAAGGACTCTGCTACCGGGCTTAACGTTGAGCATTATTAATAGGGCTGAGGAGTCCTTAGGATATATGGGTTGGGTAACCCTGGGCATTTTAAGCAATACATCAACCATGTCAGGCTTGGTTACGTAGAAGGCATGGCCAAGGTTAGTGAGCACCCTTGAGCCGTAGGGCTTACCGATAATCTCACTCATCTTTAGGATACCCCTAACCGTACTGATAACCCCACCCCTCCTAACCTTAGCCACTACCCTAATCCCATTACTATGCCAAAGTAATACATAGTCACCCTCCTTAACCGTATCCATTGTTAAATGGACCCAGGTGAACTTTAATAAGTTTAAACACCTCCAAGGTCTTTAATGTGAACCTCAAAGTTCCTTTGCCTGAGACCAAGCTTAATACCCAATGGGTAAAAGACACCCAGCGAAACAGCGACCGTTATGACCGTAGCCCAGGTGTACGGTATGATGCTTAACGCCCCATCTGAACCGATGTACGTCATTAAGGTTAAGAATCCTATTAACCCCATGTACCATGTGGCCTCAAGCCAACCTTCCCTAACCCTGTAAAGTAGTGCAAATATCAAAGTCGCCACGGATATTAGTAGCACTGAGTATGGGACCGCAGGCCAGCCACTCCAGAAGACTATTAGTGACGAAGTGGCGAAGGCTATTATTGACACAACCCAACCCCCAGGTACGTTGAACTTGGATGCACCCTGCAGCTTAAGAACCATCATGGCTATGGGGTTTGTGGCAAAACCAATGTAACCGGCTACGGTTGTATAACTGACCAATGCATAAAGCCCTGGTATGGGTGCGAAGAGGAATGATATTGCAGCGCCGATTAGGCCGAAGGCTATTAGGGCCCAGTAGGGTATGTAGTACCTTGGGTGTATTTCACCCATCCTCTGACTAATAAGCCTTGACCTTGCAACAGCCAGCATCACCCTCGTACCTGCACCCATGTATACGAAGCCAACCATGAATAAGGCAACTGTTAGGTAAATCATCGGTAATGCGTACATTATGGGGAGGTGGTAGGCTGAGGCCAACATGTAATATGGGTTCCTGGCTATGTTAAGTAAAGCACCCCAGTCACCCTCAGGCAGGCTTAATGCCCTCCAATCCGTGCTTAGCACGAATATAGCCGCGAAGGTAATGTAGATAACCGCCTGCCCGATAACAGTTAATATTAGGCCCCATATCAAACTCCGCCTCCTCTTAACCTCCTCCGCAAAGTCAGGTATTGTCCTGGCCCCACCGAAGGAGAACATGGCTATGGGCATCGCTGCGAAGAGACCGGTTATTCCATAGGGCATGAAACCCCCGTAGTGAGATAGGTTCTTTAAGGCATATGGGTTAAACTTCAAGGCAACAATTATGAACGTGATGGCCATGATTGCGTATAGGGCGTATTTAATAGATCCCATAACCCTGCTTGATGCTGTGAACACCTCTATGCCGTAGTAGTTTAGAGGAACCATGAGCAGTATGATTATCAGCGCAATAATGCCTCCTATTAATGTTAAGTTGCCTGTGGCTGGGTTAAGGACTTGCGGGAAGAATTCATGTATAACCAGGGCCACGAACACGTATGACTCCAATGGTGGTATGAAGAGGTACCAAATTAGGTCAGCCATACCATTTATTAGGCTTGTGGCCTGGCCATGACTATATATTGCAAACCTAGAAGGCCCACCAGCCTCTGGGAAATCCATTGTAATATCCAGGTATGTTAAGGCCACGAAGATGTAAAGTATGGGGGCAAGTGTATACGCTAAAATACCCGCTGGACCGGCATTAGCGGCTACCTTTTGAGCGCCATAAAATATCGCGCCGCCTATTGACCCAGCAATACCAATGAATAATAGGTCAGCTAGGCTTAGGTGCCTCTTTAACCTAGTCGGTCGTTGCTCAGAAGCCATGCTAGGGTGCATCCATGCTGGTTTATAAATGTTTGCATAAGACTTTATATTCCTCTTCAAAATATTTGATATTTTTAATAAATATAATTAATCATATGATAGGAATGAACATTTCCCTACGAGGATTTTCACCCTTTATTTATAGAGTAATTTTCCTTTACTCAACATAATATATAATCATTGAACCTAGTTTAAACAATTGATGATTAAGGTTAAGTTAATTAATTCATATGGGCGACCTTATTATGCATATTCTTTAAAGTAGTGATGCCTCATTATTGTTGAATATTCATTAGGTTCTTAAGTGTGTTTACAAGCGTCTTAATATGTTCATAGGCAGGTGTGTTTTTGTTAAGCTTAATGAGCCTCATTCTACCTACAGTAACCTCCTTAACTATGCCCATCTCCTCTAATGCTCTAACATGCTTAAGTGTTAACGTGTAGTTTGAGCCTATTGTCTTGGCTAATTGCGATATGCTTAGTTCCCCAAGTTCATAAAGTGTTAGTATTATTTTTATGCGGATCTTCGACTTCATTATACCGTCGACGAGGTTCATGGTGTTCACCTGACCGCTAACTCAAATTCAACTAGCCTTGTTAATTCCTGGGCGAGTACGTCTAGGGATTCGTAGGGTATTGATATTAGGGTTGTCCTACCCCTCATGCCCTTGCCCGAGGGCCTTGTCTCAATTATCCTCCAGGTGTTCTCCATGTCCTTTAGGTAATGCCAAAGCTGACCATGGCTACGCCTGCTCCTTAACCCATACTTCTCACAGATCATTATATACTCGTCCTCAGCCTCACCGAAGGTTACGTAGGCTGAGTCTCTTTTTCTACGGAGGGCGTTTACTATGGCTAGTAGGAAGAGCTTCTCGTGGAGATCCATTCCCCTTAACTCACCCACATGAATCACCAGTGTATTCTTCACCGCATACCTAACGTGCTCGGGGAGTATTCTCCTTGACCCCCTCTGCTGGGCCGTTAGGGCTGACTTCCACAGTATCTCTATGGCCTGCTTGGCATTACCCCTACCCTCATTGCCGCCGCTTGCCCCCGTTACATCAGCAATCATCTCGAGGACTTCGTCATTGTAGGTCCCTGGCATTAAAGCCGCCTGGGCCCTATCCCTAAGTATTTCGTATATCTGGTCCTTGGTGTAGGGCGGGAACCTAATTATGTTGTTGCCCAACGTGCTCTTAGCCCCTGCATCAAGCTTAACGAGGAGTGAATCATCTCTGTCTATGAGGATTAGCGAGAAGTGGTAGTCATGCTCACCAATGTGCTCATCGTAAAACCTAATCAACGTACCTAGTGCATCGGCGCCGCTGTTATTGACTATGTGGAAGACGTCGTCTAAAACTACCACTATGTAGATTCCATTATCCTTAAGGTGGTCGTAGATTATCTCAAGGATCTCCTCCGACGAGAAGCCACGCCTAGGTATACTTATCTTCAACGACTCCCCAATGAACCTAACGGCAGAATGCATGGTCCTGTGGGTCCAGCATGGAACATGGATGAACCTAACGGTGGAATTCCTTGAAGCATACTCACCAAACTTAATGCTCGTGATCGTCTTCCCAGTGCCAGTACCCCCGATAAGCAGCGCCCTGGCGTAGAATGAACCAGGCGACTTTAAGTAGTCACCGAACATCATGTTAAGCATGTTCATCTGCTCTTCCCTATCAATCAGCCTTGGTGGTATGTAATCGGGTGTTAATGCCGCTGCATTCCTAATTATTAAATCACCCATATTACACTACTCTCTATTCTACTTTAAAACTTTAATGCTTACTAAGGAGTAAACTTCCCTAGTGCTTTAAAAGTTTTAAGGTTTTTATATCTCCTTAAATACCTAACGAATAAAAACGAATATTACTTTATATTTATAAAGGCATAGCCACTAATCAAGTCAAGCCTGTCCATAAGAATTCCACAGCCACCCTCCCAACACTCAACGAGGAGTAGGCAATTAGGTGAATTAACACCCACATTAACCCCCTGCTCCTTAAGCCTTCTGGCCAGCTCAAGCTCGCATTGGGAGTCACCAATACCCCTTCCCCTAGCCCTACACCTAACCAGCACCTTAAGTCCACTGCACCTCTCCCTAATCTTAGGTAGGGTAATACTAAGTATGTTGGTGAAGTTCAACTCGTTAACATACTCAATCACCGGAACCACCCTGAAAACAGCCGTGCCTATGAATGGGCTGTTTAAGATAACCCTGGACACAACCCTGGGGTCCACCTCCGCCTCAATTATCAGTAACCCACTGAACCGCGACTTAACAACCCTAGCCTTACCCAACTTAACCAGTAGGTAATCCTCAAGGTCCCTGGCAACCCTACCATTCCTCGGTCTCGTGGTCACAAGGACCACGTTAACCATGCAGCCCAGGGTGAGACCGGTGAGAGTAATTAAATAGAACTGCCTCAGCTCTAAGGTGAGCGCTGGCATCAAACCCTCATTAGAGTCGTGAAGCTCGCTAATGCATGAAGTGAACTGGGTGCTACTTCTTCATTACGGTTACGTTGGCTAGGCCCAGTGCCTCATCCCTGTACTCAATGAGGTTAAGGCAGCCCTTAGCCATTCCCCTGAAGGTGTTGTTTGGCGGTAGCCTCACGTATATGTTGTGTATGTCGTAGAAGTACCTGATGTACCTTGGCCCAGCCGTGACCAGCGTTATTAACGGTATTGCAACGGCTGTGTAGAGCCAACCCAAGGCCCTGTAGATAGGGTTATTAGGCTTACCTATGCTGACACTGGCCAACACCCCACCAGCCTTAAGCACCCTTGATATCTCGCAGTAGGCCTTCCTCAGGTTGCTTGATGCGTGGAGTGAGAAGCCCATGATAACCATGTTGAACACTGAATCCCTGAACGGCATCAGTTCGAATAGGCCGCAAACCTCATCAATTACACCTAGCCTAGGAGACGACTTAAGCATAACCATTGACTGGTCCAGGAGCACAACACGCCTTGGGTTAACCCCACTCTTAATCAACTCAATGGTCATGTTGCCTGGACCTGAACCTGCATCCAACACATTAATAGCGTTGCAGTTGCCCAGGGCCTTAAGGCCAAGCCTAATGGTTAACCTCCTCCACCTACCTATCAAACCCAGCGTGATGGCGCTACTAGCCCTTTCATAAACCGGGGTTATTGCATTGTAGTCGCTGTACAATGAATTCGCATTCATTACTCCCCCTGGCCTTCAGCGGGCTCTGGGTTAATTATTAGCTTAACTGACCCCTCAGAAACGCCCAAGGCCCTGGCTAGTGTGTTGATTATTTTACTGTCCCTTTGAGCCAATATCCTTACTAGGGGTATGTAGTCCCTGATTATGGTTGATGATGACTCATGTAGTTGAGTCCTAAGCATATGCATAACCCTATCCCTAGTCTCCCTAACCTCCCTTGTCCTTGCCAGTAGTCTAATCTTCTCAGGGAACCTCATGCCCCTTATGAAGAAGGGTAACTTGGGTTTATTCCTAACCAACGCAACTCCGGCAGTCATTAACTCAAGCAGGTACGGCATTAACTCCCACTCCTGTTTACTCACCATGATGCCCCTCAATACATCCGCCCTGGATAGGTTATCGTAGGCGTCGCTAAGTGCACCCACTGATGATGAGTAGGCCACTGCGGCGTTCTCGGTTAGCCATAGCATTAGGCTCTCCCAGTCGAAGCTGGGTAGCCTAGTCACGGCTGTGGCTGAGGACACGGTATTGGCCTTAAGCACCATGTCAACTACCCTAAACATGTCGTACTGGTGGGCTCTACTGCTAAGCAGGGAGACCCTATCCCTAGTGACTGGGCCAGTCTCGGCAACCAACTGCAGGTCATTTATGGCTGACCTCATGTCGCCCATTGATGATTCGGCTATGAGCTTTAGGGCGTCGTCATCGCACTTAACCCTCTCGGCGTTGCATATGCGCCTAAGCACCTCCAGTATGTCCCTATTCTTAAGTGGCTTAACCTGAACCACTATGCAGGCTTCCCTAAGAGGCCTAAGCTTAGGATCCCATGGGTCATTGGCCGTCATCGCGATGGGCACCTTAGCCTCCTTAACAATGTCAACTATCTCGCTTATCCCACCTTGATCAGCCTTAACGTTTATGCCGTCAACCTCGTCGAAGAGGACAAGCTTACCCCTAAACCCGAAGAGGGAGCCTTGGTTAAGCGCCTTACCCACAACCTCCCTAATCCTAGCGGCTGTCCTAACATCACTTGCGTTCATTTCATACAACTCAAGCCCGTAGTCATGGGCCAGGGCATGAACCATCGTCGTCTTACCCGTGCCAGGCGGCCCAGAGAGCAGGAGGGCCCTCCTCTCCTTACCGTCAAGCCACCTCCTAACCCAATCCTCCATGGTCTTCTTAGCCTCCTCCTGGTTAACAACATCCTTAAGGCTCCTGGGCCTGTACTTCTCAAACCAAGGCAACCTACGTTGACTCATTTACGCGCCCCCTTCCTTGTGGTGGGCTTCTCGCTGGGCTTGGCGCCACCCTCCTGGGTTGTCTTAAACCCGTACTTGGACCCTATGGCGGCTAGTTTGGCTATCAGAGCCGTTAACTGAATCTCCTCATCACTACCGAAGACCAACCTATTATCAATGTCCGCTATTAGCTCGCTTACCTCAACCTTAGCGTCAATGGGCAGCTTAAACCTATCATTAATCAAAAGCTCCTCTTGAATATACTTAAGCAGCTCAACCCCAGATATGCCGTAGGTGTACATTATGTTCCTCATAGCCCTACGGGAATCCTCAAACCTACCCCCAAGGGCGTTTTCAAGGAACTCGTCAATCACCTTAAACTCAACCCTACCAACAACCTTATAGACCGTCTCCTTATCAATCACCTTGCTTATTGTCGCCGCCGCCTGCATTGTGTTTATTGCTTTTCTTAGGTCTCCTTGTGTTGTTTCCCATATTGCCTCTAACCCATCCTCACTTGCCTGTATTCCCACTTCCTTTGCTATTTGCCTTAGCCTCTCTATTACTG